>Ga0209629_10000036_pt1 | contig 52241 bp, 50 predicted proteins | sample TergutCu122P5_FD_187286 | JGI IMG/M metagenome (GOLD analysis project Ga0209629, IMG submission 187286) | Cubitermes ugandensis P5 segment gut microbial communities from Kakamega Forest, Kenya - Cu122 P5 (SPAdes) (version 2) | ecosystem: Host-associated > Arthropoda: Insects > Digestive system...
GTCCAGCGCTCATCCCGAGATCGCCCAGACCGTCCTTGATGCCGCTCACTGGCTCGCCGAGATGTACGGCGACCCCAAGGGTCTGCTCCGGCGTCACGCCGCCAACGCTCTGGCTGATCGCTTCGAGGAGGCCGATGTCTTGGTACAGATGGACGCTTGGCTACGTAAGTTCAGTGCCGCAAGTCGGTCGTTCAGCCAGTAGCGACAACTCAACTCGGCGCTTGTTGTACTGCGCAACGAGGATGGGCACATTCACGTCGAGGTAGTCGTGAACGATGACCTTCGTCTTGCCCTCGCATGTGCGCATGACCCGACCAGCAGCCTGGATCAGCAGCACCGGATAGGAGAAGGGGCCACAGAGGAACAGTGTGTCCAGAATCGGCGCGTGAACACCTCACCGGAGACGGGCATGGTGCCGATGGCAAGAGGTGGTTCCCCCGCCTCGGCCTGGGAGATGCGGCGGCGAGACGCCAGCAACTCTTTCCTTCCTACGTCTCCTCGCGGGAAATGGCGGTAATACCTGTGCCGTCCAGCAGCTCGGTCAAGAGATCAGTCTGCCCCACGCGCAAACTTGCTCGGCGCGCTCGAACCGATCACGGTCAAGATGACACTGTCCCGGAGTGTTCCCGACTCTGTCGGCGCGTTGTGACAGACTATCCGAATGCAGGACTACGCACAACCAGAGCCAAGACTAGAACTCGTCTGGGCCAAGTCCGACGCCGCAGGGAGCCCGCACTCGCTGCCGGGGCATCTGATGGACACTGTGGCCGTGGCCGAGCTCATCTGGGACGGCTTCATGGCGCCGGCGTTCCGGGCGAAGGTGCACGCGTGCGCGAACGGCCGGGGGCGCGATCTGTTCCGCCTGATGTGTGGATGGCACGACGTGGGCAAGGCCTCCCCGCCCTTCGAAAGCAAGGACCTCAAGCTAGCCGCCGGTCTCGAGCGTGAACTCGGACCGGGCAGTCTTGGTGGGCTGAGTGCCCTTGACAAGGAGTGGCACCACACGCACGCAGGCCGCGCGATCCTTGAGGACTACCTGCCCGACGGTTCCGTTTGGTCGTGGGTGCCCGTTCTGATCGAAGGCCATCACGGGGTGTTCGCTACCTTCCCGGCCGGCGTGAGCTTTGACGCGAGAGGCGGCGATGCCTGGATCGCATTGCAACGCCGGTTGTGTGCCTGGGTCGAGGACCAGGTCGGGCTGCACCTTGCCGACCTTGAAGGCACGCCGCCGTCCCGTGCCACACAACTCGCTCTGGCCGGCTTCGTCGTCATGGCCGACTGGATCGCCAGCTGCGACCAGCTTCCAGGCCTGGGGACGGCAGCCGCTGACTTGTCACACGCCCGCAGGCGGGCCAGGAAGGCGTGGGACGCGTTCGCGCTTCGCGGCGGCTGGGCGCTAACCGGTGAGGCAGTGCCGTTCATCGACCGGTTCGGGTTCGAGCCGAGACCCCTGCAGCAGGCGGTCATCGACGCCGCCGAGGCGATGGAACGGCCAGGGCTCATGTTGGTGGAGGCGCCGATGGGTGAGGGCAAGACCGAGGCGGCGCTGGCCGCCGTCGAAATCATGGCGCGTCGTTTCGGCTGCGACGGATTCGTGTTCGCCATGCCCACCCAGGGCACGACCGATGCGATGTACACGCGGTGCGAGGAGTGGGCTCACCGCGTAGATCCGACGTTCCCGCTCGCCCTGGTCCACGGCAAGGCGGCGCTGAATGATGATTGGAGCAAGAGGCTGGATGACGCCAAGACCTTGCCGGACGTCGTCGGCATCTGGGACGATTACTTCGGCATGGCCGATCCTTACTCGTCGGCCGAGGACGCGTCGCCCAGGGCGACCGCGCCACTGCTCCGGGCGTCTGGGATCCCGTCGAGTTGGCTGCTGTTGCGGCATCGTGCTCTGCTGTCGCCCGGCGTCGTCATGACCGTCGACCATCTCCTGTATGCCGGCACCAACACCAAATTCGTGATGCTCCGGCACGCCGGCCTGTCCGGCAAGGTGGTGGTGATCGACGAAGTGCACTCCTACGACGTTTTCATGGAGTCCTTCCTCGACACGGTTCTCCGATGGCTCGGCGAGGCGGGCGTCCCCGTGATCCTGATGTCCGCCACCCTGCCACCGGAGCAGCGCACGCGTCTCCTCGACGCCTACAACGGACCTGCCCCCAAACAGCCGCGGCCCTGGGCGGGGGCCGTTGTGACGCCGCCTCCCCCTTGGGTGCCGTCGTCGTATCCCGTTGTCGCCTGTCGTGAGCGTGGCGGCAAAGTGACACACGACGATTCGATGGCGGCCGCGGAAGAAGGAAAACACGGTGCACTGACATTGCTACGGGAATCGCTGGCCGATGACTTCGATGACAAGGTGATGCCGGCAGTCTTCGCCGTCCGCTATGTCTGGCGTGCCGGCCCTGCTTTCCTTGGTGCATTCGTCATTGCTTTCACCAGCATCGGCCTGCTGAACGAGGCTCTGAGCCGCCTGGTGTCGTGGCTATTTCGTAGGCAATCCAGCAACTTCTGGCTGCAGGCCCTGCCTTTCACTGGTCTGATCGACAAGGTCATATCGCTCGGTCTGCAAGTGGCTTTGCTGGTGGTTGCCTTCAACATGGCCAGCAAGATCGCCACTGAACGCACTGAGAGAGCACCGGCACGAGTAACGCCGTCACGAACGATCGGAGCCGTCGCCATTACCATCGCAGTGATAGCCGTGGTGCTGGCCGGTGACCTGACCAAGAATTCCCCGGTGGTGTCCACCTATCGCGGTGCTCCCGGTGCTCCCGTCGCCGTGCTCGGCATGACCGTCACCGCCGACGACCTCCGGCTCGGTACGGCCCTCGAAGATCCGGCCGTCACCACATCGAAGACCAACGATCGTTTCGTCGTCGTCAAAGTCAGCATCGTCTGTCACAGCGATTGCGCCCAGCTGAGGCCGCAACTGGAATCCAACGGCCACACATATACCACCTGGAACGATGGTACTTCCAATCTGAACAGCCCACTCGGATTCCGAATTACGGGCGATGTGGTCTTCGAGGTCTTGACGGCCGACCTATCAGACGACGTCGTAATCACATTCACACCGAGCCAAACCGTCACCACTATTCCGCAAGTCGCCAGCTTCACCTTTCCCCTGCCCAGCGGCGCTGTGGCGGCGGCCCAGGACGTTACAGTGAACGCCGCGACGGCGATGACGACCGAGGTGGCATCATGATCGCATTCCTGCGCCGGTGGCCCGGGCGCTTTCTCCTGGTGGTCTTGGCGGTCTGCGTTGGCTTTGGCGCCGGTTGGTTGGTGCTGGTGCGCAACCAGAACGCGCCGCAATTGGTGCCGTTCGACCAGTCGGTACAGTCGTCCGGCGTTAGCCTGAAACTGAAATCGATGACTGCCACCACCAGTTTCGACGATCAATTCGGCAGCCAGACGACGGCGCTGCCAGGCGCGTCTTTCGTCATCGTCGACATGAGCTACCAGAAGACGGCTGATGGAAGCTGCACGGTGCTCAATCTGCAGGGTCGAAATGGGTATTGGCTTGCCTCTGGCAGTTCATCGGCCAATACCGGAGTAACGTCCTACTGCAGCGACGACCAAGGCACTGTCGAAGCCATCTTCCAGGTGCCGACAACGGCGTTGGGCGAGGTCAAGGGCTTGCTGGTGTCGACCGGTCCGAACGTGCATGTGTTGATGCTGGGCAGCCCCAAATAGGCTCAGCTGCCGGTGGCATCCGGCAGGTGGGTGCAGGGCAAGCGCACCACCATGGGGCGGGCCAATGGGTCGGGGTTCCAATTCTTCTCTTCCGACAGCCCGAGAACCGTGTTGTTGGTGTATTGCATGACCAGGACACCGACCGGGAAAGTCTCCCCCGGAACGAAGCCCTCCGCAAAAGTGAACTTCACCTGAAGCGGCACGAAATCATTGCCCGGCGGCACGGTTTGGCGGGCGTTCGATGGCGCGGCGTCGCTGCCGGCTGCACCCAACTTGTAGCTATACCGCAGTTGGTTCGGCAATGCTGGGCGACCGACGCCGACCAGGTTGGTGGGTGAGCCCGACATTAGGGTCATAGCGGCAGCTTGTGGATTGCGCACCTCACCCGTCACGACCACGGACCATGGGTCTCCGATGGCAGACGGGTCATACTGAGCCGTAGCGGACTGGAACCGGAAAACCAGGTTGCCCGCGTCCATCTCGGAGTTGACGCCGACGTCGATCTGCGGCACGGCCCGGGTCCGGAACCCGCCGGCGATCGCAATTGCCACCACACCTACGATGACAAGCAGGGCGACCACCAACCAACCCCAGTGCCGGTGGCCGCGACGTGCCTGCGGTGTCGAACCGTCCTCACTCACGCTTCAGATCATAGTCGCTGGGCCGTCCGGCAGTTCCGCGGTGGACCCATCCTCGACGGCCGGGCAGCGTCGGCCGACTCGGGACGTCCGAATCACGCAGCATGCCGGCGAAGGGGACGGCGTCCGGTCAGCTCATGCGCCCGATCACCCGACACAGGGGTTTTCGACGACGTGCGACACGGGCTTCGCGCCAACTGAACCTCCGACGCCGGACGCCCGGGCGAGGTGCTTGCGAAGCCCGAACGCGTTGACGAGAAGACTGCTGGCACCGCAGAGCAGCACGATGGCGAACATCGGCATGAAGCCGATGCGTTGAACCAGCGGCGCGAGCAGCAGCACCACGAGCGCGGACATCGCCAACGACACGGCGGATTGCATTCCGACGTGCAGCGTCATCTGCGTCGGTGGGCTCACCAAACCGAGCAGCAAGGTGGCGGCCACCAGGTAGGTGCTCATGCCGAAGTTGGCCAGCGCCCAGGCCAAGTAGAGCGCCGGCAGGGAGTGCGTGGCCAGCGCCAACGAGCCCGCCAGGATGATGGCCACGGAGCTGACCTGCAGCACAAGCCGCGGCCCCCAGCGATCCGCCGCGATTCCGAAAATGAAGTAGCCGGTCGCCCCCGCGACGGCCGCCAGCACCGCGATCAGACCGACTTGACGATCGGCGACATGGAAGACCCGGATTGCATAAAGGGTGTAATAAGGCAGCAGCGAATTCGGAACCACCAGGAAGACCGAGGCCGTCACGAGGGATCGGAATGGGGGGTTTCGGCGGATGGCCGCCGGCATCTGACGCACGTACTGGATCGCCGAGACCGGCACGTCCTGGGGAGCGTCCTCAGGAATTCGCAACTGGAAGAACAGCCACGCATCGATCAGCAGCAATACGCTGCCGATCGAGAACAGCAGCATATAGTTCTCCGGAAATGCGACGCCGCCGAGAACCGGCGGTATCAGAGTCGCCACTCCGATACTCAGCAGCATGCCCGTGGCGCTGCCCGCTCCGCGCGCGCTGCCTCGCCGGTTGGGCGGCAACGTCTTCAGCACCAGAGGCGTATAGAAAACGCCGTAGGAGCCCACGAACAGGTTGAACACACCCCAGAAGAACAGAAACACCAACGTCAAGACGTTGCCGTGACCGGCCAGCCACGGAATGCACAGGACGAACGCCACGAACAACCCCCGCTGCAGCACCAGTATCTTGCCGAAAGTGCGGTGCGGATGCGGCGAACCGGACGCCAGGCGGACGAACACGGGCTGGATCAGGAAATTGCAGACCAGCGCCGAGGACGCCGCCAGGCCGATCTGGAATGTGGTGGCGCCTGCCTGGTGCAAGAAGTAGGGTATGACGGCCGTAATCGAGATCAGCGTCATCGCCGGCGCGAAGAGCATGCCGTCCAGGAAGAGGATCACCAGATTGCGCCGGATATCCTCTCTGCCCCCGTATCCAGTCACGAAGATTCTCCAGGCTTCCAAGAATTGCTGTTGTCCATTCTACGACCGGACACCAGCGCCGGTGGCCCGGGCGGGACGAGCACCGCCAGCGTGTCGTGGATCGACAGGTTCAGCAAGCCTTGCCCGAGTGCACCGTCCCACGTCTCGCCCTGCTCGGCTGAGCGAGGCATCGGGCCCTCATGCCTGGCCCGCCCACGTGGTGATCGCGCGGACCAGGTCCGCGCGTCCCGTCGATCCGAGTTTCCGGTACGCGCTCGATAGATAGTTGTCCACGGTGCGATGACTCAGGCCGAGATTCGTCCCGACGGCCTGGCTCGACAGGCCATCGGCGATCAACCGGGCGATCTCGCGCTCGCGCTCGCTCAGGCCGAGGGCCCGGCCGAGCCCGTAGAAGAGCCCGACCGGCACCGATCCCTGTTGGCCGGCCTCGGTCCAGGCCCCTTCGGCCTGCTCGATGGAGGCGCCCAGCTCGCCGCGGCGGCGCAGCACCAGCGCCCGGGCCACGCCCGCCTTCACGGCATACAACATGGCGCCAAGACGTCGGAAATCCGCCGCACACTCGGCCAGCCCGTCGGAATCGTCCGTCACCACCGCTTCGGTGTACCGGCCCAACGCGGCCAGGAACGGGCTTTGGACGTCCGCCGCGTGCCGGACAACCACACGCGCCCCCTCCGCCTGCGGATACACCTCCGCCACGGAGGCCGCCAGCGCCAGCCCCGCCGCGACATGCCCGCTCGTGAGCCGCTCCTTGACCGCCGCCCAGAACGCCTCCCCGGCACCGTCGTCCGGCCGGGGACGACCGGCCAATGCGTCTGCGGCCAGACGCAGAATCTCGGGGAAAGGCCCGGAGCGGCGCCCGACGGCCTCGGCTTGGGCCGTCAGCGCCTGACAGTAGTCCTGCCGGCCCCGCCAGCCGGCGGCCAACCCCGCCAACCCCAAGACCCCGGCGTGGTAGTACTCGTGCATCATCGTCGGCCCGGTCAGCGCCAGCACCGGATCCAGCAACGCCTGGGCGTCGTCGACGCGTCCGGCGAACATCAGGGCTTGACCGGCCAGGTACGCGTACTCCAGCATCCGTCCCGCGTCCAGCCGATCCTGGGCCTGCGCCATCGCCTGCGTCGCCCAGCCGATGCCGACCCCAAGATCACCGTCGAACACCCGTGCCAGCACGACCGTGCCGCGCAGGGCCTCCGGATAGTCCGACAGAGCGTTGGCCGCTTCCGGCAGCCCGGCCAGAGCATCGGTCGTCCGTCCGGCATAGACCAGCACCTGGCGGCGCACGAAATCCAGCCTGTCGCGCGTCACGGCATCAGCCGCCGGCTCGGCCTCGGCCAGCAGCGCCGGCTCCGGGATCGCCCCGGCAGCCAGGCACAGCAGGGCCTCGTCGGCACGCAGACGGGTGGCGAACGCCGGGTCCTCGGCCCGGCGCCCGGCCAGCAGCGCGCGGGCCGCGTCGAGATCGCGCAGCAGGATGCCCCGGTAGAGGGCTTGCCAGCCCAGAAAGCGGATGGAGTCCGCGCCCGCCGCGCCCGGCCGGGTGCCCCGGAGCACCGCTTCGAACTCCTCGGCGCCGGCCGAGGCGGCGTTGAGGGCGCCCAGCAGAGCCACCGCATTGGCCACCGTCGGCTCGGCCTGCCAGGCCGCCCGCATGGCGGCCACCTCCGCCCGCCGACGATCGACGATGCGGGTGTTGATCACCGAAACCAGCGAACTCGTCAGCGACTCACGGTGGGCATCCCAGTCGGACGTCGTCGCCCCCCGATCGCTGGACGACGAGGCGGCGGCTCCGCACGCGTCAGGCCCCGTCCGGCGCAGATACTCGGCCACCACCGGCGGGAAGACCCCGACCAATGCCTCGCCCCCGGTGTTCACGACATCAAGCAGTCCCCGCGCGCCCAGCCGGGCGAAAACCGGCTCCGCCATCAGTCCGCCGATCTCTTGCACCGGCACGGTGCGCAGCCGCGACAGGCGCGTCAGCGCGGCGGCCTCCTCGTCGTCCACTCCGGCCAACAGCGGTTCGACAGCGGTGGCCAGCCGGGCGCTCCACAGATCTCCGACGACCCGCCAGGCCGTCCCCTGGCGGACGATCGACCCGGTTCGCTGCCCGGTGTCGACGATGGCCCGGACCAGGCCGGGCAGGCCGCCGGACAGCGTTGCGATCTGCGCGATCGCCGACGGCTCGACCGCGCCCGGCAACAGGTCATGCACCACGAGGTGCACCTGATCGAATCCCAGCGGCTCGAGCGTCAGACGCACACCCGGCCGCAGATGGCCGGTGAGCGCGCCCGTGGGGGCTTGCTGCCGTCCCGTCGGCCGCGTCACCGTCAGCGCGGGGAAGCGTCGCTGAGCGTGGGCGGCGGCCACCACCCCGGCGCTGGCGGCGTCCAGATCGTCGGCGTCGTCGATGATCAACGCCGACCGCGCGGACGGCAAGAGCGAGCCCAGCGACTCCACCGCGCGCGGGATGACGTCGGCCGGCGCGGGTGCGGCGATGGCGACACCGGCCAGCGCCAGCACGGCCAGCGGACGGTCGCGCAACGCGGCCACCGCCCGGACGACCAGGACGGTGAACCCGTCCTCGCGCAAACGGTCGGCGACCTGATCGGCGACCCGCGTGGCGCCCGAGCCGGGCAATGCCACGAGATTGACGCTGACGCCGTCGCGCAGGTAGGCGACGATGTCTTGCCCCAGCCGCTCGCGGTCATCCATGCCCTTCAATGTACAACCGCGTCAAACGCCCGGTGACACGTCCTAAGTATGTGAGAGACCGGTGGCGAGCACAAAGGGGGGATGCTCGCCACCGGTCTCGTGCCGGCTCGTGGAGGGGGGAACTCCAGTGCCGGGGCAAGCGGACGCTGGGGGGTTGTCGTCACGCTTGCAGTTCCAACCATTCAGCCGCGCTGAGAAGGGTCCCACGTGCCGGACGCTCCCACCGACGGCGTCTTCGTGTCCACCGGTGGTGCTGGAACGCAGGCCGGTGGTGGTCCAGACGACATTGACGGCCGGTGTGTCCGGTTGTTCTCCGCGCATTCCTCAATCTTTCGGCGGGCTGCCCTGGGACGGGAGGCTTCCGCGCGAAATTGTGAATGGCTGGTGGACAACTTGTGAATCGTCGCCCGGATCACATGAGCCGGGTTCGGCGATCTGGATAGGTCGGCGCCTTGGCGCCACCGCCCCGGCAGATGCCACCATCACCCGGAGTCCGAATCCGGTGCTGTGCCGCCTGTTGCGTGCGACGCTCGGATTGGATCGCAGTGCTTCACGTGGCCGGCACGCCGCACGGGTGCGACGTCTATTGCTTGTCCCGGCCGGCCAGCCGCCAGATCACGAAACCGATTATGGCGGCCACCACCACATAGGCGACCGGATTGGCCCAATTCAGCGTCCAGCCGATGCCGTGCTGCTTCGGGACGAAGACGCTCTCGCAACCGGCAAGAGCCAGGCACGAGACCGTCAGGACAGCCACCAGTGGACCGCGTTTCATCATGGCGTCAATCATTTCACACGGGGCGATGGAACAGAGCAGGCCGATCACCTAAACGGAATGCCGCTGGCAGCGACGCCACGACCGGCTAAATGTCGTGCGGTGCGACCAGCAAGAGAATGCCTGGCACCACGGTGACAAAGATCAACGAGCACACTCCGAAGGCGACGCTGTTGGGGGCCATTCCTTTTCGAATGGTGTTGGCATGAACCGTCATCGGAATACACCAGGCCAATGCGATGCCAAGAGTACCGATGCCCAACAGAACAGTCGCTATCACCATGAAGACGAAGGCTGCCATCAGCAGCCCCTGGCTGTCTGGACCGCGCGGATACAGCTGGCCGGGCACCTGGTACGTGGGCAAAGCACCGCGCCCAAGGGGCGGATATCCCGGTGCCGCCCCATAAGCAGGAGGCGGCCCATATCCCGGTGCCGCCCCATAAGCAGGAGGCGGCCCATATCCCGGTGCCGCCCCATAACCAGGAGGCGCCGCATCACCCTGCGGCCACTGACCCGGATATGGCGGGCCAGGCGGCGGCAAGGCCGAATTGGCAGGCAACGCTTGGGGCGGCGAGTATCCGCAATTCGGGCACGACGCCAGGCCATCGGTCGTCGTGGAACAAACAGGGCACTGAGCCATCATCACATCTCCCCCGTCGAACCGGACATCGGGAACGCTTCGCTCAGTCCGAGACGACTGGAGCTTTCACGCTACACCCCGTCCGGATGCCGGCACAACCGATTTCTTCCCATGCCTACCGGCGCGGGCGGACCATCGGCGCGCCCGTCATCGGGCAGAATGACCCGCATGGAACCTCTGCTTCCGGTAGTTGGTTACGACTGCGAAACCACGGGCACAGACGTCGAAAACGATCGCATCATCTCGGCCGCCGTGATCGTGCGCGACGACGGCGGCCAGACGTTCCCCACCACGTGGCTGATCGACCCGGGCGTCGAAATACCGGCCGCCGCGCAGTCGATTCACGGCCTCAGCACGGAACTCGTGCAGTCTCAGGGCGCGGCCCCCGCCGCCGCCCTTGACGAGATCGCGACCGCCCTGGCGACCCACCTGGCCGGCGGGCTGCCGGTCGTGATCTACAACGCACGCTTCGACCTGCGCATTCTTGACGCCGAGCTGTCGCGCCACGGCTTGACCACCCTTGGCCAGCGCATCGGCCGTCCCGTGCATCCGGTGCTCGATCCGATGGTGCTCGACCGCGGGGTCGACCGCTATCGCAAGGGCTCGCGCAGGCTCCCCGACCTGATCGATGTCTACGGTCTCGCCCCCGCCAAGCATGCCCACGACGCCGCCGACGACGTCATCAACACCATCGCCGTCCTCGACGCGATACTGGCGCGACACCCGGAATTGCCGCCCGACCTGGCCGAGTTGCACACCTGGCAAGCGGCGGCCCACGCCGAGTGGGCCAACCACTACAACCAGTGGGCCGTCAGCCAAGGTCGCCGCCCCACGGCCGATCCGCGCTGGCCGTAGCGACCGCTGCTCCGGACCCCGTCGCCTTCTTGAATCGACGGCGAGCCGCCTACGGGTTGACGAGCTTGGAGACCACCTCGAAGCCGGCCTTCGTCAGGTCGGCCTCCAGGGCGTCGGTGTTCGGCGTATTGACGCCGAAGACCACCTCGGCGCGCTGCTGGCCGCGGTAGACGGCCATGTGCTGGATGTTGGCGCCGTGCCGGGCAGTCGTCTCGGCCAGCTTGGCCATGACGCCCGGGGCGTCGACGGCGTCAACCGTCAGCCTCGTGCCGTGGTCGCGGAAGCCCAGGATTTCGATGAACGCGTCGAAGATCGCGCTCTCGGTGATGACGCCCACCACCGCGCCGTCCTCGACGACGGGCAGCAGCTCCACCTTGTGGTCGCGCATCGCGATGGCCGCCTCCTCGAGCAGCGCATCCGGCGAGATCGTGACGGGGTTCTTGGCCATGACCTTGCCCACCTGCAGCTTGTTCAGCAGGTAGTTGATCTCGCCGGCGGCCAGCGATGTGGCGGCCGATGGCATCGCCGCGGCCACCTCGCGCTGCCCCAGCAGGCCAACCAGTCGGCCGTCCTCGATGACGGGCAGACTGCGGATCTTGTGCTCGCGCATCAGGTCCACGGCCTCGGGCACCGTCGTCTGCGGCGTCACGGTGAACGGATTGGCTGTCATCCGAGCCTTGACGAACATGGCATCAACCTCCTAGGTAGACGCGCTTGATATCTTCTGTCTTCGCCAGCTCCTGGGCCGGTCCGGATATGGCGATCATGCCAGTTTCCATGACATAGGCCCGGTCGGCGATCTGCAACGCCTTCTTCGCGTTCTGCTCAACCAACAGAATAGTCGTCCCGGCCGCGTGGATGGACGCGATGATGTCGAAGATCTCCTGCACCAGCAGCGGGGCCAGGCCCATCGACGGTTCGTCCATCAACAGGATCTTGGGCCGGGCCATGATGGCGCGCCCCATCGCCAGCATCTGCTGCTCGCCACCGGACAGCGTGCCGGCCAGCTGGCGGCGCCGGTCGGCCAGCACCGGGAAGCGCTCGAACACCTCGGCCAGGTCGGCGGCCCGCGACGAGCCGCCGCGCTGGTAGCCGCCCATCTCGAGGTTCTCCAGGACGCTCATCTGCGGGAAGACGCGACGCCCTTCTGGCACTTGCGTGATGCCCAGCTTGACTCGAGCCTGCGGGGACAGCTTGGTGATGTCGGTGCCGTCCACTGATATCTGGCCGGACGTGGGCTTGACCAGGCCGGACACCGTACGCAGCGTCGTGGACTTGCCGGCGCCGTTGGCGCCGATCAGCGTCACGATCTCGCCGTCTTCGACCCTCAGCGAGACGCCCTTCAGCGCGTGGATGCCGCCGTAGTGCACGTGCAGGTCGCGTATTTCAAACATCGTCCGCCTCCTCGCCGAGGTAGGCCTCGATGACCTTGGGGTCGTGCTGCACGTCGGCCGGCACACCCGTGGCGATGACGACGCCGTGATCAAGCACGTACAGCCGCTCACAGACGTTCATGACCAGCGACATGTCGTGCTCGATCAGCAGGATCGTCAAGTTGAACTCCCGTCGCAGCCAGGCGATCAACTCGGTCAACTCGGCGGTCTCGGCCGGGTTCATGCCGGCGGCCGGCTCGTCCAACAACAACAGCACGGGGTTCGTGGCCATGGCCCGGGCGATCTCGAGGCGGCGCTGCTCGCCGTACGGCAGGTTGCGGGCCAGCTCGGCCGACTTGCCGTCCAGGTGCATGATGCGCAGCAGCTCGTGGCTCTTTTCGTGGATGGCCGCCTCGACGCGCTGCTGCCCCGGCGCGTGCAGGAAGGCGCCGGCCAGGCTGTAGGTCATCTTCTGCTGCTGCGCGATCACGACGTTGTCGAGCACGGTCAGGTTCCGGAAGAGCCGGATGTTCTGAAACGTCCGGCCGATGCCGGCACGGCAGATCGCGTGCGGCGTCATGCCACCGAGCGACCAAGCGTGTCCGTCGCGCATGAACTCGATGTTTCCGGCGGACGGCGGGTAGACCCCGGTCAGCAGATTGAACAGCGACGTCTTGCCGGCGCCGTTCGGCCCGATCAGGCCGACCAGCTCGCCCGGCGACAAGAACATGTCGACGTCGGAGACCGCCGCCAGGCCACCGATGTTCAGCGTCACGCCGGTCAGGGTGAGCAGGTTGTGGCCGCTTGCGGAGTCGACGCTCATGGCGCCACCTCCTCGGGCAGTTGCTCCGACACCGCCGGGGCGGGGTTCGCCTTCGGCGGGTCAGCGCTCCGCGCCCAAGGTAAGAGCCGGCCGAACGCTAAACTCGACAGCTCGCGATCCCCCATCAGGCCCTGGGGGCGGAAGATCATGACGAGCACGAGGATCAGCGCGTAGATGATCATCTGAATCGTGGGCCATGTCTGCAGCGCCGACTGCACGATGGACAGCGCGATGGCTGCGATGACCGTGCCAGTCAGGCTGCCGAGGCCGCCCAGCACGACGATCACCAGGATGTTCACCGACATCAGGAAGCCGAACTTGTTGGGGGCGATGAAGTAGAAGTAGGACGCGTACAAACCGCCGGCGATGCCACCGAAGAAAGCCCCGACGACGAAGGCCATGGTCTTGGCCTTGACGACGTTGACACCGATGGACGCCGCGGCGATCTCGTCCTCGCGCACCGCGATGGCGTTGCGCCCGGGAGCCGACCGCAGGTAGTTGGAAATCAGAATCACGCTGCCGGCCGTGAAGAGGAACAGCCACGGCCACGTCACGAATCGTTGCATGCCGAACAGGCCGGCGGCGCCGTTGGTGAACTTGAAATTCAGGAACAGGACGCGGATGATCTCGGCCATGCCGAGCGTCGCGATCGCCAGGTAGTCGCCCTTCAGGCGCAGCGTCGGCAGGCCGATCAGCACGCCCACCGCGGCCGCGATCAGGGAACCGAGCAGCAGGCCGGCCAGGAAGCCCCAGACGGTCGGAAACTTCAGCACCATCAGCGCCGTCGTGTAGGCCCCGAGCGCCATGAACCCGGCGTGCCCGAGCGAGAACTGGCCCGTGAAGCCCGTGATCAGGTTCAGGCTGACGCCCAGGATGATGTTGATGCAGATCGTTGCCAGGACCGTCTGGTAGTACTCGCCGATGACCCCAAGGCTGATCAGGAGATAGACGATGCCGAACGTCGCCACCAGGACGCCGCCGCGCAGCGCAACTGACCGGATGTCGCTCATCACACCTTCTCCGTCGTGCTCTTGCCAAGCAAACCTGCTGGCCGAATGATGAGGATGATGATCAGGACGGCGTAGACCACGGCGTCACGGAACATCGAGTATCCGGTACCACCCACGATCGTCTCGATGGTGCCGACGCCGTAACCGCCGACCAGGGCGCCCGGGATCAGCCCGATGCCGCCGAACACCGCGGCGACGAACGCCTTGAGGCCCCACGTGAAGCCCATGAGGGGGTTGATCGAGTTGTAGTAGACGCCGAGCAAGACCCCGGCTGCGCCGGCCAGCGCCGAGCCGAGGGCGAAGGTCAGCGAAATCGTGTTATCCACGTTGATGCCCATGAGCCGGGCGGCCTCGGTATCCTGAGACACCGCGCGCATCGCCTTGCCGACGCGGGTGGCCCGGACGATGAACTGCAGCACGACCATCAGAACGACAGACACCGCGATGATGAGCACCTGGATGTAGCGGACGACCACGCCGCCCAGCATGAATGAGCCCGTCATCCAGTTCGGCAGGGGCGGGAAGCCGCGCGCGTTGGCGCCGACGAAGTACATCATCGTGTACTCCAGCAACAGCGATACGCCGATCGCGGTGATCAGCACCGCGATGCGGGTCGAGTTGCGCAGCGGCCGGTAGGCCACGCGCTCGATGATCACGCCGAGCGCGGTGCAGCCGAGCATTCCGAGGATCAACGATGTGAAGAAATCCAGGTGAAACGTCGTCATCGAGAAGTAGCCGATGTAGGCCCCGACCATGAGGACGTCACCGTGGGCGAAGTTGATCAGTTTGATGATGCCGTAGACCATCGTGTAGCCCAAGGCGATTAGGGCGTAGATGCTGCCCAGTGACAAGGCATTGATCAACTGTTGGCCGACCTGGTTCACACTCACCTCCTCTTTCCAGCTCTTTCCAGGACAGACGCACCGGAGGGGATGCGATCCTCCCCCGGTGCGTCTGTCAAACGCCACACGAGTCTACGGCTCTCACCGCTGACTGCATAGCCCAACTGATAATCCTAGGTGGCGTTGACCTTCTCGGCGCTGGACTGAACGCCGTCCTTCAACGTGATCACCACGAGCGAACGGATCGCGTTGTGCGTGGCCGGATCGACACTCAGCGTGCCCGTCACACCCGGCCAGTCCTTGGTCTGGCCCATGGCTGTCGCCACGGCCTCGCCGGTCGGCGCGCTGGCATTCTTGATCGCGTTGACGATGAAGTTCAGCGTGTCATAGCCCATGGCCACGAACCCGCTCGGCTCCTTGCCGCCGCTCTTCGGCAGCGCCTTGTAATCGGAGATGAACTTCTGGATCTTCGGATCCTGGTCGAGCGCGGAGTAGAACATCGTGAAGTGCACGTCGTTCAGAGCCGACGCCCCACCGAGCTCGAGCAGCGTCGGCGAGTCGTAGCCGTCGCCACCGAGGAACGGAGCGGTGATGCCGAGGCCACGCGCGGCCTTGATGATCAGGCCGACCTCCTGGTAGTAGCCGGGCAGGTAGATGACGTCGTACTTCTCGGCCTTGATCTTGGTCAAGGTGGCCGAGAAGTCGGTGTCGCCGGCGGTGTAGGCCTGCTCATCGACGATCGTGCCGCCGTCGGCGCTGAACTGCTTCTTGAAGGCCGCCGCCAGGCCCTTGGCGTAGTCGCTGGACTGGTCGCCGAAGATGACGGCCGACTTGGCGTTCAGGGTGTTCTTGGCGTAAACGGCCATCGCCGAGCCCTGGAACGAGTCGGAGAAGCAGGTACGGAAGGCGTACGGATGCGGGGTGCCGTCGGCTGCCTGCGTGGCGCCGTCGGCCGTGGCCGAACCGGACACGATCGGCACCTTGTTGGCGTTGGCGACCGGAACGATGGCCTTGTAGGAGCCGGACGTCGCCGGGGCGACGATGGCGATCACCTTGTCCTGGGTGGCGAGCTTGGTCGCCATCGATGTGGCGACCGCGGGATCGGACTGAGTGTCGTACTTGACGAGTTCGATCTTCTTGCCGTTGACGCCGCCTGCCGCGTTGATTTCGTCGGCCGCCATCTCGACGCCCGCAGCCGTGTCGGTGCCGTAGCTGGCCACCGCACCGGACAACTCCAAAGCCATGCCGATCTTGATCGTGTCGCCGCCGCTACTCTGGGTCGTGTTGCCGCCGCTACTCTGGGTCGTGCTGCTGCCGCTACTCTGGGTCGTGCCGCCGCCACCGCCCGTGCAGGCGGTCAGCATGGACGCGCCCACCACCAAGGCAAGCAAGCCTCCTGCGAGTCTCTTCATCATGTTCTCCTTGTCCGTCGGTCATCGCCAAGCCACTTGCGCGAACGATGCCCGTTTGGGTCTTAGTCGGCCATCGTAACCCTGGTCTCGGCACATGAGACCACTGTTTCGACTGGTGAGACGGGATGCTGTGAGCCGTCCGGCCGACGCGCTCGGCCTCAGGAGTTCCGGTCGCACTCCGCCACGATGGCGGCCGTCGCGGACATCCCGAGCCTCGTGGCGCCGGCGTCGATCATGGCCAAGGCGGTGGCCAGCGTGCGGATGCCGCCCGACGCCTTGACCTGAAGCCGGTCGCCGACCGTCCGCTTCATCAGGGCGACGGCCTCGACACTCGCGCCGCCGGCCGGGTGGAAACCGGTGGACGTCTTGACGAAGTCGGCGCCCGCCGCTTCGGCGGCCTGGCACGCCTTGACGATCTCGGCATCGGTCAAGGCGGCCGATTCGATGATCACTTTCAGGACGACCGGTCGCGGCACCGCCGCCCGGACGGCCGCGATGTCGGTCTGGACCCCGGCCCAATCCCCGGCCTTGGCGAGCCCGAGATCGATGACCATGTCGATCTCCTCCGCGCCGTCGGCCATGGCCCGCGCGGCCTCCGCCGCCTTCGTCGCCGACTTGTGCGCCCCGGACGGGAACCCACAGACCGCCGCGACGTGCAGCCCCTTCGCGTCGATCGGCAGCAGTGACGGCGACACGCACACCGCGTAGACGCCCAGCCGCACGCCCTCGTCCACCAGGGCCGCCACCTCGGCCGCCGTGGCCTCGGGCCGCAGCAGCGTGTGGTCGACCATGCTGACCAGCTCTTGTTTCGTCGTCATTGCCCGATCCTCTCCATCACGACGGGGCGCGGCGCCGGTTGGGCCGCACCGATCGTCCATGCCCCGGCCAGCGCCTCGTGCGCCCTGGCGAACCGGTCCGGCTCGTCCGTGTGCAGCGTCAGCAACGGCTGCCCCTTGCGCACGGCGTCGCCCGGCTTGGCGTGCATGACGATGCCGGCGCCGGCCTGCACGACGTCCTCCTTGCGGGCCCGGCCCGCCCCCAGGCGCCAGGCGGCCACGCCGACCTTCAGGGCGTCCAGGCTCGTCAGATAGCCATCGGCATCGGCAAGGACGTCCTCGGTCGCGCTCGCCCACGGCAGTTCGGCCGCCGGGTCGCCACCCTGGGCGGCGATCATCCGGCGCCAGACGTCCATGGCCCGGCCATCGCGCAGCGGGGCCGCCGGATCGGCCTCGCGCAGCGGTCCGGCCCGCCGGGCGGCCTCCGGCGAACCGGCTTTGACACCCGCCGCCGGCAGGCCCGCCTGCTCGATGCGATCCGCCGCTCCGTCCAGCATCTCGCGCGCCAGGGCGACCGTCAGGTCGACGACGTCGCGCGGCCCGCCGCCCGCCAGCACCTCGACCGCCTCGCGCACCTCCAGCGCGTTGCCGGCCGTCAGTCCCAGCGGCGTCGACATGTCGGTGATCAGCGCCCGCATCGTGACGCCGTGGTCGTGGCCGAGCGACACCATCGTCTGCGCCAGCTCGCGCGCCTTGTCGACGTTCGTCATGAAGGCGCCCGACCCGCACTTGACGTCCAGGATCAGCGCGCCCGTGCCCTCGGCGATCTTCTTGCTCATGATGGACGACGCGATCAGCGGCACGCACGGCACCGTGGCCGTCACGTCGCGCAGCGCGTACAGCTTGCGGTCGGCGGGAGCCAGCCCGGCTCCGGCCTGGCAGATCACGGCGCCGACGGACGCCATCTGCGCCGCCATCTGGTCGTTCGTCAGCACGGCCCGCCAGCCCGGGATCGACTCCAGCTTGTCCAGCGTCCCGCCGGTGTGGCCCAGCCCCCGCCCGGACAGCTGCGGCACGGCCACGCCGAACGATGCCACCAGGGGCGCCAGCATCAGCGTGATCTTGTCGCCGACCCCGCCCGTCGAGTGCTTGTCGGCCGTCGGCGCGGCCAGCGTCGAATAGTCGAGCCGCTCGCCGGAGGCGATCATGGCCGCCGTCCAGCGGCTCAACTCGGCCCGTGTCAGCCCGTTCAGGAACACGGCCATCAGCAGCGCCGACATCTGCTCCTCGGCCACGACGCCGCGCGTGTAGGCGTCGATCACCCAGTCGATCTGGGCATCGGAGAGCACTCCGCCGTCCCGCTTCGCGGCGATGACGTCAACCGCGTCAAACGCTTCGATGATCGTCCTCCAAGTCTTCCGGCCCCCAAGCCTGGCCCAGCATGTCGCCGAGCGTCGTCTCGCCGGCCGGCGTGAGCATGGCCAGCCCGGCGCCGCCGAACTCGTAGAGCAGTTGACGACACCGGCCACACGGCGTGATGATCCGGCCTGCCCGGTCGACGCACGTGAACCGCGCCAGCCGTCCGCCACCGCTCAAGGCCAGCGCCGCGACCAGCCCGCACTCGGCGCACAGCGTCAGCCCGAACGAGGCGTTCTCGACGTTGCAGCCGGTGACCAGGCGTCCGTCCGTCGTTACGGCGGCCGCCCCCACCGGGTAGTGCGAGTACGGCGAATAGGACCGGTCAGCCGCCTCGGCGGCCGCCTGCCTCAACGCTTCCCATTCCATGACGTCTCCCGTCAGCCCTTGTAGGCTGTGCCCTCCTGGGCCGGCGCCCGCACCGCGCCGACGATGCCGGCGACCGCCAGGATCGTCACGAGGTAAGGGGCCATCAGCATGAACTGGCTGGGCACGGCCACGCCGACGACGCCGAGCGCGTTCTGCAAGTTGTCGGCGAAGCCGAACAGCAATGCGGCCACCAGCGCACCCTTGGGCGACCAGCCGCCCAGGATCATGGCGGCCAGCGCGATGTAGCCGCGTCCGCCCGACATGCCCTTGCCGAAGGCCAGCCCCTGCGCGATCGTGAAGAACGCCCCGCCCAGGCCGGCCACCGCGCCGCCCAGCAGCGTGTTGAGGACGCGCGTCCGGTTGACCTTGATGCCGACGGTGTCTGCCGCGCGCGGATGCTCGCCGCAGGCCCGCATGCGCAGCCCCCAGCGCGACCGGAACAGCATGATCTGCAGCACGATGACCAGCGCGTACATGATGTAGACGAGCACGGACTGGTTGAACAGCACCGTGCCGATCACGGGGATGTCGGCCAGCAGCGGGATCCGCCAGATCGGCAGCTTCTGGGCCACCGAGAACACGTCCGAGTGGGCGGTCAGCACCGTCGAGAACAGATAGTTGGTCAGGCCGGTCACCAGCACGTTCAGGACGACGCCGACGATGATGTGGTCGACCCAGTAGCGCACCGCGAACAGCGCCAGCAGCGCGCCGACCATGACGCCCGCGACAGGGGCCGCGATCAGCCCGATCCACGGGTTGCCCGTGATGGACGCCACGACGGCCGCCAGAAAGGCGCCGAACAGCAACTGGCCCTCGATCGAGACGTTGATGACGCCGACGTGCTCGCAGATCGTGCCGGACATCGCGCCGAAGATCAGCGGCACCGACAGGAACAACGCGCCGGACAGCAACGACGTCAGCTGCAGCGGGCTGGACTTGTCGGCCACGGCCCACAGCAGGAACGCGCAGACGAACGCGACACCGAAGCCGATCGCCCACCACGTGTTCGTCTTCTTGCGTGCCATCGTGAAGACGAGCGACACGGCCGCGATCGCCGCCATGATGATCGTCAGGACGACGACGGACGCCAGGGACGGCAGGTTCCACATGACGTCGCCCAGGCCGGGCGTGCCCGTCCGGACCGACACCTGCGACACCTTGCCGCCGTGCAGCGTGAAGCAGAACCCCGCCAGGCTGATGAACGTCAGCACCGCGAAGATCACTGGCATCTTCCAGGACCGCGGCACGATGGCCGCGTGGTCGGCCGCCACGGCCGGCGGTTTCCGCGTCACCTTGACGCCCAAGCTGACATCTGCCGCGCTCATGCCGCCACCTCCGTCTTGAGACCGGCCGGGACGACCGGGGCTGTCTTGATCGCTTTGACCCGTTTACGCCGCTCCGGGTCGGGCAGCCGGAAGATCGCCTTGACCAGCGGCGGCGCCGCGATCAGCAGGACGATGACCGACTGAAGCACGAGGATGATGTCGATGGGCGTGCCAGTGCCCGCCTGCATCATGTAGCCACCGGCGCGCAGCCCGCCGAACAGCAGGCCGGCGAACACGACGCCCAACGGCTTCGAGCGCCCGAGCAAGGCCACCGTGATCGCGTCGAAGCCGAACGTCGACGCCACCCCGGCCGACAGCGCCTGCGCCGGGTGCGACATCAGCGGCGACGTGGCCGCCAGGCCGCACAGCCCGCCGCCGATGATCATGAGCCACACGTACGTCATCGAGACGCTCATGCCGGCCGTCTTGGCGGCCGAGCGGTTCTCGCCGACGGCCCGGATGCGGAAGCCCAGCGTCGAGCGCTCCATGAGCCACCAGACACCCACGGCCGCCGCGACCGCCAGTATGAATCCGACGTCGATGGACGTCCCGAAGAAGGACGGATACTGGGCGTTCTTGTCGACGATCGGCGAGATCGGGTTGTTCGAACCCGGCACCTTGAACGCCTTCAGCGTCAGCAGGTAGCTGATCAAGAAGCCCGCGATGGCGTTCAGCATGATCGTGACGATGACCTCGTTGGCCCCGGCCACGGCCTTCAGGATGCCCGGGATGAAGCCCCAGATCGCGCCGCCGACGAACGCGCCGACGAGCGCCAATATGACGTGCAGCCCGGCCGGCAGATGCAGGCCGAAACCGATGTACGCGCACAGCACGGCGCCCAGCGTGATCTGGCCCTGGCCGCCGATGTTGAACAGGCCGCCCCGGAACCCCATCGCCAGGGCCAGGCCCGCGAAGATCAGCGGCGTCGCGTAGGCGATGGAGTTCGTCAGCGGCAGCAGGAACGCGCCGGACGAGGTCGCGTGCAGGTTGAAGACCGCGCCCTGGAACAGCGCCGAATAGGCGCCGCCGACCGAATGCCCGACGGCGGCGAAGAAGTCGCCCGGGCGTCCGAACAGATACGTGGCCGCCTGCTGCACCTTCGAGTCGGACGCCGCGATCATGATGGCCCCGATGACCAGCGCCACGACGACGGCCAGGATGACGGTCACCGTCGATGTGTTCGTGATGTGACGGAACGTCGTCTTCCAGTCGCGCGCCGGGGGCGCCGCCTCGTCCGGGCTGCCGGGCCTGACGCCGGTCGCGACGGCGTCGGCGGCCTTCCCGGAATCCTTGATAGCCTTGGCCGGCTCAGACATGGTCGGCTCCTTCCCTCGCGGCAGGCGCCTTGGGCGGCGCCTCGAGCTTGACGGCGCTGGCGCCCGTGACGTCCGCCTCGATCGCGCCGCTGGTGCCGCCGGCCTCGGCGATGGCGTCCTCGAGCGAGACCCCGGCCATCATCAGGCCCAGGACGTTGCGCTCGGTGTCCGGCGGGACGATGCCGACGAAGTGGCCCCGGTACATGACGGCGATGCGGTCGGCCAGGGCCACGACCTCGTTGAGCTCGCTCGAGATGATCAGGACGGCCGCCCCGGCGTCGCGCTCCTCGACGATGCGGGCGTCGATGAACTCGATCGAACCGACGTCGACGCCGCGGGTCGGCTGCGACGCCACGAAGACCGTCAGGTCGCGCGACATCTCACGGGCCAGCACGACCTTCTGCTGGTTGCCGCCCGACAGCGTGCCCAAGGCGGCCTTCGGCGAGCTCGTGCGGATGTCGAAGGCCTCGACCAGCTTCTCCCCGTTGTCGGCGATGGCCTTGACGTTCAGCGCCGGCCCGGAGGAGAACGGGGCATTACCGATCTGGTCGAGCACCAGGTTCTCGGCGATCGAGAAGCCGGCCACCATGCCGTCCTTCGACCGGTCCTCCGGCACGTAGCCGACGCCGGCGTCCAAGACGCTGCGCACGGACTTGCCCGACAGCTCGACCGTCGTCCCATCCGCCCTGTTCAGCGTGATGGAGCCGGTCGTGGGCTTCCGCAGCCCGATCAGCAGCTCTGTCAGCTCCGTCTGGCCGTTGCCCTGCACGCCCGCCACCGTCAGGATCTCGCCCTTGTGGACGTCGAAACTGACGTCGTCCACCAGCGGGCGGCCCGTGCGGTCGACCAGCGTCAGGTTCTTGACGGACAGCGTCACCTGGTCGCTCGTCGACTGCGACTTCTCAACGCCCAGGTCCACCGAGCGGCCGACCATCATCTGGGCCAGCTCGGTCTGGGACGCCGTGGGCAGCGCGTCGCCGACCACCTTGCCCTCGCGGATGACGGTGATGACATCGGCCACGTCCTGCACCTCGCGCAGCTTGTGCGTGATGAAGACGATCGACGTGCCGTTGGCCTTGAGCTGGCGCATGATCTCCATCAGCTCGTCGGTCTCTTGGGGCGTCAGGACGGCCGTCGGTTCGTCCAGGATCAACACCTGGGCCTGGCGGGACAGCGCCTTGATGATCTCGACGCGCTGCTGGACGCCGACCGGCAGCGTCTCGACGACGGCGTCGGGATCGACCTCGAAGCCGAACTGGGCCGAGATGTCGCGCACCGTCTTGCGGGCCTGAGCCAGATTGATCAGGTCGGGGCCGGCCACGGGCTCATGCCCGAGCACCACGTTCTCGGCCACCGTGAACACCGGGATCAGCATGAAGTGCTGGTGCACCATGCCGATACCGGCCGCCATCGCGTCGCCGGGGCCCGAGAAGTGCACGGGCTGGCCGTCCAGCAGGATCTCGCCGCCGTCCGGCTCGTACAGGCCGTACAGCACGTTCATCAGCGTGGACTTGCCGGCGCCGTTCTCGCCCAGCAGGGCGTGGATCTGGCCTGGTTCGACGACCAGGTCGATCGCGTCGTTCGCCACGAGCGACCCGAATCGCTTCGTGACATGGCGCAACTCAAGTCTCATGGAGTCTCCTTCGACATAGCCGTCTCGAAGTCTAGTCGAACTGGCGATGACATTCTCAACCAGATTGGGCCGGGGCCGCTGGACGGCCGGGGACCGTCACAGCCCCAAACGAAACGGTGCCGGGACGCGCCTCTCAGCTGGTCCCGGCACCGCTTACGGGGTCGAACTACTGCGTCGACTTGGGGTCGGACGGCGACGTGACCTTCAGTGCGCCGCTCGTGATCTGCTGCTTCAGGGACTCAACCTTGTCCTTGACGTCCTGCGGCAGCTTCGAATCGAAGTTGTGGTACGGCGCGATGCCGACGCCACCGTTGGCCAGCGTGCCGACGAACGGCGTGCTGTCGAACTGACCGCTGGCCGTGGCCTTGATCGTGTCGAACACCGCGACCTGGATCTCCTTGACGACGGACGTCAGGAACAGGTCCTGGTACTGCGGGGCGGTGTTGAAGCCGTCGGCGTCGACCCACACGATCGCGACGTTGCCGGCCGTCTTGGCGGCGGCGGCGGCACCCAGGCCGACGGGGCCGGCCACTGGCATGACGACGTCAGCGCCCTGCGAAATGAACTGCTGGGTCAGGTTCTGGCCCTTCGACTGGTCGTCGAAGTCGCCCGTGAACGAGCCGTTCTGAGCGGCCTTGTCCCAACCGAGCACCTTGACCGACTTGCTGTAGTCCTTGTTGTACTGCGCGACGCCGTCGACGAAGCCGTCCATGAAGATCGTGACGGTCGGGATCTGCATGCCGCCGAATGTGGCGACCTTCCCGGACTTCGAGTAGGCGGCGGCCACGTAGCCGGCCAGGAACGAGGCGTCCGACGTCTTGAAGATCAACGGCTTGACGTTGGGCAGCGCGATGGAGTCGTCATCGATGATGGCGAACTTCGTGTTGGGGTTGGCCGTGGCCTGGGCCTTCGTCGCATCGGCCAGGTTGAAGCCGACCGTGATCGTCAGACCGCAGTTCTGCGACTGCATGGCCGACAGGTTCGGCGCGTAGTCCGTGGCGTCCTTGGACTCGGCCTGCTTCGTCTGCACGCCCAACTGCTGCTGGGCCTGGACCATGCCCTCCCAACCGGACTGGTTGAAGGACTTGTCATCGAAGCCGCCGGCGTCCGAGATCATGCAGCCCAGGAAGTTGGGGTACTTCTGCTCGGCGGGCGACGAGCTCGACGAGCTCGTGGGGGCGCTGCTCGTCGCCGTATCCGACGTGCTCGACGTGGCAGTGCTGCTCGGGCTGGCAGCCGGGGGAGGTGCGGCGCAACCGCCCAGGGCGAGGGCAGCCACCGCGGCCAGCAAAATCGTTGTTCCAGTCTTGTTCACAATCCATCCAATCGTGTTGACAGCGGACGATGATGTCCGCGCCACCAAATCTACGCTGACGCGCCCACCCCGGCCAAGGCCGAAAGCCGGGTTCTTCGTCACGATTCGGTAACGATTCACCCGCCTGGCTGGCGGGCGCGTTGTCACAGCTTCAGATCCATGCCGCTGGTCTTGGTGTCGATCATCTTCTTGGCGATGTCGGCCAGGTAGGCGCCGGCCTCGACCGGCGCCGTGCCCTTCGCGTAGATGTTCGACACGACGGTGCGCGAGCTCTCGGCGATGCCCGGATGGCCCTTGTAGGTCATGTAGGCGGACAGCGACTCGTTGGTCACCAGGCCCGGACGCTCGCCGACCAGCAGCAGCGCCACCTCGCAGCCCAGGATCTCGGAGACGGCGTCCATGATGCGCACGCGGCCGTACTTCACGAAGATGTTCGTGCCGACGGTCAGGTTGTACCGCTTGAGGCCCTGCGTCAGGGCCGGCAGCACGTCCGGAATGTTCGCCTCGACCGCGGCCGACGACAGGCCGTCCGCGACGATGATCTGCACCTGGGCGCCGTGCGTGCAATGCTCGCTCAGCGCCTTGGCCGTCTCCGGCGTGAACGTCGCCCCGATGTTGGGATCCATCAGGTACGTCGCCTTGTCGGCGGCGGCCGACTGCACGGCGAACAGGCCTTGCTGGTTGACCAGGTCGGGGTCGACGTCGTTGAAGACGGCGTCCATGGCGCCGGCGTGGTCGGCCCGGAAGCGCAGCAGCGTCTTGATCGTCGGACGCGTGCCCGCGCGCCACTCGCCGATGCGGGCCGGCGTCGAGTGCATCAGTTGCAGGTAGCCATCGCGGTTGGCCGGGTTCGGCACCGCCAGCAGATGCTCAGGCGTCGTGTCCTCGACGTCCGCCACCGGCGCGGCACCGGCGGCACCGACGGGCGAGACGGACTGGGTGGTGGTGGCCGGACGAGCGCCGTTCGACAGCTCGCCCAAGACCTGGGCGACCATCGACTTGATGTCGGCTTCGCTGAATGTTGTAGTGGTCATTTCCATTTCCTTACTTTGTGAAGATGGATGCGTCACCGAGGTTGGGACCCAGGCTGCCGTCGCTGTTGAGGATCTGCCATTCCTGGCACCATTCGAAGAACTCCTGCGCCGGGGTCAGCCCCATCACCGCGCGCAGCGTGACGTCGTCGTGGAAGCTGGTGTCCTGATAGCTGAGCATGACGTCGTCGCCGTGCGGCACGCCCATGAAGTAGTTCGAGCCGGCCATCGTGACGAGCATCGTGGCGATCTCCTGATCGTTCTGGTCGATGCCCGTGTGGTTCGTGTAGCACGGCGCCATGCCCATCGGCAGACCCGAGAGCTTGCCCATGAAATGGTCTTCCATGTTGGCGCGGATCATTTGCTTGCCGTCGTAGATCGTCTCCGGACCGATGAAGCCCGACACGTTGTTGACCATGAACGGCGCGAAGTGCTTGGCGAACCCGTATGTGCGGGCCTCCAGCGTCATCTCGTCGACGCCGCAGTCGCGGCCGATCGACACCTCGGAGCCCTGGCCGGTTTCGAAATACATCAGGTTCGGTCCGGCGCACAGGCCCTTGCGGGTGATCAGGTCGCGCGCGTCCTCGAGCAGTTGCGCGGTGATGCCGAAATCCGTGTTGGCGCCCTCCGTGCCCGCCACCGACTGGAAGAACATCGACTCGGGCGCGCCCTTCTCGACCGCCTCCATCTGCGTGGTCACGTGGCCCAGGCAGCAGATGTGCGTCGGCACGTGGAATTTCTCCATGACGCCGTACAGCGTCTCGAGGATCCGCGTGATGTTGGCGACTGTGTCCTCGACGGGGTTGACGCCGAAGACGCAGTCACCGGACGCGTACGACAGCCCCTCGTAGATCGAGGCGGTGATGCCGTCCGGATCGTCCTGCGGGTGATTCGGCTGCAACCGCGACGACAGCGTGCCCTTCTTGCCGATCGTGTATCGGCAGGTGGCCGTGTTGCGGATGCGCGAGGCGCCATAGACGAGGTCCATGCTGCTCATCAGCTTGGTCACCGCCGCAATCATCTCGGCGGTCAGGCCGCGCCGCCACGTCTCGATGTCGCGCAGCGTGGTCTTCTCGGACAGCAGCCGGTCGCGCAATTCGCCCACGCGCCACGACTTGATCTGCTCGTAGACGGTTTCGTTGACGTCGGCCTCGATGACGCGGGAAACCTCGTCCTCGCTGGGCGGGATCAGCGGGTTCTCCCGGATGTCCGACAGGGAAAGGTCGCTCAGCACGATCTTGGCGGCAACGCGCTCGGTCACCGTCTCGGCACCGATGCCGATCAGATGGTCGCCCGATTTCTCTTCATTCGCCTTGCCGAACAGTTCTTTCAGGTCGCGGAACGAATACACGTTGCCGTGAAGCGTCGTTTTCAGATTCAGTGCCATTTTCTCTTCCTCGCTATGTGTGTATCAGTGTGCAAATCGGTTTCTTCGTGACCGGCGGATCGATCCGTCTTCGCTCTGTCCCGCCGCGGTCGAAAGCTTCAACACAGTGTCAATGACTCCGCCCCCTCAGACCATTTCCCGGAACAGCGCTGGGTCGGGAGCCGGAATCACGCAACTGGACACGACCTGGCCACCGGTGCCGGCCCCGATGGCGGCGGCGACGGCGGACTTGACGTCCGCCACCTCGCCGCTCAGCTTGAAGAAGCTCTTGCCGCCGATGCCCAGACCGAGCCGCACCTCGGCCAGCCGCACCGTGCTGGACTTGGCCGCCGCGTCGGCAGCGGTGATGGCCGAGGCGATGTCGAAGAACTCGACCACGCCGAGCGCCTCGACATCGCCCACCTCGTACGAGCCGTTGATGGCCGGCAGCAGGTCGGGATGGATGCGCGGGATGATCAGATGGTTGACGACCCGGTCGGCGCCCACATTCAGGCCGGCCGCGACCGACGCCTTGACGGCGCCGACGTCGCCGTAGATCATGATGATGAACTTGCCGGGGCACACCGGCTTGGCGAACACGAGCGTCACCTCGGCGGCCTTCAGCATCGCGTCCGCCGTCTCGACGCCCCGGGCGATGGCAGTCAGCTCCACCAGCCCAATGCTTGTGATGATCACTTGCCGCCTTCTTTCGTGATTGTGATGTGATCGTCGGCCACCTCGGCCACGCGGCCATCGATGGACGCGTGCACGGGCGCGCCGACCTCACCGAAATCGACGTCCGCCACGCGCTGCCCGACCGTCACGGAATCGCCCACCGCCACGCAGGGCCGCGCCGGAACGCCGACGCCGTGCTTGGTCGCCAGCCGGACTGACACCGGATCCAGACGCACCATGTCGTCGATCTCGGCGGGATAGCCCGACAGTTGCAGGCGGTCGATGAACCGCTGCTGCGATATCTTGCGGAACGGCCGCCCGGAGGCCTGATCGGGGTGGATGGTCTTGTCCTGGACGCCGACGCCCTGGGCCCGCAGAATCCCCTTGACGTATATGTTCATGCGCCGCGGGCTCAGTCCCATCGGGCACGAGTACAGCTCGCAGATGCCGCACTCGCAGCACAGCAGGGCGTCCATGAAGGCCTCTTCGTTGACACCCGTCTGCAGCGACCGCATGACGCGGTGCGGCCGCATCTGGTGGCCCACCAGATAGCGCGGGCAAAGCTCCGTGCACATCTCGCACTGGATGCACATCGATTTCGTCTCGGCCAGCAGCCGGTCGAGTGGCTTGGCGACGAATTGCGCCAGCGAATGCTGGGCCGGCAGCACGATCAAGCCGCCGTCGGCCTTGCCGTAGCCCAGCGTGGCCGCGTCCGCCATCGCCGAATGCTTGCCCATCATCGGCCCGCCGCGCACGATGACGGCCGGATCGGCGGTGGCGCCGCCGGCGGCAGCCACCAGGTCGGCGGCCGTGGCGCCGATCGGGGCGTCCACGATGACCGGATGGGCGACCTCGCCGGTGACGGTCACGAAGTGCCGCGTGACGGGCGCTCCCCCGAGCGCGGCCGCCACCTCGCGCACGGTGGTGACGTTCATCACGACGATGCCGAGGTCCAGCGGAATGCCGCCCGGCGGCACCGTCCGGCCGGTGATCTCGTAGATCAGAATCTGCTCGTCGCCGGCCGGGTAGAACGAGTCCACCGTGTGGATTGCGATGTTCGCGCCGGCCGCCTTGATGGCGTCCTCCAGGGCCGCGATCTCGCGCGCGTAGTGGTGCTTCGTGCCGATCACGACGCGGCCGATGTGGCAGGCCTCCGCCACCGCCTTGATGCCGGTGATGATTGCCGCCGCCTCGTGGCGCATCAGGTAGCGGTCGCTGGCGAGCAAGGGCTCGCATTCGGCCGCGTTGACGACCAACAGTTCGACGCCGTCGACGAGTTTCTTGTAGGTCGGGAAACCGGCTCCGCCGGCGCCGACTATGCCCGCGTCGAATACCTGTTGCGCAAGACTCATGATCGGATCACTTCCTGGTTTCTCAGCGGACGATCTGGCCGCCGAGCCCATTGACGTAGTCGCGGGCCAAGGCCGTCACGATGGCCTTGGGGCCAACCTTGATGATCGCGCCACGGGCCACGTCGAGTGCCCGGACGTCGCGATCGCCGATGACCTTCTTGCCGGTGAGGTCGACCTCGGGTCCGCCGCAGGTGTTGCAGCCGGCGGCAGCCGCCGGTGCCGCACTCGCCGCCGCCGGCGCGCTGTAGGCGCCGCCCAGCGCCGCCGGCACGACGCCCCCGTGCAGCGCGCGGAAGGCCGCCTGCGTCAGCACGATGTACTGGGCTCCCTCGACATCGGCCGGCGAATGGCCCTGACGCGGCGTCAGCCCGGGGCCGATCACGCACGCCGGGACGTCGCCGAACGTCACGACGGACGCCTCCGGGCAGGCCGGCCCGGCGTTTCCGATGCGCTCCATGATCATGCGGGTGACTGTGTCGACCAGTGCCTCGTTGTCCATGATGTCTCCTTCCTGTGCGCAACCAGGAGGCTGCGCGTTGTCCTTGTCAAACGATGATGGTGCCGATCATGCCCTTGTGGAATCCGCAGGCATTTGCTTCGTCGTAGTCGATGTGCATGTAGGTGGCGAAGTCCGGGGACAGACGCACGGGCACGTTGCTGAACGTGGTGCCTCGCTCGCCCCAAACGCGCACCGAGACGACCTGGCGGTCGCGGATGCCGAAACGCTCGCCGTAGGCCGGGTCCATGTGGATGTGCCGCTTGGCCACCATGACGCCGGAGTCGATGGTCACCTGGCCGGCCGGACCGATCAGGGTGACACCGGGGGTGCCCGCCAAGTCGCCCGACAGCCGCACCGGGGCCTTGATGCCCAACGTGAGGGCGTCCGTCTCCGAAATCTCGACCTGCGATTGCACTCGTTCCGGGCCGATGATCGTCATGGCGTCGAACTCGCCCGCGGGGCCCACGACCTTGATGCGCTGGGCGCACGTGAACTGCCCGGGTTGCGACAGGTCGTGCACGGGCGTCAGGGCGACGCCGGGACCGAGCAGGCGGTCGGCATCGGCGCGCGACAGGTGCAGGTGACGTCCGGATGCCTCGAGTTGGACGAACGGACGGTCGAGACGGAAGAGGATGTCTTCCATCACGGCTTCTGGAACGGTGACTGTCATGCGTACTCCCCCGTCTTGGCCTTGAACATCATGAGGTAGACCGCGCTGGACAGCCGATTCAGTGCCCGGATGATGTCGATGCGCGTGGGCACGGTGGCGCCGTCGAGCGTGAACGCGTCGTAGGCCGCCAATTCGGCCTGGCGGACGCGCGTCCTCAGCTGGTTCAGGAGGACGACCGCCTCGCCGTCCTCGGCCGTCGCCGCGAAATGCGGGATTCCGTAGTACTGCTTGGGGTGGTGCGAATGCTCGCGCAGTTCCGTGTCGCTCAGGCCCAGCAGGTTCAGGTCCTCGAGCGGCTGGTCGAGCACCTCGGCGCGCAGTATCTGCTTGACGAACGCCAGGATCTGGCCCAGGTCGGCGACGCCCTTTGTGAGGCCGAGGCGGACGAATGCCACCTGGGCCGACACGACGTCGGCCTCGAATGCGTCCAGCATGCCGCGGAACTTGATCTGGGGATGGTTCTTGGGCACCAGCAGGTTGCCGCGCAAGGCGGTCAGGTGCTCCGGCTTGTTTTCGAGCCGGCTGCCGTCGATCACATCGAAATGATCCGGCTTGTGGAATTCTGGCAGCGCGGAGGCGGGTTCTGACGAAGCCGGTTCCGGCTGCGCCGTGCTCTTGGATTGGGTCATGGTGGTGGGATTCGAGGAGGCAGATTCCGGCTCGGCGTCGATCTTGGGCGTCGCCCAGACCTGGACGCCGCCGATGATGAGATCGATGTGATGGTCGACGAGCCAGGCGCGCGCCGATGGCGTCACGATCGTGCCCGCGGGCAGCTCGTAGCGCTCGATGCCGGGTTCGTTGGTCTCACCGAATTGCTCGCGCAGAAGGGCCTCTGTCACCAGTGCCATCAGCGATCGCCTCCTTCAGGGTTGCCGCGTCCCGGTGGCCTGGCCGCTCTTCGCCCGCAGCCAGGCCACCTCGCATGGACGCGTGGTGCTTAGTCCGTTGTCTTCAGCGTAGGCAAGATGAACTCGACTTCGGCGTGCGGACGCGGAATCACGTGCACGCTGACGAGTTCTCCGACGCGATCGGCTGCCGCGGCGCCGGCGTCGGTGGCCGCCTTGACGGCGCCGACATCGCCACGGATCATGACGGTCACGAGGCCGCCACCGACATGGACCTTGCCGATGAGGGTGACATTGGCCGCCTTGACCATGGCGTCGGCGGCCTCGATGGAGGCCACCAAGCCCTTGGTCTCGACCATGCCGAGTGCGATGCTGAAGCTGTTATTCTCTGCCATTTGTCTCATTGCTCCTTATGTTTGGTGATTTTCTTGCGGTCATTTCTTTCCATGCGTGTCGAATTGCCTTCGTCATGTCATACGCCGGCCCCCGTCAGTCTTGCCAGGACCAGCCTCACCAGCTGCTCGACGTCGGGGGCAGCCACCGGGCCGCCGGCCGACATCGACTGCCTGAGGTCGCCCAACTCACGGCGCCCGCGCGCCACGCGCCGGATGTTGATGAGATTGAGCGGGCCGATGTTGTCGGACGAGGAATTGCCGCCGACGGCGCCGCATCCCAGCGTCAGGGACGGCAACAGATCGGTCGTCGCGCCGACGCCACCCAGGGCGCTCGGCGTGTTGACGAGCAACCGCGAGACGGGCTTCTTCAGCGCGAACTCACGGATCACGTCCTCGTCGCGCGAGTGAATCGACATCGTGTGGCCGGCGCCCTCGTGCAGCAGGATGCGAATCGCCAGTTCGCAGGCCGCGTGCCAGTCGTCGGCCGAATAGAAGCCGAGCACCGGGCACAGCTTCTCGCGCGAGTAGGGATATTGGTCGCCGACCTCGGTTTCGAAACCGAGCAACACCTTGGTGCCGGCCGGCACGCTGATTCCGGCCATCTGGGCGATGCGCTCGGCCGAGCGCCCGACGATTTCCGGGTTCATGCTGCCGTTGGCCCGCATCAGGATCGCACCGACGGCATCCTTCTCCGGCGGCGTCATGAAGTACCCGCCCTGCCTGGTGAACTCGGCGATGACCGCTTCGCGGATCGAATTGTCCGTCACGACGGATTGCTCGGACGCGCAGATCGTGCCGTTGTCGAACGTCTTCGAATCGATGATGCGGCGCACCGCGGCGGGAATGTCGGCCGTCTTTTCGATGTACGCCGGCCCGTTGCCCGGTCCGACCCCGATCGCCGGATTGCCGGACGAATAGGCCGCTCTGACCATGCCGGGGCCGCCGGTGGCGAGGATCAGGGCGATGTCCGGGTGTCCCATCAGCGTGTTCGTGCCCTGCAGCGACGGGTGCTCGATGCACACCACGGCACCCTCGGGCAGCCCGGCCGCCACGCCCGCCTCGGCGACGATCCGCGTGGCCGCGATCGTGCAGTTCTTGGCGCCCGGGTGGGGCGACAGCACGATGGCGTTGCCGGCCTTGACCGCGATCAGGGACTTGAAGATGGCCGTCGATGTCGGATTCGTCGACGGCACGACGCCGGCGACCACTCCCATCGGCACGCCGATCTCGGTAATCCCCGTGTCCGGGTGGTCGGCGATGATGCCGACGGTGCGCAGGTCCTTGATGGCGGCCCACACCGTTTCGGACGCGAATTGGTTCTTCAGCGTCTTGTCCTCGGCCTTGCCGAAACCCGTTTCGTCCACTGCCTGGCGGGCCAATTCGACGGCATGGGCCGAGCCGGCCTGCGCCATCGCCGCGCAGATGCTGTCGATCTGCTCCTGCGAGTACGTTGCCAACCGCGCCTGGGCCTCCTTGGCCCGGCGCACCAGCGTGCGCACTTCCTGGATGGCCTCCAGGTCTCGATCGAGTTCCATGCTCACCTCTTCATCCTTGCGTGGCTTGTCACGTGACTAGTGGAATACGAGCGTCTTGACGACGACCGGTACGACAGCCCCGCCGGCGGCGGGAGCTCCGATATCGACATAGTCACCTCCTTGCACGGCAATTCCATCGATGCAGATCAGGCCATGCTTGGCCAACGAGCGCGCCCGGATCGATTGGCCCAAGACCTTGGCCAGGTCGTGCTCGGTGACGATGATCGTCGGCACGCCCTTGGCGGTGACCGCTTCGAGGCCGGACGCCACGGCCTGGGCCATGCTCTCGACGAGCGAGAAGCTGGGGCTGCGCGGACCGGCGAACGCGATGGCGACCGGGCTGGCGCCGTCGGTCTGGAACCAGTCGAGACGCTCGCGAATGGCGGCCGTCATCGCCTGCGGCGTGTGCTCCTCGACGTCGGTCAGCTTCAGGGCCGGAACGTCCCTGATCGGCAGCAGCGCCGCGTCGTATTCGATCGTCGAGCCCGACAGGCGCGTGATGTGGGTGCCGGCGCCGACCACGGTTGCGCGAATCGTCTCGCGCGCGGGCAGCCTCGGCAGGCGCGCCAGAGCGGTGGAGTTGCGGATCGCCTCGCCGAGCAGCACGCCGAGGTCGCCGTAGGCGAACGGGTCAGGGTTGGGCGTCAGGGCACAGTCGGCCACGCCGCCCGACAACGTCAGGTGCTCGATCGGACGCGGCAGGACGATGTCGTGATCCGGCTCCGTGAGCATGCTCGCGTAGATGGCGGACTTGGGGGTCAAACCCAGGCTCATCTCGAGGATCTCGCACTGCGCGGCGGCGACGCGGCGCAGCTTCGCCACGTCGGCCGTCTCGCCCACCCGCACGTCGACACCGATGCTCGAGCACAGCTGCGCGAGCTTCGGGGCGATGTACTCGATGGTCAATCGCGACCGGTCGACGCGAATCAGGCGCCCGCCGACGTCCAGGCAGCCCGTCGCGACCGGGTCACCGCGGTCGAACAGCACGAAATTGCTCGTGCCGCCGCCGATGTCGTAGTTCGCCACCGTCGTAGCGTGCTCGCGCGAATAGACATCCGCGCCGGCCCCGCGCCCGGCCAGCACGGACTCCAGGGACGGCCCGGCCGTCGCGACGACGAAATCGCCGGCCAGGTGCGACAGGTAGCGCACGACCTCGTCGGCGTTCTCCTTGCGGGCCGTCTCGCCCGTGATGACGACGGCGCCCGTCCGCACCGAGTGGGGATCGACGCCAGCCAGGCGGTATTCCAGCGCGACCATGTCGTGCAGGGCGGCCGCGTCGATCGTCGTCGGCGACGTCAGCGGCGTGAAACGGATCTCGCTGCGGTAGATGATGTCCTTGCCGACGATTTCGATGCGGGGCACGGTCAGCCCGTTCGACATGTCTTCGATGGTGATGTTCGAGAACACGACCTGCGTCGTCGTGGTGCCCACGTCGATGCCGACCGAAAGGAGGACGTCTTTCATGCCGCCACCCCTTCCGGTTCGTCGTCGCACAACTGCCGGTACAGATCATTCAGGCCCTGCCCGTTGAGGGCAGACACCTCGTAGATCGGATCGGCCCCGGCCCGCTCCAGCACGGCGTGCGCCTTGACGACGTCGGCCGGCGTCCTGGCCAGGTCTGTCTTCGTGACGACCCCGAAAACCGGCTTGGCGAACGTCGTGGCGAAGGCCGGCGGGATCCAGGACTCCCGCCCGACGTCTTGCACCAATCCGATCTGGTCGGCGTCGACCGACGACACGATCAGCGCGCGATAGAACGAGCGATGCTCGATGTATTCGCCGGGCGTGTCGATGAACTGCAGGTGGCGCTCGATCGTCTGGGTCTTGTCATAGCGGAAGGCCTCACCCAGCAGCGCCTGGATGAGTGTGGTCTTGCCACATCCGCTCATGCCCATCAGGATCGTCTCTTTCATCGCCCGCCTCATGACTTCGTGATCGGGGTCGGGGCGAAGCCCATTTGGCCGGACAGCAGATCGAGGACTCCGGCCAGAGCCGATTCGACGGCCTGGACGTCGCCCGTGAACAGCAGGGCGCCGGAGAACCGGTCGATGAAGGCGATTTCAACCATGGCCGCCTTGGTGGCGACGTCGGCGGCGATGATCGCGGCTTCCGACGGCGTGATGGTCATGATGCCGATCGCGTTGGCATAGCCGAGATCGCTGACGGGCAGGCCGAGCTTCTGCGACAGGTTGCCCACCGGATTGGCGATCAGATGCGCCAGGGTCACCTGCTTGCCAGGAACGAATTCCTGGATGATGCGCTGCTTGTCCTCGAACATCGGCCCGCCTCGACGCCTACTGTTCCGACCAATTGGCGGGGTACACGACGTAGAAGAACCGGACTTTGTCCGGCGTCGAGAACACGACCGGGGTGTTCTTCGGGATGTAGATGACCTGACCGGCCGTCGCCCGGACGGGGCGCCCGTCCATGATCAGTTCCAGCGTCCCGCTGATCACGTAGTCGACCTCGTCGTATTTCAGCGTCCAGGGAAGGGTCGTCTGGTCCATTTCCATGATGCCGCAGCCGACGCGCGGGCTTTCCTCCAGCGTCAGAAGGTCCTTCAGCCGGACGCTGCCCTCGGGCCCGGGGATCGGGAAAGGGAACGGCTCGGTCTTGATGGCCGTCGCGTCGACCGCGATGACCCCGGACTGATCGCGGTGGTACGGGCTGACGGCCGCGCCGCCACCTTGAGCGCCCAAGCGCTCTTCGATGACCTCGGCCACGATGCGCGCCAGCACCTCTTCGGAGATCGCCGGATTCATCCTTCCGCCTCCTTCACCAAGCTGACGCCGGGTAACAGTTTCGGAAGATCGAGTTGATCGACGACGCCGACGATCACGTGGTCGATCGGCTGCTTGCCGCTGCCGAAGCTGATGCGGGCCGAGCTGCCGGAGACGACCAGCACCCATTCCCCGACACCGGCGCCGATCTGGTCGACGGCCACGATCGGATAGCTCTTGTTGTGGCCATCGTATTGATACGGGTCGACGACCATGAACTTGCAACCGGCCAGTTCCTCGTTCTTGCGGGTCGCCCACACATTGCCAATTACCCTGCCGATGAGCATCAGTGACCTTCCTTCGGAACGTTCATGGCGATGCCGAGCGGCGTCACCATCATGGGATGCGGCGGCTTGAACACTGGCACGCCGAGAATGTCCGCGAACGTGTCCTCGATGCCCTGTTGCGTGACGGTGCCGCCCACCAGCCACACCTGATCGACGTCCCAGCCGGCGATGTGCCGCTGCACGATGCTGGCCATCTTCTCGACCACCGGATGCACCGCCTGGCGCACCTCGTCCGCCCTCGCGGGACTCAGCTTGAACTTCTCGGCCTGCTCGAACGTCAGGCCATAGCGACCCATGAGCACCAGGTTCATGTGGGTGCCGCCGGTGGCCTCGTCGGCCTCGTAGACGACCTGGCCGTCCTTGAAGACCGACAGCCCGGTGGTGCCGCCGCCGATGTCGACGACGGCCCCGTCGACGATCCCGAGGACCGAATTGGCGGCCGTGGGCTCGTCGAGCAGCGCCTGGACCTCCAGCCCGGCCGATTCGACGATGTAGCGGTGCGTGTTCGAGTTGCCGCTGGAAGTGCCCGGAGGCACCGCGATCGCGGCGGCCTGGAACTCGGTGCCAGTGCGCTGGTACAGCTTGGCGGTCAGCTTCTTGACGACCTCGACGGCGCCCATGTAGTCGACGACGAGCCCGTCGCGGGCCACCTGGCACCACTGCATCTCTGTGGCCACCGGCCTGTCGTCCTGGTCGATGACCACCTCGATGATCGAGGCGGTACCGAGGTCGACGCCGCAGCGCAGCGTCTCACCGGCCTTGACGGCGGCGGTGCGCCGCAGCGCCGAGTTGGCCTTGCCAAGCGCCTTGATCGTCTTGTCCGACAGCATGGCGGCCCTCACTTGGAATCGGCAGAAGCCCGGGTGATGGCGTCGATCAGTTGCTCCTTGTGCGCGTCCCGGATCTCGATCCTGGACATCGGGACGCCAGGAGTCTGACGCGCGAGGGTGCGAAGCTGCGACACGGTCATGCCGCCGAGCATGCTCGCCGTGCCGGACGCACGGACGGGCTCGGCGACCACCACCGGCGCATCCCCGGCCGGCGCGGGGCGCGGCTCCGGCTCGACGACGGCGGGTGCAACGGGTTGCGGGTTCGGCGCGACGGGACGGGCCGCCGGGATCGCTTCGGGGCGGGAAGCCACGAAGCTGGGCGCCGTCTCGATCATCTCGCCGACGTCGTGGGCCGGACGCGGGATCACGTGCTGCGACACCAATTGGCCCACGCGGGACGCGGCCGCGGCGCCGGCATCGACGGAGGCCTTCACGGCGCCGACCTCGCCCGTGACGATGATGGTGATGAGCCCGCCACCGACCTTCTCCTTGCAGATGAGCTGTACCTGAGCCGCCTTGAGCATCGCGTCAGCGGCTTCGATCGAGGCCACCAGACCCTTCGTCTCGATCATTCCGATGGCATCCATGATGTGAGCCCTCAGTACTCGGTCGGATGGGCGGCGACGAACTTCACCGCGTCGGCGAAGGCCAGGCAGGCCGCCTTGCAGGCGCTCTGCTCACCCGTCAACAGCCCGCCGCCGAAGTTCGTCTCGCTGGGCGGGCCGTAGAACGCGCTCAGCTCGACCTCGGCCGCCTTGAGCGCGGCGTCCAGGCCGTAGACGGCCTCTTCGGGCGGGGCGATCAGGTAGGCGATGGCCGTGCCCTGGGGGACGCCGGCGACGGCCGACAGATACGACCCGCTGCGCGAAATCGTGTACGCGTAGTAGCAGATCGAGTCGTCTTCGTTCGCGCTGTAGAACCAGGCGTCGTTGGTCATCATGTCGCGGATGGCCTGGAGCCCGGCGCGGATCTCCGCCGGGTTCGGCCCCGAGATGATGCCGATGATTTCGCCGGCCAGCTTCGTGTTGGCGTTGGCGGCGCCGCCGTAGAACGACTTGGCGTAGGCAACCTTGACGTCCGCCTTCTTCGTCGCCTCGTCCAGGCACGTGTAGGCCACGTCGTCGATGTCGGCGGTGAACAGGCCGATCGCGTGATGCTCGTCGGGAAGCTCAAGTGCCTTCTTTAGCGACTCGTCGACCCTGGGAATGATCTTCATGCTCAGCAGAGAGCACTTCAGTGGATCATCAATCATGAGAGATGCCTCCTTGCATTGTTCAGGCTAACACCGGTGCTCAACAGTGTCAACTGTTCGTGTTGATATAGCCAAAATGTGAACGTCAAGATAAGTTGTACTACTGTAGTCCACGAGCCGCGGCGTCCTGCCGGGCTTGGGCACCGCTTCCAACGCTGTGCGAGGTGCCCGCTCGGAGCGTGAGAGAGGACATGCCAGGTGGCTGCCGATGGGGTCACCGCAGTAGTGCCAACATGATTCCAGAGTTGCCGGGACACCGCCCCTGCAAGAAGTCCGGCCAACAAGGGATCAGGGAACAACCGTCCGGGACTTGCTCAGAATGGAGTGGGCCCAGGACACGGGGTGTCTCTGGTGAGCATCGCTGCCCAGAGAGCACACCCACGACAGACTAGAAGCAGGAGACATTCAATGCCTAGTAAGCAAGACTCAGTTCAAGCGACTGATGCCGAGACGCTGGCCAAGTTCGGATACAAGCAAGAGCTGTTCCGGCAGATGGGCGGCTTCTCGAACTTCGCTATCTCATTTTCCATCATCTCGATTCTGACCGGCCTCATCTCGATGTTCGGCTATGGCGTCTCTCTGGTCGGCGGCGCCGCCTACTTCACGTGGGTGGTCGTGGCCTTCTTCCAGTTGTTCAACGCCATGACCATGGGCGAGATGGCGTCCAGCTTCCCGCTGGCCGGCGGCCTGTACCCGTGGGCCCGCCACCTGGCCAGCCCGCGCGTGGGCTGGTGGGTTGGCTGGATCAACATGATCGCCTGGTGGTCGGTGTCGGTTGCCATCGACTTCTCGCTGGGCACGCTGATCGCCGGCTCGGGTTGGTTCTTCCCGGCCACACAGGCGGCTCTGCCCGAGGTCATCATCACGATCATCATCATGACGATCCACGCCGTGATGAACATCTTCGGCATCAAGTTGGTGGCTTGGTTCAACAACTTCAGCGTTTGGGTGCACATGATCGGCACGGTCATGCTGCTCACCCTGCTGCTGGTGCTGGGCAACGCCCACCACACCGCGCTGCCGCTGTCGACCATCGTCAACACGGCCACCCCCGACAACCCGAACGGCCTGACCGGCGGCCAGTTCTTCCTGGCCTTCCTGCCCGCCATTCTGATGTCCGCCTGGACCCTGACCGCCTTCGACGCCTCGGCCGACGTGTCCGAGGAGACGAAGGATCCGCAGCACACGGTGCCTTGGGGCATGGTCATCGCGGTCGTCGCGTCGTTCATCTTCGGCACCCTGGTGCTGTTCGGCCTGATCTCGAACCTGCCGCCGCTGGCGCAGATTCCGGGCATCATGGAGACGCAGGGCCTCGCCACGTACATCGTCCAGAACGTCATGGGTCCCGGCCTCGGCCTGGTCATGCTGGCGATCATCGCGCTGGCGCAGTTCGCCTGCGGCCTGTCCAGCCAGACGGTGTTCCAGCGCGTGATCTACTCGCTGGCCCGCGACAACAACCTGCCGTTCTCGCAGCACCTCAAGAAGGTGTCGAAGCGCGGTGCGCCGTTCGTGGCCACCATCGTGGGCACCATCGCCATGGCGCTGCTAACCATCGGGGCCTCGGTGCTGTCGACCGTCACGTCCATCGCGACGCTCGGCTTCTACTTCGGCTACTTCATCGTCATCATCCTGGCGATGCGGGCCCGGCTGAGCGGCCGCTGGACCGAGCGCGGACCGTGGAACCTGGGCAAGTTCTGGATACCCGTCGCCATCGTGGCGATCCTCTGGAACCTCTACATCAGCGTCGCAGTCGTGCTGCCACCGAACTTCATTACTCTGGAGATCTTCGGCGGCATCATGGTCGCACTGGCGATCTACTACTTCGCGTTCATGCACAAGCGCCTGTCCGACAAGGTCGGCGAGCTGACGGCGGACGAGATCGAGAAGCTGGCCCGCGCCAACGAAGAGGCCATCGCCGGAGCGACCGCTTCGTAGCAAACGCCACACGCACAACAGCGCCGGGTTCCGCAAGGGCCCGGCGCCGTTGTCGTGCCGGGCAGTTCAGCCAAACGGCGGCCCTCCAAGCCGAGCCGTTGCGACTCTTCTTCGGTGTCCGCCGCCCTGGCTGCGGCTACCCCAGGGGAGGCAGCAGACGGGTGATGGGCGTCTGAACCGGAACCGGCCCCTGGTTGGCCGTGTCGGTGGCATTGACGCCGTAGAGCTCCAGGGCGCGGGCGCCGTAGTCCTTCGTGAAGCGGTACCACTTGTGGGCCCACGAACCGACCGGGTCGCCGCAGGCGTCCTTGTACAGGGCCCACACCCACCAGTAGTAGGCGGACAGGCTGACGTAGGCCACGTAGTGGCGCAGCTCCTCCTTGGTGGGCTGACGTCCGAAATAGGTGGCGATGATGGTCTGGGCTTCTTCCCACGTGTAGTCCGAGCAGCAGATGAACGTGCCGATGTCGCTGGCGGGGTCGCCCATGCCGGCGTACTCCCAGTCGACCAGAGCCTGGCGGTCACCCGCCACGAGGATGTTCGGCGCGTAGAAGTCGTTGTGGCAAAACACCTTGGGGACGGCGTCGGCGCGGCACAGGGCGTCCAGCTTCGTCGCCTGCTCCTCGAGAATCGCGAACTCGGGGAAGCCGAGCCGGGCGGACCGGTCGACGTCGTCCTCGCCGCACAGCCGGCGCCGAAGCCCGTTGGCCTGGGCGAAGAGGTCGAACTCCCCGTCGATGGGACGCCCGGCGGTGTGCAGCCGGCGGATCGCCGCCAGCGCCTGGCGGACGTGAGACCGATTGTGGTAGTCGAAGTCGGACGTGACTTCCACGAAGCGCGACACCTTCCAGCCGACCTTGGGGTCCATGTGGATGAACGTGTCGTCGACGCCCAGTTCGTGCGCGATGGCCTCCGCCTGCGTCTCGACCGCCCGGTTCAGGACGCCTTGCGTGATGGCCCCCGGGTAGCGGTAGACGAAGTCCTCACCGCGGCACCGGAAACGGAACGTCAGATTGGTCAAACCGCCGACGATCGGTGCGAAATCCGACAGGTCGGCGATCTCGCAGCCAAGGGTGGCGCAGATGTTGTCGAGCATCGCCGAGTCGATGTTGGCCACGAAGTTCGGGTCGAAGGCGCGCAGGTCGTCCAGCGTGTCGAACTCGTAGACGACGCCCGGAGGATAGGTGCGAAGCTGCAGGGCCAGCTCGTTAATGTGGTCGGCATAGATCGCCTCCCACAGCTTCGGATACGTCTCCTGCTTGTCGTACTCGGCGTCGAGGACGGCGCGGAAGCGCAGCGAGAAGTCGCGATCCCAATAGGCGTGGCCCATCATGATCCAGGCGTCGCTGGCGCCCGGTCTGGCCTCGATGATGCGGCCGGTCGGCGTGGCCTTCAAGCCGTATTCGTCGGTGGGACCCTCGTGCCACACGGCGGCGTAGTAGCCCTGGTACACATAGGGCTCGAAGACGTTCTCGGCGAAGTAGTTGTCGGAACTGCAGATGTAGGTGTTGTCCAGCAGCGACTCGGCCGCCTTGATGGTCGAATTGTTGTTGCGCTCGCGATACTCGGGGTTGATGACGATCTTCACGCCGAAGGCGTCCTCGAGGTAGAAGAACTGCTCCTGGCGGAAGCCGACCACGACCGCGATGTCGTCGATGCCCGCCTCGCGCAACTGCCTGATCTGGCGCTCGATCAGCACCTCGCCCTTGACGACGAGCAGCCCCTTCGGCCGCTCGAAACTGACGGGCGCGAACCGGGTGGAAAGGCCGGCCGCCATGATCACGGCGTTCGTGACGCGGTACGGTTCGAGCGCCTCCAGCCCGGCCGCGGTGATGCTGGAGTCCGGCGCCAACAGGCCGGAACCCCGCAGGCGTTGCGAATTCTGGTTGATGTAGCCGAGTGACAGCCCCGTCTCGTCGGCCAACTCGCGCTGCGACCGGGGTGTCCTCCGGCGGCACTGTTCGAGCACTGCGAACTCCGGACGGGTCAGGGGGCCAGCCATCGCTGCTCCTCGTAATGCTCATACAACACTGGATGCTTCGTTCAATAATAGCAACGCCCGCGAAGACCTGTGAACACGCTGGCGGGTGCCGTGTCAGCCAAGCCGGTCGTGTCCGTCGCCGGGCTGGTGTGGCTCCGGCCCCGGCGGCCCTCCGGCCGCCCCGCCGACGCCCGTTCAGACAACCATCAGCGGCAGCGTCGTCTCCTGCAGCAAGGCGACGAGATCGTCGGGCAGGTGGCGGCCGGTGCTCCGGGCCACCCTGGAGACGTCCAGCGCCAGGCGCGCCACTTCGGACCGGTTGCCCGCCGCCAGCTCGGCACGGATGCGCACCGTCATCAGACCAGCGTCTTCCGGCGCCGCCAGGAACGCCTGATCCGTGGCCCACCGCGCCACGTCGAAGTCGTCGGCCTCCAGCGCGAGACCGGCCAGCACCAGGCCGGCCTCCCGTATGGCGGCCACCATCTCGTGCCGCCACGATTCGGCCCAGTGCCACTGTCCGCCTGGCGCGTCGGCCAAGGGCGCTCCCCGGACGAGACCGAGCGCACCGGCCAGGGCCTCCGGCGTGGCACGGCCGGGTCCGCCGGGCAGAATCAAATGCCACCACTCCCAATCGGACGTGACGCACTTGTGCAGCCGGATGCGCCCGTTGTAGGCGTCCGGCAGAAATGGCTCGCCGGCGTCGTCCGTGCCGAGCCAGAGACGCAAGCGTGACGTGTTCGAGCGCCGCGTGCTCTCGGCCACGAGCAGCGCTCGTGTCATGGCGGCGGGCGTCTGATCGGGATGGCTGAGCATCCAGGCGCAGTATTCCAGGCAGGGCCCCGTCGAGCGAGAGGGCGCGGGACCGCGGGCGCCGATCAGGCGGACCGGGCCGAGAACCAGCAGTTGCGGCGCATGGCACATGGCTGGATCGATCGTCCCAGCCGCGCCGGACACGGCGAATCGAGAGTGGCGGGTGCTCATGATGCGACGGCCTCCTTGTCGCCACCTCATCTGGCGCGGCGACGTAGGGATCCTGTACCCCCCGGACGGAATGGGCGTCGCCGCTCCCAAAAGGCGAAAGTGAGCTTACACCTGCCATGCTCAAATCGTTGAGGCGCCACCCGGCAATCCATGCTCAGGTGGCGCGACAACCGACCGCAAACTCAGCGTCTGATGTAGCTGAGCAGGCGCAGGATATTGATGTACAGCCAGACCATGGTGACGCTGAGGCCGAAGGCGGCGACCCACCCCTGCGACCTGGGCGCGCCCGCCTGGACGCCCGCCTGGATGTACTGGAAGTCGTCCACCAGCGAGAACACGGCCAGGCCGATGCCGACGACCGCCAGCACCCATGCCAGCCCGCTGACCGGTCCCGTCGGACCCGGGAACATGCCCGTGTTGACGCCGAACAGCATGAGCACGAGATTGACGAGTGCCACGCCGGCAAAGGCGAACAGCCCGACACGCACCATCTGGCTGGCCTTCGAGCTGAGCCGGAACCCGCCGAAGTGGAACGCGACGAGCGTCACGGCGGCCGCCACGAACGTGCCGAGCACGGCCTGCACGATGATGCCGGGGTAGTACATCTCGAAGATCTTCGAGAACGCCCCGATGAGCAGGCCCTCGGCGATGGCGTAGACCACGTTGCCGATGGGCGTGGCCGTGCGGGACTTGGCGACGATGAGTGGCGTGATGAACGCCACCAGTCCGCCGATGAGGCCCGCCGGATACAGGATCTGGGCGGGCAGGAAGATGTACGCCATGGCCGCCACGAGCACGAGCATGCCCAGGCTGATCGCCGTCTTGGCCAACACGTCGTCGATCGTCATGCGGTCGGCCGTCACGGAGGGCGCCTGCCACTGACCAGCGGCAGAGCCCTGGACGCCGGCGCCCTGCGGGGCGTACCCCTGGCCGGGCGCCACATACGGCTGGTACCCGCTGGGCGCGCCGGGCTGGGGCGCCACATTGCCGTTCAGCCCCTGAGCGGGGGCGACGTATTGGGATGGGGCGGGCTGGAACAGCCCGCGTGTGCTGAGAACCGGGTTCGCCATGGCTAACCTCCAAAGTCTTGGGTAACCGTACAACACCAGCCTAGCGGGCAAAGATTCCCCGCCGCCTGTGACAGGCCTGTGACGGCGGTTGTTTGGGAGACGTCGCTGCGGCCCGGGCGCGCGCCACTAGGATCGATGTGTCCCAAGAATTGAGGAGATCGCCATGGTTCGCATCGTCGTCAACGGGGCGCTCGGTCACATGGGGCGCGAGGTGCTGGCCCGGGCCGCCCACGAGCCCGGCCTGACGGTCGTCGCCGGGATCGACCCGACGGCCAACGAGGCCGCCGCGTCCGGGCTGAAGTATCCGCTGCTGACAAGCGTCGGCATGCTGCACGAGCCAGCCGACGTGCTGGTGGACTTCTCGCATCCGGCCGCCCTGGCGTCCCTGCTTGAGTACGCGACCCGCGAGCACGTCGCGCTGGTGCTCGGCACGACAGGGTTCGGCGCGTCCGACCGGCGCCGGATCGACGACGCGTCCCGCCTCGTGCCGATCTTCTGCTCGCCGAACATGTCGTATGGCGTCGCCGTGGTGGCCGACCTGGCGCGCCAGGCCGCCAAGGCGTTGGGCGCCTCGTTCGACGCCGAGATCGTCGAGACGCACCACCGCCGCAAGATCGACGCCCCCAGCGGCACCGCTCTGATGCTGGCGGACGTCGTCGCCGCGACCAGCCCGGACGCCGTCGCCGTGACGCTCGACCGCTCGCCGCGTCACGAACCGCGCAGCGCGCGCGAGATCGGCGTCGTCGCCCGCCGGGGCGGCACCGTCGCGGGCGAGCACACGGTCGGGTTCTTCGGGGACGACGAGGTGATCGAGATCACACACCGCGCCCAGTCGCGGCGCATCATGGCGGCCGGCGCGCTGCGGGCCGCGGCCTACATCGCCGGCAAGGCGCCCGGGCTGTACGCGATGGGCCAGTTGCTGGCCGAGCAGTCGCTGGTCACGCACATCGGCGTCGAGCGCGACGTCGCCGTCCTGTCGCTCGGCGACGTGCCGGCGGCGCCGTCCACGGTCGCGGCGCTGTTCGCCACCCTGAACCGGATCAACGTCGACATGATCTCGGCCACGACTCCCAGCAACGGACGCCTCGACCTGGCGTTCTCGGTGCCGCAGGCCGACCTCGTCGCCACGGTGCAGGCGCTGGCCGGGGACGCCGACCTGCCGGCGCCGCGCGTCACCGAGCATCTGGCCAAGCTGACCGTCGAGGGTGAGGGCATGGCCTTGACGCCCGGCGTCTCCGCCCGCGTCTTCCGCTGCCTGGCCGACTGCGGCGTCTCCCCTTGTCAGGTGACGACCTCCGAGACCAAGATCACCATGGCGGTCGACGTCGCCCACGCCCAGCACATCGTCGACGCCGTCCGGGCGGAGTTCGGGCTGGCGTAGCGGCCCGTCACAGGTCGTAGTCGACGAGGACCGGCGCGTGGTCGCTGACGCGGTGGTCGTAGTCGACGGCCCGGTCCACCCAGGCGCGAGTCGCCAGGGCCGCCAGTGCGGGCGACGCCAGATGGTAATCGATGCGCCAGCCGACGTCGTTGGTGAACGCCTGGCCCCGCCAACTCCACCACGAGTAGGGGCCGTCCTCATCCGGACGCACGGCGCGGACGACATCGACCAGCGGGCGGCGGTGGGGCGTCCAGGACATCGTCGGCGCGACGACGCGCCTGCCGTCCAGACGCCCAGACGACGGCTCCGGGCCGACGGCGGCGTCCAGCCAGGCCCGCTCGGCGGGCAAGAATCCCTCGGTGCCAAGGTTGGTGCGCCAATTGGAAACGTCGGCCGGACCGTGGGCGATGTTGTAGTCGCCGAGCACCAGCAGGTGGCGTCCGGCCCTGTCGGCGTCGTCCTGGAGGGCGTCGAGCTGGCCGCTGAGGCGCGCCAGAAAGTCGAGCTTGCGTTCGTAGCGGGCGTGGTTCTGCTCGGGTGTGTAGCCCTCGCGGCCCTTCGCCGGAGCGATCTCGCGCGGGACGCCGCCCTTGGGCACGTACACGCTGACCACCGTCAACGGGGCGTCGGCCAACTCGACGCCGACCAGGCGGCCCTCGTCCAGGAACGGATTGCCGGCCTGGCCGGGCGGCACCGACACGGCCGGTCCGGCGGCCTGGGCGAACAGCGTGCCGGCCGCCGCGGCCGGTGCGCCGTCCGGGCCCCACGAAGCGACGTCATCCGCCCCGGGCGTCCAGGCGAAGACGGACGCCGGCGCCTCGCGCGTCAGAACGGCGACGCCGTTGCGTCCGGCCAGTCGCCCCGGGTTGTAGGCCACGTGGTAGCCGCGGAAGACACCGTCCGGCACGTCGCCCGGACGGCAGCGCATCTCCTGCAACGCGACGACGTCGGCGCCGCTGACGTCGATCCAGTCACGGAAGCCGCGCCGATCGGCCGCCCGGATGCCGTTGATGTTGTGGGTGGCGACCCTCATGCGTCGCCTCCGCGGCCGCCCGCGAAGGTCCGGTCGTCCCTCGATCCGGCTGGCTGCCGGGCCGCGGCGCCCGCGCGCGTGCCCAGGTGACATGGCAGGGCTGGAGATTCGGCTGGTCGGTGGCTCCCGCGCGCGTGCATGCGCCAAGACTACGCGCGGCGCGGCGCGGCCGGGCGACGGGCGAATGTTGGCCCGGCCGTTCACATCAGGCGTATGCTGGTCGGCAACACGGGAGCCCCAACGGGCTGAGAGGAAGACTGGGTCTTCGACCGTCGAACCTGATCTGGGTAATGCCAGCGAAGGAAGGCCAATTCCCGCGTCACGCGATGCCACCGCGCATCCACCGGGACGCCCCGCGTGCAGACGACACGGAAGGATTGGCCATGAGCTCGACAAGTCTGACGGACGTCACGAAACCCCTGCCGGCCGGCCACGGGTGGCGGGTGGTCGACATCGTCGTGGCCGCGGTGCTCGGCGTGGCGTGCGGCCTGCTGTTCTGGGCCTGGAACGGCCCGGGCTACGCGCTCTACGACGTGCTGGAGGCGGCCACGCCCGGCCTCGGCGGCCTGACGCAGGGGCTGTGGCTGATCGGGGGACCGCTCGGGGCCGTCATCATCCGCAAACCCGGGGCCGCGATCTTCGTCGAGCTGGTGGCCGCGGTGGTCTCGGCGCTGTTCGGCAGCGCGTGGGGGGTGTCGACGATCTGGTACGGCCTGGCCGAGGGCATCGGTGCGGAGCTGATCTTCCTGATACTGCTGTACCGGCTGTACAACCTGCCGGTCGCGATCGTCTCGGGCATGCTGGCGGGCGCCGGCGAATGGGCGTACGAGCTGTTCACGGGCAACATGGCGAAGACGGCGACCTTCAACATCGTCTACCTGGTCTGCAACATGATCTCGGGCGCGATTCTGGCCGGCGCGCTGGCCTGGGTGCTGATGAAGGCGCTGGCCCGCGCGGGCGTCCTGTCGCGGTTCGCGGCCGGGCGCGAGGCCGAGAGCGGGCGCGCCGCGGCCGGACCGGCCCGGGCGTCCGGATGACCACGATCGCGGCGTCCGGCTGGGGCTGGCGATACGCGGGACGTCCGGAGTGGGCCGTCCGCGACCTCGACCTGACGATCGGCGACGGCGAGCGCGTGCTGCTGCTCGGACCGAGCGGGGCCGGCAAGTCCACGCTCCTGTTCGCGCTGGCCGGCGTTCTGGGCGGGGCGGACGAGGGCGAGGAGGCCGGCCGCCTCTTGGTCGACGGGCAACACCCGACGCGACGGGTGGGGCGGGTCGGCCTCGTGCAGCAGGATCCCTCGTCTCAGGTGGTTCTCGCCCGGGTCGGCGACGATGTGGCCTTCGGGCTCGAGAACCTCAGCGTCCCGCGTCCGGCCATCTGGCCGCGCGTGGAGGCGGCGCTCGGCGCCGTCGGGCTGGACGTCCCGCTCGACCGGACGACCAACGCGCTGTCCGGCGGACAGCAGCAGCGGCTGGTGCTGGCCGGGGCCCTGGCCATGCAGTCGGACGAGCCAGAGCGCCGTCCCGGCCTGTTGCTGCTTGACGAGCCGACGGCCAACCTCGACCCGGCGGGCGTCGCCGAGGTGCGGACGTCCGTCGAGCACGTGACGACCGGCGGGACGACTCTGGTGATCGTCGAGCACCGGGTCGACGTCTGGCTCGGCATGATCGACCGGGTCGTAGTGCTGGGCGGGCGCGGCGTCGTGGCGGACGGCACGCCCGAGGCCGTCCTGCGCGAGCGCGGCCACGAACTGGCCGCCCAGGGCATCTGGGTCCCCGGCGTGCCCCTGCCGGTCGCGTCGCGCGGCGACGGCCATGGCTCACGGGGGACGTCGGACGCGTCTTCGGCGGGCCCGGCGAGCGGGCGCACGGGCGACGGGGCCCGGACCGTTTCGGCCAGTCCCGCCGCGGCGCTGCGCGGTGTGGGTCTGACGATCGGCTACGACGCGGATCACCCGGTGTTGGATCACCTGAACGTGACCGTCCCCAGGGGGCGATCCACGGTGATCACAGGGCCGAACGGCGTCGGGAAATCGACGCTCGCCCTGACACTGGCCGGCCTTCTGCCCCAACTGGGCGGCCGCGTCGAGGCGGCGCCCGACCTCGTGCCGGCGCCGGCCAACCTGCGGCAGCGGCGTCTCGGCGGGCAGAGCCTGGCCGACCCCCACGCCTGGACGTCCACCCAGTTGCTGACGCGGCTGGGCACCGTCTTCCAGCAGCCGGAGCACCAGTTTGTCGCGCCGACGGTGCGCGATGAGCTGGCCGTCGGGCTGCGGGCGCTGCGCTGGGAACCGTCCGCCGTGGCGGCGCGCGTGGACGAATTGCTGGAGCTGCTGCATCTGGCCGCGCTGGCCGGGGCCAACCCCTTCACCTTGTCGGGCGGCGAGAAGCGGCGCCTGTCGGTGGGCACCGTGCTGGCGGCCGGGCCTTCCGTCATGGTCCTGGACGAGCCGACGTTCGGCCAGGACCGCAACACGTGGATCGACCTGGTGCGGCTGATCGCCGGCCTGGTGGATCAGGGACGCACCGTGATCGGCGTCACGCACGACGCGGCCTACATCGACGCCCTGGGCGAGCATCGCATCGAGTTGGGTGGCCGCGATGGCTGAGCAACACGTGGTTCCGGCAAGGCCGGCCGTCCCGCTGGCCACGGTCCAGGCGGGCCCGGCAGACGTGTCGGCGCGGAGTCTGCTCGACCGGCTCAATCCGGTGGCACGCCTGGGGTTCGCCGTGCTGCTGGCGGCACCGGTGTTGATCACGTTGGACTGGGTGAGCGCGTCGGTGCTGCTGGGGCTCGAGGCCATCGCGTTCGCCCTGGCGCGCGTCGACTGGCCGACGATCCTGCGCCGGCTGCTGCCCGTGCTCGTCGTCGCGGCGATCGCCAGCGTCAGCATGGCGCTGTACGGGCGTCCCGGCGGGCACGTCTATTTCCAGTGGTGGCTGATCGTCGTGAGCGCGCGATCGCTGCTGATGGCGGCGGCGGTGTTCCTGCGGATCATCGCGCTGTCGCTGGCCGCGATCGCCCTGCTGAGCCAGGTCGATCCGACGCCGATGGCCGACGGGCTGGCGCAGATCGTCCGCCTGCCCGCCCGCCTGGTGCTGGGGACGCTCGCGGGCGTCCGTCTGCTGGGGCTGCTGGCGGACGACTGGCGCAGCCTCGGCTTGGCCCGGCGGGCGCGGGGGCTAGGCGACACCGGGCGGCTGCGCCGCCTTGCCTCGATGGCGTTCGCCCTGCTCGTCTCGGCCATCCGGCGCGCCACGACGCTGGCCACCGCCATGGAGGTGCGCGGCTTCAGCGCCGAGAACGCGCGCCGCCGGACCTGGGCGCGGGTCTCCCGGCTCACCTGGGCGGACGGCCTGGGCCTCGTGATCACCCTGATCATGGTGGCCGCCAGCCTGCTGGCCGCGATCCGGGCCGGCACGTTCTGGCTGATCTGGTTGGGGGCGCCATCATGACGGGCCCGGACGCCGGGGCGGCGCTCCCGCTGCGGTTGGAGGACCTCGCGGACGAGGCGGTGGCCCGCGCCGGCGATGGCCGGCCCGTCGTCCTGATCGACGGCCGCTCGGGTGCCGGCAAGACGACGCTGGCCGGCGCTCTGGCGGGACATCTGGCGCGCCGGCTCGGGCGTCCCGTCGTCGTCGCCAGCCTGGACGACTGCTACCCGGGCTGGCACGGCCTGGCGGCCGCGTCCCAGATGGTCACCTCGTCGATCCTGCGGCGAAACGATCCGGGCTACCGCCGCTATGACTGGGCGGCCGGACGGGAAGCCGAGTGGATAGCCTTGTCAAGCAGTGATCCACTGATCGTCGAGGGCGCCGGGTGTCTGACGCCGACGTCCGCGCCCCTAGCGAGCCTGCGCGTCTGGGCGGACGCCGACGAGGCCGTCCGGCGGCAGGCCGCCCTGGGCCGCGACGGCGCGTCGTACGAGCCGTGGTGGGACGTCTGGGAGCAGCAGGAGCTCGCCCACCTGGCCGCCCACCGTCCGGACCAACTCGCCGACGTGACGATCGACCCGGTATGGGGCTTGGCCTGGTGGCACCGGCACACCCCTGCTCACGACTCACCAGTCACCCAGCGACGCGTTCCCTGACGATCGCCAAACACTGCTTGACGGCGTCGATGGGTGCTTAGTCCGAGCGCGTCGGGCGGTCTGCACTTGATGCGTTATGCTTGATGCATGAGAACCACACTCACCATCGATGTGGACATTCTGAGCGCCGCCAGAGAGCTGGCCGCCCAGGACGGCACCACCATCGGACGAGTGATCTCGGATCTGGCGCGCCAATCGCTGACGTCCGTCGACGCTCCACCCGACGCCCAGGCAGAGTCCTTCTATGGGTTCACGCCCCTGCCGCCCCGGGGCGGGATCGTCACCAACGAGATGGTCAACGCCATCCGCGAGGCGGAAGATATCTGAACATGCGCAGCTTGCTCGACGTCAATGTGCTGCTCGCCCTGTTCGACACCGAGCACACCGGCCACGCCCGGGCCCGGGACTGGCTGGATGGGGCGATCGCCGACGGTTGGGCGTCTTGCCCGATCACTCAGGCAGGTTTCGTCCGCCTAATCTCTGGCCCCCGCTATCCGAAACCTGTCGCGACGCCCCAGGCAGTGGCGATGATCGACAAGGCCACGGGCACGCCCTTCCACGAGTTCTGGGCCGACGACCTATCGCTTGCCAGCCCGGCGATCCAGCGGACGCGGTTGCTCAGTCACAACCAAGTGACCGACGTGTACCTGCTGGCGCTGGCGGTCGCCCATCGCGGACGACTTGTGACGCTCGACCGCCGCATCTCCCTGGCCGCGGTGGCCGGAGCCAACCCGGACAACCTGGTGACGATCTGAGTCACTTGGCCGGGACGTCGCGCTCGAGCTCGGCCAGCCAGGCGTCCGGGGTGGCGTCGGACGGCATCTGCCAGCCACCCCGGGGGCTCAGCGAGATGGGAAGCACCTGGGGACCGTCCGGGCCGCACGAGCGCTTGAACTGGCTGGCGAAGAAGCGCTGGTAGAACTTGGCGAGCCAGCCCCGGATGGTGGCCAGGTCGTAGGCGACGCGGTGCTCGGCGGGCATGCCGTCCGGCCAGACGCCGGCCTTGGCGTCCTTCCAGGTGGCCCAGACCAGGTAGGCGACGCGCGACGGCGAGAACCCCTGCAGCATGTAGTGCAGGAACGAATCGTTGAGCGCGTAGGGACCGACCTTGTCCTCCGTGGACTGCAGCGTCGCCCCGTCCTTGGACGGCACCAGCTCGGGGCTGATCTCCTGGTGCAGGATGCGCCGCAGGACGTCGTCGGCCGCCGGCACGATGCCTTGCTGGATCACCCAGGGGATCATGTGCTGGATCAGGGTCTTGGGCACGCCCGCGTTGACGTCGTAATGGCTGATGTGGTCGCCGACGCCGTACGTGCACCAGCCGAGCGCCGACTCGCTGAGATCGCCCGTCCCGACCACGAGCCCGCCGCGTTGGTTGGCGGCGCGGAACAGGTAGTCGGCCCGCAGCCCGGCCTGGATGTTCTCGAACGTCACGTCGAACCGGTCGGCCGGGTGGTGCAGATCCTTCATCATCTGAGAGGCGGCGGGCCGGATGTCGATCTCCTCGGCGGTGACACCGACCGCCTTCATCAGCGCCCAGGCGTTGGACTTCGTGCCCTCGGACGTCGCGAAGCCCGGCATCGTGAAGCCCAGAATGTCGGCGCGCGGACGGCCCAGGCGATCCATTGCCCCGGCCGCGACCAGCAGCGCCAGCGTCGAATCGAGCCCGCCCGAGACGCCGATCACGGCCTTGGTCGCCGGGCCGACGGACGTCAGGCGGCGCATCAGCGCCGTGACCTGGATGTCGTAGGCGTCCCGGCAGGTCGCGTCCCGCCGGGCCTGTTCGTCGGGGACGAAGGGGAACCGGGCCAGCGGGCGGCGCAGGCCGATGTCGCCGGCGGGCAGGGCCAGCGCCGGTTTGGCGGGCTCGGCCGG
>Ga0209629_10000037_pt1 | contig 52238 bp, 43 predicted proteins | sample TergutCu122P5_FD_187286 | JGI IMG/M metagenome (GOLD analysis project Ga0209629, IMG submission 187286) | Cubitermes ugandensis P5 segment gut microbial communities from Kakamega Forest, Kenya - Cu122 P5 (SPAdes) (version 2) | ecosystem: Host-associated > Arthropoda: Insects > Digestive system...
ACTTTTTTTTCCGTATTTTGCATAAAAATAATAAGTTTATTGAAATCGTTTTCAATAAACTTACTATAATATATTGATATACACAAATTTATACTATGTTCTACCAACTATTTTTGGCATATATACCGTTTTTTTTGGAAAAAATAAAAGATTATGTTAATAATACCATTTTGGGGTAATAGCATCGGGAAAATGAGTAAGACGATATGTTTCATCATTTGAAAAAACAATGCTAACGACATCTATGCGTGCGTTTTTTTCAATTTTATTGGAAAGAATATAATCGTGGGCTGCTTTTAAAGTGCGTTTCATTTTTGCATCGGTAATAAAATCTTCCGGCTCGCCAAAATCATTCCCTGTTCGCGTTTTGACCTCTACCATAATTACCGACTCTTCATTTTCGGCAACAAAATCAAGTTCAAAATGATGCGACCGCCAGTTAGTATCGCGAATCCAAAAACCTTTCGTCAGAAAAAAATCCTTTGCAATATCTTCGCCGCGTTTGCCCAGATTATTGTGTGCTGCCATAAAATCTAATTTCAAGATTTCAAGATTTCAGAATTTATTATTTAAAAAAATTATATTAGCACATTTAAAATGCCGCATTTTTCGGCGTTCGCGGGAATGGAATCACGTCTCGGATATTGGTCATACCCGTAACAAAAAGCAGCAGCCGCTCAAAACCCAGCCCGAAACCCGAATGTGGCGCGGTACCAAAGCGGCGCGTGTCCATATACCACCAAATATCTTTTTGCGGAACGTGCATTTCTTCTGCACGGCGCGATAGTTTTTCAAAATCTTCTTCGCGCTGCGAGCCGCCGATAATTTCGCCGATTTTTGGGAAAAGTACGTCCATCGCGCGAACTGTCTTACCATCAGCGTTTTGCTTCATATAAAAACTTTTAATTTCCTTTGGATAATCGGTCAAAATGACGGGCTTTTTAAAATGTTCTTCCACCAAATAACGCTCGTGTTCGCTTTGCAAATCCACGCCCCAATCCACAGAATATTCAAATTTTTTACCTTTGGAAATAGCATTTTTCAAAATATCAATGCCTTCGGTATAAGTCAGGCGCACAAAATCGTTTTCCGTAACAAATTTCAGGTGGTCAATAAGTTCTTTGTCGTACATTTCGGCAAGGAAATTCAAATCATCTGCGCATTTTTCCAACGCCCAACGCACGCAAAACTGAATAAATTCCTGCGCAAGTGTCATATTATCGTCAATTTCGTAAAACGCAACTTCGGGTTCTATCATCCAAAATTCAGCCAAATGACGCGGCGTATTCGAGTTTTCGGCGCGGAAAGTCGGTCCGAAAGTATAAATTCCGCCCAAAGCCATCGCCCCAAGTTCGCCTTCCAACTGCCCCGAAACCGTCAAAGCAGTCGGCTCGCCAAAGAAATCGTTTGAGAAATCAACATTGTTGTTATTTTTATCTAAATTGCATAAATTCAGCGTAGTAACCTGAAACATTTGCCCCGCGCCTTCGCAATCGGAACAGGTAATAATCGGCGTGTGGAAATAATAAAATCCTTTTTCGTGGAAAAAAGTGTGAATTGCCATCGCCATATTGTGCCGGATGCGAAAAATTGCGCCAAAAGTATTTGTACGCGGGCGAAGATGCGCAATTTCGCGCAAAAATTCGAGCGTATGACCTTTTTTCTGCAAAGGATATGTTTCGGGGTCGGCAGTGCCGTAAATTTCAATTTTTTCTGCCTGAACTTCAACCGTTTGTCCTTTCCCCTGACTTTCAACCAGCACGCCCTCGACGGCAATAGCAGCACCTGTTGTAATCGGTTTTAGAAAATCTTCGCCAAAGCGTTCATTATCAACCACAATTTGAATATTTGCAAGGCACGAGCCGTCGTTGAGCGCGATAAAACTCACGTTTTTGTTTCCGCGCCGCGTCCGCACCCAACCTTTTAACAAAATATTTTTACCAAAATCCGTACTTTTTATTGCATCAATAATTCTTGTGCGTATCATATTTTTTAATATTTATAAAATTTATTCCAAGATTTGGCTTATGCCGATTTTCAATCCAAATTTCAAAATTCCAAGATTAAAGAATTCCAAATTTTATTTTGCAAAAGTACGGAATTTTTTTGTTTTAAAAAAAATGATTTATGATGGCAACATTCTTTTTTTACACTAATTCGCTTTTTTTTATTCCTGTTTTTTCTCTTTGATAATCCACACTGTTCCTGCGGCAACAAACATCGCAACGCCGGCAACAACCATCATTGCAATGGAATTGCTGCCAACAAGATATTTGAAAATCAAACCGCCTGTAAGTCCTGCTACAATTTGCGGAATGGTAATCGTGGCGTTAAAAATTCCCATATAAACGCCCATTTTGCTCGCCGGCAACGCTGCAGAAAGGATTGAATATGGCATCGCCAAAATTGCCGCCCACGCAATTCCCAGTCCTGTCATTGATAAAATTAAACCGTATTGATTATCAATAAAATACATTGATGCAAGCCCTAATCCGCCTAAAACCAAAGAAATGGAATAAACGGTTTTTCTGCCGATTTTATTAGCCAATTTTGCCATAATAAATATGGAAAAAATAGCGGCAATTAAAGCGTAGCAACCTGCCAAAACGCCGTTCCAGTCCTTTGCATCGCCAAAGGATTTAGATTGCGTATCCAATGTACCCCACACATTTTCGGAAATTCCATTTAAACTGTAAACCCAATAAATAAACAATGCAAACCACGAGAAAAACTGCACTACACCTACCTGAAACATTGTTTTAGGCGTTGTTTTGAGAATTTGGATAAAGGAAGATTTTACTTTTTCTTCTGCCGTAACGTTGTTGTACAATTCGTATTCTTTCGGCGGATATTCTTTTACCTTAAAACTTGTCCAAAGTACTGTCAGTAAAAGGATTGTACCGCCAATATAATACGCCCAAATAATATTCGGCGCAACCATTTTACCGGCAGACGGGAAATTTTTTATCCCAATAATTGTTAAAATCAAGGGCAAAAAAGAGCCAACAATTGCGCCGACATTGATTAGAAAACTTTGAGTGGAATAACCTTTATTTCGCTGTTTTTCATTAACCATATCGCCAACTAATGCGCGGAACGGCTGCATCGCAACGTTAAAAGCGCAGTCCATAAAAAGCAACATTCCCGCGCCAAAAGCAACCGGCGGTAACAATGCAACGGCAATTTCGGAATTTGGCATAAAAAACATCGCTATTGCGGCAACTATCGCACCGCCCAAAATAAACGGAATACGCCTGCCAAGGCGCGTCCAGGTTTTGTCGGACGACATACCGATTATCGGTTGAACAATTAAACCAGCAATTGGCGCAGCAAGCCAAAAAAGCGACAAATGGTCGGGTTCGGCGCCCAAAGACGACAAAATGCCGCTCGTCTGCGAACTTTGCAGCGAATAGCCAACTTGTATTCCTAAAAATCCGAAACTCAAATTCCAGATTTGCCAAAAAGTAAGATTAGGTTTTGTGTTTGCCATAATTTTAAATATTTATGATTTTATTTTTATAATTTATAATTTATTTCGTTGTTTCGCGTAAAATGAGCGTCGTCTTAATTATCTTATTTTTAGGCGATTGCTCTTTTTTCTCAATTTTATCAATCAAAAGATTCATCGCCTGTTCACCCATTTCAAAAGGATGCTGGTCAATTGTTGTGAGCATCGGGTCGGTATCCTGCGACACTTCCGAATTTGAAAATCCGCAGATTGAAACATCTTTTGGTACGTTCAGTCCCAACTTTTTTGTTGCCAGCAGTACGCCAATAGCCGTGTAATCGTTCATACACATAAATCCGTCGGGGCGTTCGTGTTTTTGCAAAAGTTCAAGCGCATTTTCATAACCCAACTGTTTCGTATCGGCAATATGTATAAAACTCTCATTTACAGGAATTTGATTTTTTATTAATGCATCAAGAAAACCGTTTTTCCGATTTTTAGAAATTTCCAAATTCATCGCCGCGTGAAAAAGCGCAAGCCGCCTGCAGCCCGTTTTTATCATATATTCCACCGCAGCAAAAGTTCCTGCATAATCATCAACTACAACTTTTGATGTATCAATTTGGGGACAGATGCGATCGAAGAAAACTACAGGTATGTCGCTGTAAATCAACTCATTAAAATGTTCTATATTTTTCGTTGTTTTTGCAATTGAAACAAGCACACCACAAACGTGTGCATTGAGCAAAGTTTTCACATTGCAAATTTCCTTTTCGTAATCTTCCATACTTTGGCACACAATCAGGTAGTAATCAAGGGCTTCCGCCACAAGTTCCATTCCCGAAAGCACCGTTGAAAAAAAATTATTCGCAAGTTCGGGAACAATCACGCCGATAATTCGCGAACGTTGATTTTTCAAGCCCTGAGCAAGCGCATTTGGAACATATTTATGCTCTGCGGCATATTCCTGCACCAATTTTATTGTGCTGTGGCTAATATCTGGATTATTGTTCAAAGCACGCGAAACCGTCGAAACAGAAATTCCGAGCGTCTTTGCAATGTCTTTTATTGTTATTTTTGAATTTATTGGCATAATAATGTTTGTTTTTTTTCAGAGTACAAAATTAAAGTTTTTTGCAATAAAAAAAATTATTTGAAAAAAATATTTTATTTTTGATAAAAAATTATGATATTTTAAACTTCTATACATAAATTTTGTCAAATAAAATTATTTTTTATTTTTGTATAATTTTTAAAAAAATATGAGAAAAATATTATTTTCAGTTTTAGGTTTGAGTTTTGTAATTGCCTCAAACACAAGTTGTAAGCATAATGGCGACGGTCAGGCGAAGTCGAAGTCCGAAATTGTGAACGAAAACATTCTTGCCCGTCGTAGCGTGCGTGCGTACACTGCACAGCCCGTTTCGCGCGATACGCTTGATGTGATTATGCGTTCGGCAATAAATGCGCCAAGTGCAAGAAATATGCAGCCATGGGCTGTTCGTGTGGTTAGTAATGCAAATCTTTTGGCAAAAATTAAAGCGATTGCGCCGGATTTTTACGATGCGCCAACCTTGATTATCGTTGCAAACGACACTACAAACAGTTACAGCCAGTTCGATACGGGACTTTTTACGCAAAATGTGCTTTTAAGTGCCGAATCATTTGGCTTGGGAACTGTGCCGTTGGGAATGGTTGCTCAAGGACTTAACAGCGGAACGAAAGAGGCAAATGCTGTGTTGGCAGAATTAAAATTTCCTGCTAACTTTCAGGTAATCATTGGTATAGCACTTGGACATAAAGCGCAATTTCCTGATGCAAAACCGCGAGACGCAAATAAAGTAATATTTATTGAATAATATTTTTTTGGGGAAAAATAATGCTTTTTTATGTTAAAAAACATTTTTTGATTGTTTTTTAAAAAAAATGTTGTACCTTTGCACCCGAAAATGAATTATTAAAATTTAAAAAACATTTCATTATGATTGTAGAAAAAATCGGAATTAATGCCGGAGTTGTTTGGAAGGCATTAGATGGTGTCAAAGAATTGAGTACCAAAGATTTAAAAAAAGCAACCAAACTTACGGAAAAGGATTTAACTTATGCCTTGGGTTGGTTGGCGCGTGAAGGAAAGGTAAGTTTCACAGAAAACGAAAAAGACATTTTTGTAAAATTGTCGTAAAGTTTTTCGGTAAATTTTTAAAAATAAAGACGAAGAATAAAAAAATCTTCGCCTTTTTTTTAAAAATAATTTTTATAAGAAAAAAAAAAATACTATTTTTGCAGCCCGAAAAAATTGCGGAAATAGCTCAGTCGATAGAGCACAACCTTGCCAAGGTTGGGGTCGCGGGTTTGAGTCCCGTTTTCCGCTCAAATGATTTCAAATTTAAAAATTTATATGAAATAAATCTTGGAATTTTGAAATTTTGAAATCTTGGAATAAAACTATAATGTTGCTCGAGTGGTGGAATGGTAGACACGAAGGACTTAAAATCCTTTGGCTTTTATCGGCTGTGCGGGTTCAAGTCCCGCCTCGAGTACAAAATTGAAGATCGCTAAATGTCTGTATATAGATAATAGCGACTTTTTTTGTTTTTTTTGATTTTACAAAAAAAATTGTAATTTGAGAAATTCTGTTTAATCAAAAAATTGTATTAATTTTGCAGCCAATTATTGTTTATTTTTTTAAAATAATAATTAATTTTTTTATATAAATAATTATTAATCAAATATTTGCAAAAATATAATTCTAAATAATGGACACAGACAAAGGCAAACCGAATCCGCAACCGAATCCACAGAACGACAAAAATAAACCGCCAAAATTCAATTATACCTGGCTATATTTTGGTGCTATCGCTATTTTGCTGTTTTTTATGTTCAACAGAAACGATTCTGCGGGCATCAAACGCGAAAAAAACTTTTCCGAATTTGAAAAATATCTCAATTCGGGCAGTATCGACAATATTATTGTGTATCCGTCGCCGCCGCTTTCGACCATCGAAGCCGAAATAAAAAAGGATTCTGTTGAAAAAATTCTTGGCAAAATTGAAAATTTCAACAGCGACAAAGGCGCATTTATTATCGTAAAAATTCCTACAATTGATGAATTTATAAAACTTACCGATAAAGCCAAAGCGGACGGAAAATTCAGTGGTACAATAACTTACAAAGACCGTACAAAATATTGGGATTTAATTTCAATGTTTTTGCCAATCGCTTTTTTCGTGCTTCTTTTCTGGTTTTTGTCGCGCCGAATGTCGAGCTCAATGGGCGGTTCCGGTGGAATTTTTGGCGTAGGCAAAGCCCGCGCACAAATGTTTAACAACAAAGATAATAAGAATAAAATCACGTTTAAAGACGTTGCGGGGCTGTCGGGCGCAAAACAGGAAGTTCAGGAAATTGTAGAATTTCTGAAAAAACCTGCAAAATTTACCGAACTTGGCGGGAAAATTCCCAAAGGCGCATTGCTTGTCGGACCGCCGGGAACGGGAAAAACTTTGCTTGCCAAAGCGGTTGCCGGCGAGGCAGATGTTCCGTTTTTTTCAATTTCTGGTTCCGATTTTGTGGAAATGTTCGTTGGCGTGGGTGCCTCGCGCGTGCGCGATTTGTTCCGTCAGGCGAAAGATAAATCGCCCTGCATAATTTTTATTGACGAAATTGACGCTGTCGGTCGTTCGCGGACGAGCAATGCGCGTTTTGCAAGCAATGACGAGCGCGAAAGCACTTTAAATCAACTACTTACGGAAATGGACGGATTTGGCACAAATTCGGGTGTCATCATTCTTGCCGCCACAAACCGCGCCGATATTTTGGATAAGGCATTGCTTCGTGCGGGCAGATTCGACCGTCAAATTCACGTGGATTTGCCTGATATTCAGGAACGTAAAGAGATTTTTATGGTTCATCTTCGTCCTTTGAAAACCGCCAGCACGCTTGATGTGGATTTTCTTGCAAAGCAAACGCCCGGATTTTCGGGTGCCGACATTGCAAATGTTTGTAACGAAGCGGCACTTATTGCAGCGCGAAATAATAAGAAAAATGTTGATAAACAGGATTTTATGGACGCTGTCGATAGAATTGTCGGCGGGCTGGAAAAGAAAACCAAAATTACGACTTTGCACGAGAAAAAGTCAATCGCCTACCACGAGGCAGGACACGCCACAATTTCGTGGAAAACGCAGTATGCCAATCCATTAGTGAAGGTTACGATTGTTCCGCGCGGCGAAGCACTTGGTGCGGCGTGGTATTTGCCGGAAGAACGCCAACTTACTAATATTGAGCATATTAAAGACGAACTTTGCTCAACATTGGGCGGACGCGCTGCCGAAGAAGTATTTCTGGGCGAAATTTCCACAGGCGCACTCAACGACCTCGAACGTGTTACAAAACGCGCTTACGCAATGGTGGCGTATTTTGGAATGAGCAAAGAACTCGAAAATATGAGTTATTACGACTCGTCGGGGCAATCGGATTACGGTTTTACCAAGCCATACAGCGAAAAAACCGCAGAATTGATTGATACGGAAGCCAAAAAAATTGTTGCCGAGCAGTATGAGCGCGCAAAACAGATTTTGCGCGAAAATGCCGCAGGACATAACCAACTCGCTGAATTACTGATAGAAAAGGAAGTCATTTTTTCTGATGATTTGGAAAAAATATTCGGAAAACGCCCCTGGATTTCGCGTGGCGACGAACTGATGGCAATGAACGGAAACGCTGAGAAAAGTTAAAAATTATTTTTGAACATAGAACATAGACCGCTTACGCTTATAGAACATAGACAATAATTTATTTTACTATTTAACTATTGACCATTTATTTTAAAATTAATGTTTATTGAGAATAAAACGTGCCGCAGGCACGGCACTTTATTAACTGTATTCTTTAGATTACGGAAAAAATTGAAAAAAATCATTAAACTTGATATGATATTTTAAAAAAACAACTTCATTTTTGATATGAAATATTAAAAAAAATGTTGTATATTTGCCCCGAAATTTATAAATAATGTATTATGGCTTACATAAATCGAAACATTGATAAAGTGCTTTTAGAGTGGAAAACAGACACCGATAGAAAGCCATTACTTATAAGGGGGGCACGTCAAGTTGGTAAATCGTCATCAGTAGAACAACTCGGCAGTCATTTTGAACATTTTGTTTCAGTAAATTTTGAGAAAAACAAGAATTTACACGCATTGTTTAACGGCGATTTAGATGTAAAAGAAATCTGTCTGAAACTTTCAGTACAGTTCAAAAGCCCAATTATACCCGGAAAGACATTGCTTTTCTTTGATGAAATTCAAAGTTGTCCCAACGCAATAATGTCTTTACGATATTTTTATGAAGATTTTCCCGAACTTCATATAATTGCGGCAGGTTCATTGTTGGAATTTGCACTCGAAGAATTGCCTACTTTTGGTGTTGGGCGTATTGATTCTTTGTTTATGTATCCTTTTTCTTTTCAAGAATTTATGTTTGCTTGCGGCGAAGAACTTTTGTGGAATGAAGTTTGTAAATCTTCACCTGAAAAACCGCTTTTTCCTGTTTTTCACGAAAAATGTTTAGACCTCTTAAAAAAACATTTAATCATTGGCGGAATGCCTTCGGCTGTATCTAATTTTGTAAAGAATAACGACATTTTACAAGTTCAAAAAGTGCTTGACAGGTTGATATTATCATTTCAAAACGATTTTGCAAAATATAAAAAGAAACTGCCGACATTGATTTTGCGTGAGGTTTTTGAAGCGATTGTAAAACAAGCAGGCGGAAAATTTATCTATTCAAAAGCAGCTGAAACAAGCCAATATAACATAAAGCAAGCGGTTAATATGTTGATAATGGCAGGTTTGGTTATTCCTGTTGTTAGCAGTTCTGCAAATGGAATACCGCTTGGTGCGGAAGCAAATCACAAAAAAACTAAAATGTTGCTGTTAGACACAGGCATTTTTCAGCGTTTGTTGAATTTGGAACTTTCGGATTTTCTGTTTTCAGATGATTTTGAAGTTATAAACAAAGGTGCTATTGCCGAACAATTTGTCGGAATGGAACTTATCAAAAATTCATTGCCATACGCACCAGAAAATCTGTATTTTTGGACGCGAGAAAAAGAAAAAAGTCAAGCCGAAGTGGATTATGTAATACAAAAAAACGGTAAAATAGTACCGATAGAGGTAAAATCGGGTAAAAGTGGAAAAATGCAAAGTATGCACCTGTTTCTTGCCGAGAAACAATCCGAATATGGCATTCGCACGTCGCTCGAAAATTTCACAAAATACGATAACATTAGAGTTTTTCCATTATATGCGATTGGAAATATAAAAACAATATTTTAAAAAAAATTGTACTTTTGCAAAATAAAAAAAATAAAATTTAATAAAAACAGAAAAACACAAAACAATATGAATACGAAAACCTTAATTATCAGAACTTTAAGTGGAATAGTTTATGTTGCGCTGATATTTTGTGCAATAATGTTTAACAAATATTTATTTGCAATTTTTTTTGGAATTCTTTGTGTATTAACAACTTACGAATTTCATAAATTAACAAATAAACAGGAAAACGTGAATGCGCTGGCGTGGCTTGGGGCGGCAGGAAGTTTGTTACTTTTTGCTACTATTTTTTTATTTTATATAAAAAACGAAAATTTTTACTTCAATTTTAAATTAGCACCAATATTTATACTGATTTATGTTTTATTAGTATTTTCAGTTCTAATAATTGAAATTTTAAGAAAAAAAGCAAATCCTGTAAACAATATTGCGTATTTCCTTTTGAGTCAAATATATATCGCTGTTCCATTTGCTTTTTTATTAATGATGAATTTTGAAAAAAAAGGGCAACCGATACTTCTTCTTGCGCTTTTTGTACTTATTTGGGCAAATGATGTTTTTGCGTATTTGGTTGGCAGTTTGGCGGGCAGGCACAAACTTATTGTGCGGATTTCGCCGAATAAATCGTGGGAAGGACTTTTTGGCGGGTTAGTCGGTGCGCTGATTGCGGGTTTTGTGTTTTCAAAAATTAATACGGATTTGAATTTAATTCAATGGCTCGGTTTTGCGCTTGTAATTGTGATTTTCGGCACTTTGGGCGATTTGTTCGAAAGTTTAATTAAGCGCACTGTCGGCGTGAAAGATTCGGGGAATATTATGCCCGGTCACGGCGGCTTTCTCGACCGTTTAGACAGCGTACTTTTTGCCGCACCCGCCGCCTTTATTTATTTGATGATGATTTGAAAAAAATGATGCTGTAAAATACTTCATTTAGTTTTATGGACAACAATTTTGATGATATACGCAGTTTTCGCGATGATGAAATTTCGGGGAAAGTTATTGAACTTTCTGAAAATAAGCAATTTATGAATTTGCTTAGCACTGTTTTCCCGCTATATCCAAAAAATGTGTTAAAAGAGCGTTTTGCTGCGATAAAAACCGTTGCTCAATTCCAAAGAGAGTGGGATTATCCGTTTTTGAGCAGTTTAGAGGCGACCAAAACGCATGGTGTACAACTTACCGGAATTGAAAATTTAGATTGGAAGAATAATTATCTTTTTATTTCAAATCATCGTGATATAGTACTTGATGCGGCTTTTTTAAACATAAAATTAATTGAAAATCAGAAAGATACAACTGAAATTGGAATTGGCGACAATCTGCTGATTTTTCCATGGATTAAAGATTTGGTTAAAATTAATAAAAGTTTCATTGTTTATAGAAGTTTGAATATCAGAGAGTTACTCGAAAGTTCCCGTCAACTTTCTGCTTATATTCGTCAAAATATTACTCATCGCGGGCAGTCGGTTTGGCTTGCTCAACGCGAAGGACGCGCTAAAAATTCTGACGACCGCACGCAGGAAAGTGTGCTTAAAATGCTGAATATGAGCGGTAAAAGCGATTTTATTTCAAATTTAAAACAGTTAAATATTTGTCCGCTTGCAATTTCGTATGAATACGACCCCTGTGATTTTCTAAAAGCAAAAGAATTGCAACAGCGGCGCGACGATGAAAATTTCCAAAAACTGCCGCAGGACGATTTGAAAAGTATGGAAATCGGTGTGATGGGGTTCAAAGGCAAAGTTGTTTATCGCCTCGCAGGAACAATAAATGCGGAACTTCAAACACTTGATACACAAAACATTACAAAAAATAAACTGATTAGTGAAGTTGCACAAATGATTGATAATCAGATATTTTTAAATTATGAAATTTATGCGGTTAATAAAATTGCATACGACTTGCTTGGAAACGAAAAACGTTTTGAAAAAGATTATACTTTAACGCAAAAACTTGATTTTGAGCGATATATACAACTGCAACTGCAAAAAATTGAACTTGAAAATAAAGACAACGATTTTTTACGCTCAATGATTTTGGAAATGTACGCAAATCCGCTTAAAAACTATTTAAAAGCAAAAAATGTAGAAATTGTTTAAAAAATTTTACCAAATTTTTATTTTCTTCAAAAAGTTATTGTATTTTTGCAGCGAAAAAATAAACGAAAAAGATGTTACTGTCAATTGAAAATTATATGCTGACCTGTCCAAGCAAGCATTTTACGGGCATTGATTGTCCGGGCTGCGGTTTCCAGCGAAGTATTGCGGCATTATTTCAAGGGCATTTGTGGGAAAGTATAACGCTTTATCCTGCAACAATTCCGTTTCTTTTCTGTTTGATTTTCACGCTCTTACATCTAAAATTTAATTTTAAACACGGCGCAGCGATTATAAAGTGGGCGTATGTTTTTTTCAGTTTAGTTGTTGTTGTATCTTATGTTTTTAAAATGATTAGAACTTAGAATAAAAGTTTTTTAGATTGATAATTAATATTTTTAAATAAAAAGTTTATGGAAAATCAGTATTTTGGTCAACAAATGGAACTGCCAAATTCAAAAGCAGTTCTAATTATGGGAATTATTTCTATTCCATGTTGTGGTTTGGTTGGTATTGTTTTAGGTATTATTTCTTTGGTAATGGCAAAAAATGGTACTGAACTGTATCTAAGTAACCCCGAAATGTACACCGAAAGTTCGTACAAGAATCTTAAAACGGGTAAAACCTGTGCTACTATCGGTTTGATTTTGGGAATCATCGGATTAATTGCTTCAATCATTTATTATGTTTGGATTTTTAATGGCGGTGCACAAACTATAATGGATATGTACGGACGTTAATAAAAAACGCTGCTTTTTGCGGCGTTTTTTTATACTATTTCCACTTCCATTTCCAAGTCAATATCAAATTTTTCTTTTATGCTTTTTTGGATTTCGGCAGAAAGTGCAAGGATTTCTTTGCCTGTTGCATTTCCCTGATTTACAAGCACTAAGGGTTGTGTTGCATTAACGGCAGCGCGTCCGAGCGATTTTCCTTTCCAGCCGCACTGTTCGATAAGCCACGCTGCAGGAATTTTTACAAGTTCTTCATTTACAGCATAATACGGCATTATCGGATAATTATTTTTTAAATTTTCATAAGTTTTTGCAGAAATATACGGATTTTTGAAAAAACTGCCGGCATTTGGGGTAATTTTCGGATTCGGCAGTTTACTTTCGCGTATCGAAATCACTGTTGCTCTGATATTTGCAAGATTTATTTCGGAAAAATTTTTCAAAATTTCCTGTTCCAAATGCGCATAATTCAAATTAAAATTCGGGGTTTTTGAAAGTTTGAAAACAACAGAAGTTACAATTTTTTTGCCTTTTAAATCGGTTTTAAAAATACTTGTGCGGTAATCGTATTTACATTCGGAATTTGTAAAAATTTGCTTTTCAAGTGTTTGAATATCAATGGTTTCCACAGTTTCAATAATATCCGAAATTTCGGCACCATAAGCACCAATATTTTGCACTGCCGCCGCCCCGACTTCGCTCGGAATAAGTGAAAGATTTTCTGCACCGCTATAATTATTTATTACACAATAATTTACAAAATCATCCCAAATTACACCGCTGCCAACGCGCAGAAAAATTTCTGTTTCAGTTTCTGCCTCTATTTCGATAAATTTTATTTCAGAATGAAGTATAATTCCCTGAAAATCAGACACAAACAATAAATTGCTTCCGTTTCCGATATGCAGCAGTTTTTCATTTTTCAAAATATCGGATTCAAGCAGTTCGCGCAACTGCTCAATGCTTTGATATTGAGCAAAATACTTTGTTTTCACATCAATTCCAAAACTATTGTGAGGCAAAAGCGAAATGTTTTTTAAAATATTCATAATCAATCGATTACATTTGCCTTTAAAAGCGAATTTACAAAATTTTCGGCATCGACTGTTGCCTGCTCGGCATCAATTTCAAAACGCTCGGTAAGCGCAAATGCCATATCCTCAACTGTAAAATCTTTTCCGACAAACTCGTTGTACAGCCATTCGGCAGTCGGATTAAACGAAACAACTTTTGTCAAATCCACGCCTGCCGTTCCCTGAATAACGAGAATTTTTTCGCCTGCTATCTCTCTGATTTTCAGTCCATTTTTTATTTTCATATAATTTGTATTAATAGTTATTGAATAAAAAATTTTGGCAAAGATAAATTTATTTTTTCAAAAAAACATAAAAATAATTGTTTTTGGTGGAAAAATGACTAATTTTGCGCTATAAATTTGTCATTATTCATTAATAAAAAATGATAAACTCTTTGCACGAAATAGAAAATCGCTCGCGTTTGTTTGGTTCGGGCGGCTCTGTGATAATTATTCTCGCTTTGTTTTTGTTGCTTTTTTATTCATATTTGCCTAAAATTCAGCAACATAGCGAAGAATTTATTATGGTCAGTTACGGCGATTCGGAAGATGGCGGCGGGACAGGCGGCGATTACGGCGGCTCGGCTGGCGGTAATATCGACGAGAGCGGCTACGCAACGCAACAAACCGCAGAACAACCAATAGCACAATCTGTTACGAAACCTGTTGTTTCGCAAAACAATGCAGTTGTAACTCAAGATGACCTTTCGGGTGCGTATGCAAAACAGCAAGAGGCAGCAGAAGCGGCGCGTCAAAAAGCGATTCGCGAAGCAGAGGCGGCGCGTGCAGCCGAAGCACGGCGAATTGAATCAAGAGTCGCTGGTGCATTAGCAAATAGTGAAAAATCGGCACAAAGCAAAGGGACTGGCTTTGATTCAGGTTCAACTACTGGTCCAGCATCTGGAACTAATAATGGTGGTGGTCATGGAACTAATGATGGAGTTGGCGATAGTGATAAAAGCGGACGACAGGGAAATCCGGCAGGATCGGGAGTAGCAACAATGTCGAAATCGCTACAAGATAGAGGACTTAAAGAACCTTTTAAGCCAAATTTCCCGAGTAACGTTGAAGGAAAAATTAGTGTAGATGTTGTTGTCAATGCAGCGGGAACTGTTACAAGTGCAGTGCAAGGAAAACCAACTAATATTTCTGACCCCGCAATGATAAGAGAAGCAGTTGCCGCTGCATACAAAGCTAAATTTACAAGCGGTGATGGCATTGTGCGTGGCACAATAACATATTTGTATAAGTTGAATTGAGTTTAATGCAATTTATAAACAAACAACGGGGCTGCTTATTAGAGCAGCCCCGAGTTTTTATAATTTTTAATTCAATAATATTTTATTTTATCGCTTTTACCGGTTCGCCAACCATAGACATTGCGCAACGAAAACCAATATCATTTGTGCGCTGTTTCTGGTTTAGGAAACGGCGAGAACCGCTGCTCAACCAATAGATACGGTCTTTCCACGAGCCGCCTTTATAAACGCGAGTTTGGTCATCAATACTTGGTGCAAGAACATCTGTGGGGTCAATTTTCAAATTCTCTTTTTGAACCGATGAAAGTCCTATGGTATCGCCTTCAAGTGGAAAATCAGTCATCACGCGCGACATTGGGTCGCCGTCTCTGTAATTGCGCTTGTCGCCATTTTTAACAGTGGCTTTCTGAATACGTCCCAAAGAATCTATTACAAAAATCGTATTACCGTTTTCATCTTCCCCATCGCCAACAAAACTTTCATAAACATTACCACGAAATGCGCTGTATTCCGAAACATCTTCAAAAGAAGTAGCACGATAAACATCAAGCACCCATTCGTTTACATTTCCCGCCATATTGAAAAGTCCGAAATCATTAGGGAAATAACTGTCCACAGGTACAGGATAAACTCCACGGTCGTCCAAAGCACCTGAAGTACCCGCCATATCGCCTCGTCCGCGTACATAATTTGCCATCATCATTCCCTGATATTTGCCTTTTTTAGAATAGCGCATCTGCTGACCCGACCACGGATATTCGCGTGTCTCCTGTATAAATCCTTCTTTTCTATTTTTCTTACTTACTTTAATGCCATAAGCGGCAAATTCCCATTCTGCTTCTGTCGGCAGACGAATTTCAGGAATTAAAATACCTTGCCCCATGCCAACCTTTTGATTAACTCCATAAAGGTCTTTATTTTGCTTTTTGCCTTCGGCAGGTTTATATGCACTACTGTACAAATATTTATTTGTGTTAAAGATAAAATTCTCTGTAATTTCCTGAAAATCCATTCCTTCTAGTGATTTAAAATCAGGTGTCTTGATATATCCTGCCTTAATTAATGCTCCTTCATTTATGCGGTCGGTGCGCCATTGACAAAAATCCATCGCCTGCTCCCAACTTATGCCTACCACGGGGTAGTATTTGAAATTCGGATGGTCAAAATAATATTGTATAAGCGGCTCATTATAAGCCAGTTCTTCGCGCCACACGTTTTTATCAGGTTGAGCGCGAGCAACAAGTTCGGGTGCTACATTTTTAAAAACGCGTCTCATCCAATCTGTGTACATTCCCCAGTTTACATTGCTGACTTCATACTGGTCCATATAAAAAGAAGAAACTGCCATACGTCTGCGTAAGTTATTACGCGGTATTGTAACTACCTCGGTTTTTTCTCCGATAGTAAAAGTTCCACCTTCAATTGGAACCATACCTGCCGGTGTAATCCCTTTAACCTCGTCTTTTACAGTAAAACCTGTAGTTTTTGGGTCATTGTACTTCCAACCGGTAAGCGAATCGACACCTTTGCTTGAATTTGAACAAGCAGATAAAAACGCTGAAACAACCAGCGTTATTAATACATTTTTAATTAATAATGACCTGTTTATCATATACTTATAATAAAATAAATAGTTTTTCTCAAAATTTGAATTTGCAAAAATACAATTTTTTTAAGTGAAAACAAATTTTTACAAAAATTTTTAATTATTTTTGTAAAAAAATTGGTTCATTTCTTTGTAATATTTAATGGCAAACTTTAAAAAAATACTGAAAATCAATAATTTACCGGTTATTTTCGATTTCCCAATTATTATGGGAATTTTGAATGTTACCCCCGATTCATTTTACAGCAAAAGTACAAACGTTTGTGATACTGAAATATTGCACAGTGCCGAAAAAATTTTATCACAAGGTGCACAGATTATTGATGTTGGCGGTTTTTCTACACGTCCGAATGCCGAAGAAGTTTTGGAAAATGAAGAAATTAGACGCATTTCTACGGCTATTGAATTGATTTTAAAACATTTCCCTGATGCAATAATTTCGGTTGATACTTTCCGTGCAACTGTCGCTGCAAACGTTTGTGTAAATTATAATGTGCACATTATTAACGATGTAGGCGGCGGAATGTGGGACGAAAAAATGTTTGAAACCGTTGCCCGTACAAAAGCCGCATACATTCTCACGCACACAAGTGAAGTTCGTTCTGCGATGATGAATGATTTTTTTTACCACAACATTGCAGCAGAGGTAATGACTTTTTTTAATAATAAAATTAAAATGCTTAATTCTCTGGGAATCAATGATATAATTCTTGATTTTGGTTTTGGTTTTGCAAAAAGTATGGAACAGAATTTTGAACTTTTTTCTAAAATAAAATATTTTAATATTTTCGAACAACCTTTGCTTGTGGGGATTTCCCGCAAATCAATGCTGCAAAAATTTTTGAAAATTACAGCCGACGATGCTCTCAACTCAACAACTGCCTTAAATACGCTTGCTTTGGTGCAAGGTGCTGATATTCTGCGCGTTCACGATGTTAAAGAGGCGATTCAAACAGTGAAAATTTTTAAAAGAATCAATTTTTTATATTGAAAAAAATATCAAATAATGAAAAAATGATTGACAAAAATTGTCCGCAAAACAGTAAATTTATCTGTATTTTTACTTAAAATACATTAAAAATTGCACAATATTAATAAAAATGTGCAATTTTTGCTACTTTTTTGAGAAAAAATGCTCGTGTTTGGAAATTTTTTATTTCCTTTGCACCCGAATTTTTAAATATTAATTTTTAAATTTTAATTTTAATAAATAATAAAAAAAGATTATGTCAGAAGTAGCAGCAAAAGTAAAAGCAATTATTGTTGACAAACTTGGAGTTGACGAGGCAGATGTAACGCCAAATGCAAGTTTCACAAGCGACCTCGGTGCCGATTCTTTGGATACGGTTGAGTTGATTATGGAGTTTGAAAAAGAATTCGGTATTTCAATCCCCGACGAAGAGGCAGAAAAAATCTCAACAGTTGGCGACGCAATCAGTCATATCGAAGCGTTGCAAAATTAATTTTCAATAAATTTTTTAATGGAATTAAAGAGAGTAGTTGTAACCGGAGTCGGTGCTATTACACCCATTGGCAGTTCTTCCGCAGAAATGTGGAAGAATGCCGTCAATGGTTTCAGTGGTGCGGGCGAAATTACGCATTTTGATTCAACGAATTTCAAAACGCATTTTGCCTGCGAAGTGAAAAACTTTGACCCGCTAAATTATTTTGAAAAATCGGAAGCCCGCAAACTTGACCTTTATACGCAGTATGCAATAGCATCTGCCAAAGAAGCATTTGAAAACAGCGGAATTGACCTTGAAAAAATTGACCGCAACAATGTTGGCGTTATTTTTTCGGCTGGTATTGGCGGAATACAAACTTTTGAGCAGGAAGTTATGAGTTATTATGCTAATATTGGACTGGGTCCAAAGTTTAATCCGTTTTTTATACCAAAAATGATTTCCGATATTGCCGCAGGGCAAATTTCGATTATTTACGGTTTTCGCGGACCGAATTATGCTACCGCATCGGCTTGTGCCTCATCGACAAACGCACTGATTGACGCATTTAATTATATCCGTCTCGGGCAGACGCCAATGATTTTTGCCGGTGGCGCAGAGGCGGCGATAACGGCGAGTGGTGTGGGTGGTTTTAATGCAATGAAAGCACTTTCGACAAGAAATGATGACCCTTTGCGCGCCTCACGTCCGTTTAGTGCAAGCCGCGACGGTTTTGTGATGGGCGAAGGTGCCGGGTGTGTTATTTTGGAAGAACTCGAACACGCGCTCGCTCGCGGGGCAAAAATCCTTGCGGAAGTTGTCGGCGGCGGACTTTCGGCTGATGCGTATCATTTAACGGCATCTCATCCCGACGGACTTGGTGCAAAACTCGTTATGGAACGCGCACTCAAAGATGCCAACTTGAAACCCGAAGATATTGATTATATAAATGTTCACGGGACTTCTACGCCGGTAGGAGATATTTCTGAGGCGAAAGCGATAAAAGATGTTTTTGGCGACCACGCTTTCAAACTCAATATCAGTGCGACAAAATCGATGACAGGGCATTTACTTGGCGCAGCGGGTGCTGTGGAGGCGATTCTTGCAATTTTTGCAGTGAAAAATGACGTCGTTCCACCGACAATCAACCACGCCCAAGACGATAACGACCCCGAAATTGACTATAATTTGAATTTCACTTTTAATAAAGCGCAAAAACGTACCGTAAGAGCCGCATTATCAAACACTTTCGGCTTTGGCGGACATAATGCGAGCGTTATTGTGAAAAAATTTGAATTATAAAATTTAATGTTTTCTATAAAAAAAGAAATTAACAGTTTCAAATGTGCCTTTCGGGGAATTTTTTATGCTTTAAAAAATGAAACACATTTGAAAATTCACTCAATAATTGCCTTGTTGGTTTGCGTATTGGGTTTTATTTTAAAAATTTCGGCAGGCGAATGGCTCGCTTGCCTTCTTTGTTTTGCAATGGTTTTTTCGGTGGAAATACTAAATACTGCAATAGAAAAAATCGTGGATTTTATTTCGCCCGAACAAAACGAGCACGCAGGCAGGATTAAGGATATTTCTGCCGGTGCGGTGTTTATCTGCGCAATAATTTCGGTAATAATTGGAATTATAATTTTTTTACCAAAAATTATTGGTTTTTTAATTTTTAGAAGTTCCCATTTGTAATAAAAAAAATTACGAACTGCTTTTTTAGCAATTCGTAACTCTTAGTTTTTAACTTTTAACTTCAAATTTTTATTTAATCAATTTATGTTTTTTGCAAAAATCTTTCAAAATTTCCGTTAAGTTTGGATAACCGATTTCTTGAAGTTCATAACCAACTTTTACTGTCGGTTGTTTGATTTTTACAATTCTACCCAAATCAATCGGTGTTCCAATCACAACAGCATCACAAGGCGTATTGGCAATTGTTTTTTCCAAATCCTTTATTTGCTGCTCGCCGTAGCCCATAGCGGGCAAAAGTACGCCGATTTCAGGATATTTTACGAAAGTATCTTTGAGTTTCCCAACAGCATACGGACGCGGGTCAATCAATTCGCCTGCGCCGTGTTTGAGAGCGGCGACAGTGCCTGCGCCGATTTTCATTTCGCCGTGAGTAAGCGTCGGTCCGTCTTCGACGACCAAGACCTTTTTACCTGTAATCAATTCGGGTTTATCAACCGTAAGATATGATGCTGCATCTACCACAATGGCTTTCGGATTTATTTTTGCGATATTTTTGCGAACGGTATTAATATCGTCAAGCGATGCGGAATCAATTTTATTGATGCAGATTACATCGGCAATGCGCGCCACAACCTCGCCCGGATAATATGAAACTTCGGCATTCGGACGCAAGGGGTCAACTACGCCAATAGTCAAATCGGGCGTGTAGAACGGAAAATCGTTGTTTCCACCGTCCCAAATAATCACATCGCAGCCGTCGGGGTCTTTTTCCGCTTCGCGCAAAATCGCCTCATAATCAACGCCCGCATAAATCACATTGCGCTTTGTAACCACGTGCGGCTCGTATTCTTCCATCTCTTCAATGGTACATTCGTGTTTTTTCAAATCCGCAACGGTAGCAAAACGTTGTACTTTTTGTTTTACCAAATCGCCGTAAGGCATCGGGTGGCGCACTGCAACGGGTTTTAAGCCAATTTCTACCAGAATTTCAATCACACGGCGAGACGTTTGCGATTTTCCGCAACCTGTGCGCGTTGCACCGATGGCAATTACAGGTTTTGTGGATTTAATCATCGTGTCTTTTGTGCCGAGCAGCCAAAAGTCAGCACCGGCAGCATTTACTATCGCCGAAACGCCCATTACACGCGCGTAAGGCACGTCGGAATAAGCAAATACACACACATCAACATTGTGTTTTTTGATAAGTGTAGGTAATTCTTCCTCTGCAAAAATTGGAATCCCTTTGGGATATTCTTTGCCTGCCAGTTCTGTTGGATATTTTCTGCCGTCAATATCAGGAATTTGAGCGGCAGTAAAGGCAACAACATTATAGTTGGCATTGCCTCTGAAAAAGGTGTTAAAGTTGTGAAAATCACGCCCTGCAGCACCGATAATAATTACATTTTTCTTCATAAAATATTAAGTATAAGATTATTATTTATTATAAATTTTAATTTTTACATTTGCAAAGGTATAATTTTTTTTTCAAACAAAAGAATTTTTACGAAAATTCAGCGAATAATTTCTTATTTTTGCAAAAAAATTTATTTATAATTACTGAAATACAATTTAACAAATTTATTTATAATTTGTTGTTATACAGTAATTTTGAATTGAAAATCGGCGTAAGCCAAATATTGGAATTTGAAATATTGAAATTTTTATTATGGAAAACATATTCACAACTTTGCCAGATTATCCGAAATTTGCTCAAAATATTCGGCGTGCGCCCGACCGCGGCTTTCGGTTGAACGAAAATCAGACGAAAATTGCGCTGCAAAATGCTTTGCGCTATGTGCCGAAAGAATTTCACGCTGCTCTCGTCCCCGAATTTTTAGACGAACTTAAAACACGCGGCAAAATTTATACCTACCGCTTTCGCCCCGAAGGCGATTTACGCGCAAAACCGATTGACCAATATCACGGAAATTGCATCGAAGGCAAAGCGTTTCAGGTAATGATTGACAATAATCTTTGTTTTGATATTGCGTTATATCCTTATGAATTAGTAACTTACGGCGAAACAGGGCAGGTTTGCCAAAATTGGCTGCAATATCGTTTGATAAAAAAATATTTGGAAAATATGACCGCCGAGCAAACGCTTGTGGTTGAGAGCGGGCATCCGCTTGGGCTTTTTAAATCGCGCCCAGATGCGCCCAGAGTGATAATAACAAATTCGATGATGGTCGGAATGTTTGATAATCAGGCAGATTGGGAAATTGCCGCGCAAATGGGCGTTGCCAATTACGGACAAATGACCGCCGGCGGTTGGATGTATATCGGTCCACAGGGCATTGTTCACGGCACTTTCAACACTTTGCTGAACGCCGGACGGCTGAAATTGGGCGTTCCGCAGGACGGCGACCTGCGCGGAAAACTGTTTGTTTCGTCTGGGCTGGGCGGAATGAGCGGCGCACAGCCCAAAGCGGCAGATATTGCCGGCGCGGTTTCGGTAATTGCCGAAGTGGATTTGAGCCGCATAGAAACGCGAAAATCGCAGGGCTGGGTGCAGTCGGTTTCCGACAATTTGGAAGAATGTTTTATTTTAGCAAAAAAATATTTGGAACAAAAAACGCCTTACAGCATCGCCTATCACGGTAATATTATTGATTTATTGGAATTTGCTTTTGAAAAAAATATAAAAATTGACCTGCTTTCCGACCAAACCTCGTGCCACGCTGCCTACGAGGGCGGTTATTGCCCTGCAGATATTACTTTTGAAGAACGGACAAATTTATTGAAAACCGATAGAGAAAAATTTAAGTCGTTGGTTGATAAATCTTTACGCCGACATTTTAATATTATAAAAAAATTAGTTGAACGCGGCACATATTTTTTCGATTACGGAAATTCATTTATGAAAGCCGTTTATGATACGGGCGAAAAGGCGATTTCGCGCAATGGAACCGACGAAAAAGACGGTTTTATTTTCCCGTCATACGTGGAAGATATTATGGGACCGGAACTGTTTGATTACGGTTATGGACCGTTCCGCTGGGTATGTTTGAGTGGGAAAAAGGAAGATTTAATCAAAACCGACCGCGCTGCAATGGCTTGTATCGACCCCGAAAGGCGCGGGCAGGATAAAGATAACTGGATTTGGATTCGCGATGCCGAAAAAAATCAACTTGTTGTCGGTACGCAGGCGCGGATTTTGTATCAGGATGCAGTCGGCAGAATGCGTATTGCGCTGAAATTCAACGAGATGGTGCGGCACGGCGAAGTTGGCGCAATTATGCTTGGACGCGACCACCACGATGTTTCAGGCACCGATTCGCCTTTTCGCGAAACGGCAAATATCAAAGACGGCAGCAATGTGATGGCTGATATGGCTGTTCAGTGTTTTGCGGGCAATGCAGCACGCGGAATGTCGCTTGTGGCGTTGCACAACGGCGGCGGCGTGGGAATTGGCAAGGCAGTCAACGGCGGTTTCGGGCTTGTACTCGACGGCAGTGAGCGCGTTGATGAAATTATCCGCTCGGCAATGCTTTGGGACGTTATGGGCGGCGTTGCGCGGCGGGCGTGGGCGCGAAATCCGCACGCCATCGAAACTTGCGAAGAATTTAACACGCAATTCGCTGAAAATTACAAAATTACGCTACCAAATTTGGTAGATGAAGGGATTTTGGAAAAATTGTAAATATTTGAATCATTTTTCTTTATAAAAAATATTATTTTTGCAAAAATAAATAATTTGTAAAACATAAATCTAAAATATTATGATAGAATGGTTTAACTCTCTTGAGCCGCATTTGAAAATTTATTGGGAAATTGCGATAATCGCAACCTTAATTTTTGCTATTCAAACGATTATTTCGCTTGTCGGCGGCAGTGTGTTCGATGATGTGAGCGCAGACGTGGATACAGGCGCAGATGCCGATTTTGATGCCGACAGCCATTCGGGCGGCGTAACGCACTTTTTTTCGGTGCGCAATCTTGTGAATTTTCTGCTTGGCGCGGGCTGGGGCGGCGTTTGTTTTTATCACATTATCTCTTCAAAAGTGCTTTTGATGATAGTCGCTGTGGTTTGCGGGGTTATTTTTGTGCTGATTTTCTTTTTCTTAGTAAAAATTTTATTAAAATTAAGCAAAGACAACACTTTCCGAATCGCTGAAACGCTCGACCAGACCGCCGATGTGTATATTCCAATTCCTGAAAACAAGTCGGGCAAAGGCAAAATTCAGATTTCGGTGCGCGGCTCTTTCCACGAAATTGACGCCATTACTAACGGGGAAAAAATTCCAACAGGCAACAAAGTGCGTGTTGTGGAAATCATTGATAATCAGTCAGTTTTGGTAGAGAAAATATAATTTATTTTTATTTAAAAAAATATTTATGGAAAATAAAGATATACGTTGGAAACAGCGATTTGAGAATTTTAAACAGGCGTATCTGCGATTGCAGGAAGCGGCGGAAATACCAAACCTCAATGAATTGGAACGCAATGGATTAATTCAGCGGTTTGAATTTACAATCGAATTGGCGTGGAAAGTGATGAAAGTTTTTTTGGAAGAAAAAGGATTTTTGTTCAAACCATCGCCCAAAGATACTTTCAGGCAGGCGCAAGAGGCAAAATATATTGATTATGCGCAAGAATTGATTGACGGGCTGAATATCCGCAACGAACTTTCGCACGATTATGACGGTTTTTTGTTCGAGCAATCGGAAAATGATTTGAGAAATGATGTTTTTCCTGCATTGAAAAAACTCTATCAATTTTTTGAAACTGAATATGCAAACATTTGAAACATACGGACTTACAGAAAGAGAAATACAAATTATTTTTGGAATATTCAAAAAATATGCGGGAATAAAAAATGTTTTACTTTTTGGAAGTCGTGCAAAAGGCGTTTTTCACAAAGGCAGCGACTTGGATTTGGCGATTGGCGACAACGTTTCGCCGAAAACTTTACGCCGGATAAAAAGCGATTTTGAAGAAAGCGATTTGCCGTATCGTGTTGATTTAATTGACTTTAACACATTAAATAATATTGCTTTAAAAGAACATATAACACGCGTTGGGAAACCGATTTTGTAAAAATATTTTTCATTTTTAAACCTGTCCCGCAGGGACAATACTTTATTAACCGTATTCTTCAAATTACGAGAAAAAATCGTACTTTTGCAGAAAAATTCTTAATTCATAATTCTTAATTCATCATTATATTTTATGGAAAATCCCTTTATTCTAATTTTAATCGCCGTAGTTGTCGGCTTTATTTTGTTTATCTCGCTGATTAAGAGATACAAACGCTGTCCTTCGGACAAAATTCTTGTGGTTTATGGAAAAACTGGCGGCGGCTCTGCTAAATGTATCCACGGCGGCGGAAAGTTTATTATGCCTGTTATTCAGGATTATGCGTTTCTGTCGCTTATCCCAATTTCTATTGAGGCAAATTTGACAAATGCGCTCAGCAAACAGAATATTCGCGTTGATGTGCCGTCGAAATTTACAGTTGGTATTTCTACCGAACAGGATTCAATGGGCAATGCTGCTGAGCGTTTGCTGGGCTTGTCGTCCGACCAGATTCAGGAACTTGCACGCGATATTCTTTTTGGGCAGTTGCGTTTGGTCATTGCCACGATGTCTATTGAGGAAATTAATTCCGACCGCGACCGTTTTTTGGAAAATGTTTCAAAAAATGTGGAACAGGAACTCAAAAAAATTGGTTTAAAACTTATCAACGTCAATGTAACCGATATTAAAGACGAAAGCGGCTACATCGAGGCGTTGGGAAAAGAAGCCGCTGCAAAGGCAATCAACGAGGCGAAAGTTTCTGTTGCCGAGCAGGAAAAAATCGGCGAAATCGGGCGAGCCGAAGCCGAACGTGATACGCGTATCAAAACATCTCAGGCAAATGCTGTAGCCGTTCAGGGCGAAAACAACGCAAAAATTGACATTGCAAATTCCGATGCCGTGCGGCGCGAAAAAGAGGCGGAAGCCGCAAAAATTGCTGTTGCCGCAGAAAAAGTGCAGCAGGCAAACGCTTTACAGGAATCTTATGTTGCCGAGCAAAAAGCCGAGCAGTCGCGTGCAGAACGCGAACGTGCCACGCAGCAGGCAAATATTATCGTTCCCGAAGAGATTGAAAAACAGCGCAGAATTATTGAAGCCGAAGCCGAAGCCGAAAAAATTCGTGTTAATGCGAAGGGCGAGGCAGACGCTATTTTTGCAAAAATGGACGCAGAGGCGCGTGGTTATTTGGAAATTCTGACCAAGCAGGCAGAAGGTTACAGCCAAATGGTAAAAGCCGCAGGAAACGCACAGTCGGCATATCAGTTATTGTTGATTGAAAAATTGCCCGAACTTGTCAGAACGCAGGTTGAGGCGATTAAAAATATTAAAATTGATAAAATTACCGTTTGGGACGGCAATAACGGAAAAGACGGCACAACTTCTACCGCCAATTTTCTTGCCGGCTTAATGAAAGCCGTCCCGCCACTCAACGACCTTTTTGCGCAGGCAGGAATGGATTTACCGAAATATTTGGGGGAAGAAAAAGAACCGAAATCAAAAAAACAGGAACCTGAAATAAAAAATCAGAAACCAAAGCAGGAAGAAATGAAATAGATAAAAGAGACAGGGCGCAAAGCCCTGTTTTTTTTGAGATATGGTTTTTATATTTTATAAAAAAAATAAAATGTTAAAAAATATTGCTAATCCGAAAAGTTATTATACTTTTGCGCCCCGAAAAAATACACATTTTTAAAGTTACAATTTACCATTTACTATTTACAATTTTTAGATTTTTTAATTTATAAGAAAAATAAAATTATATTTGTAATTAATTGATATATAATAATTTTGAATTGAAAATCGGCGTAAGCCAAATTTGAAATCTTGGAATTTTGGAATTTTGAAATCTTGAAATATTTTTATGATTCACGCAGTTGAAAAAGAAAATTTATTAAAAAACAGAATGAAAATCAGGCACACAGTGCCTTTCAGTGCCGCAGGTGTTGTTTTGGCAATAGGAATCGCTTTCGGCGACCTTGGCACTTCGCCTCTGTATGTGATGCGCGCCGTTTTAAACGGACTTTCGCTAACGCAGGCAACCAATCCGAGTTTTATTCTCGGTGCGGTTTCGTGTGTTATCTGGACTTTAACTATCCAAACCACATTAAAATATACGGTTTTAACTTTTCGTGCCGATAACAACGGCGAAGGCGGTATTTTGTCGCTTTATGCGCTAATTCGGCAAAAATATCGCTGGGCATTTATTTTTGCAATTATCGGTGCGGCGATGTTACTTGCCGATGGAGTTATAACACCTTCTATCACAATTATTTCGGCTGTCGAAGGGCTGCAACCGCTAATGAACAATATTCCTGTTGTCCCGATTACGCTGGCGATTGTCGTAGTACTGTTTTTTGTTCAACCCTTTGGTACAAGTTCGCTCGGACGTTATTTCGGTCCGATAATGGTTTTTTATTTTATAATAATGGCTGTTATTGGCTTAAATTGGGTAATGCAAGACCTTACTGTTTTTCGGGCATTTAATCCGATATATGCAATTCGGTTTTTACGCGATGTACCACAGGCATTCATTATGTTGGGCGCAATTTTCCTTTGTACAACTGGTGCAGAGGCACTTTATTCCGATTTGGGACATTGCGGTATAAAAAATATCAGAGTTTCGTGGATTTTTATCAAAATTGCGCTGATATTCTGTTATTTAGGTCAGGCATCGTGGGCTTTGCACAGCGGGCAAGTCGTCCCTGACGTAAATCCGTTTTTTGCAATGATGCCCGACTGGTTCAAACTTTCAGGCGTAATTATCGCCACAGTTGCCGCCGTAATCGCTTCACAGGCATTGATAAGCGGCGCATTTACAATTATTAGCGAGGCATCGCTGTTAAATTTGTGGCCCCTTGTCAGAATTAATTATCCTACAAAAATAAGAGGACAACTTTTTGTGCCGTCAATAAATTATATGATGATGATTATGTGTGTGATAATTATTATTACAATGAAATCGTCAATGCGGCTTGAGGCGGCGTACGGACTTGCAATTACGTTAAGTATGCTGATGACAAGTTGCCTGCTTTTCCTTTATTTATTAAAGACAAATAAACCGCTTTGGTTTGCGGTGCCTGTAACACTGTTTTTCCTTTTTATAGAAACAAGTTTTTTCTTGGCAAATATGCAAAAATTTGCGCACGGCGGTTTTATACCGATTGTAATTGGCACAATGCTGGTTTTTGTGATGTATTCGTGGTATGGCGGGCGCAGATTGAAGCAGCGGCACACCATTTACGACCACGTTGATGAAAATTATATTAACAGAATTTTGAAAGTAAGCGAAGATACAACAGTTCCAAAAGCCGCAACACACCTTATATATATAGTAAATGCAAATAATAAACATTCTTTGGAAAGTAAAATTGCATATTCGCTTTTTCGCCGAACGCCAAAACGCGCTGATACATACTGGTTTGTGCGAATAAAACGCACCGACGAGCCATACGAATTTTCTTACGAAACGGAAGTTTATGCGCCGCAAAAAATTTTCCGCGTAAATATTCGCGCCGGCTTCAAACTCGGCATTCATACTGATAAATATGTTAATCTGATTGTCAATGAGTTGGAACGGCAGGGTTTGGTCGACTTGACCAGCCGCTATCCGTCAATGATTGATGCACCCGACCCGCGCGGCGATTTTAAATTTGTGATTGTGGATAGGATTTTCAGAAATATAAATCTTTCTTTGCGGCAGCAAATTATCTTGGCAGCATATAATTTTGTGAAAAACATCACAACTTCCGACACGCAAATGTACGATATTGACCCGTCTGTTGCCCTTGTAGAAAAAGTTCCTTTGCGCCAGTTGAATCACAACGAAGACCAGTTACGCGCATTGATAAAGCAGTCGAAGGAAAGGTAGATAAAAAAAGGGCGTTAGTATTTCTAACTTTACCCTTTAGCGGAAAGAACAGGATTCGAACCTGCGATTCCCTTTAGGGGAATACACGCTTTCCAGGCGTGCCTCTTCAACCACTCGAGCACCTTTCCAATAAAATCAGTATTTTTGCGGGGTGCAAAGGTAAGAATTTTTTTTGGATTTTTATAAAAGTTCAAATTTTAGATTTTTTTATAACTATAAAATTTGATTTTATTAAATAAAATGTTAAACAATAAATTATTAAATAATAAAAATATAATTGCAGGTCCTTGTGCTGCCGAAAGTGAGGAACAGGTTATAAAAACGGCTGAAAGTTTGGTTGGTAGCGGGATAAATTATTTTCGTGCCGGACTTTGGAAGCCGCGCTCAAAACCGGGTGGTTTTGAAGGGGTAGGAGAGAAGGGTTTACGATGGCTGCAAAATGTAAAGCGCGATACCGGAATGCAAGTTGCTACTGAGGTTGCAACGCCACAACATGCTTATCTCGCTGTCAGTTACGGTATTGATTGCGTTTGGCTCGGTGCGCGGACAGTTTCAAATCCGTTTTCGGTTCAGGAAATTGTCGAATCACTTCGCGGAACCGACATTAATATAATGGTAAAAAATCCGATAAGTCCGGACTTGGAACTTTGGCTCGGTGCGATAGAACGATTGCAAAATGCAGGTTTACAGAAAATTATTGCAATTCATCGCGGATTTTCTACCTTCGACAATTACAATTATCGTAATGCCCCGCATTGGGACATTGCTTTGGAACTCAAACGTCATTTTCCAAAAATACCGTTACTTTGCGACCCTTCTCATATCGCAGGTGCATCGGAACGAGTGCCGATTATTGCACAACAGGCAATGGATTTGAATTTTGATGGACTTTTTGTGGAAGTGCATTGCTGTCCTGATAGTGCATTAAGTGATGGTTTCCAACAACTTACGCCACAAGTTTTTTTTGAAATGTTAAAAAATCTCATTTTTCGCCAACCCAACTTGTCCACTGATTTTCTGCTGCAGATGCGCCTTCAGATTGATGAACTTGACGAAAATCTTTTCACACTGCTTTCAAAACGAATGGAAATTGTCAAAAAAATAGGATTTTTTAAGAAAGAACTAAAAATCAGTGTTTTACAAGATAAACGTTTCTCGCAAATAGAGCAAAAATTCATTTCACAAGCCGAAAAATTAGGTTTAAGTAAAAATTTTATTAAAACTATTTTAACGACAATACATAATGAATCACTTGAAAAACAAATTTATAATAAAAGAAAAAAAAAAATTTTGGGTACCAAATCAAATTAACTTTCAAATTGTAATTATTTTTATTAAAAATAATAATATTTTTAAATTTTCATAATTTTTAAATTAATAAATATAAATGTCGAAAAATAAAAATGTTAAATATGAATTTTTTTTATAAAAATTGTTTTTTGTATTAATTTTATTTATACCTTTGCGTTTCATTTTTCATTAAGTAAAAAATTTAATATAATGAGTAAAAATTACATTACAAAACACATTGTTGATCGAGGTTTTGGCAGGTTGTTGCTTATATTATGTACTGTTTTTATAAGCAGTTTTTTCACTCTGACTGCACAAACTCGTGTAACAGGGACGGTAACAGAAGATAACACAAAAGAACCTGTTGTTGGAGCAACGGTGCAGGTAAAAGGAAATACAACGGCTGCAACAATGACGGATGTCGATGGTCATTATTCTATAAATGTGCCTGACAACAATGTTACACTTGTTTTTTCCGCAGTAAATTACAAAACGCAGGAGATTGCACTTCGCGGAAAAACTTCCTTAAATGTTCAAATGGAATCTGATACAAAGGAGTTGGAAGGAGTGGTTGTAACAGGAAAGCAAGTAATTGACAAACGTTACAATACCGGTGCTACTGACCAGATAAATGCAGACAATGCACGATTAGGAGGTATGGCAGATATCAGTCGCGGGCTTGAGGGAAAATCTGCAGGTGTTTCGGTTCAAAACGTAACAGGAACTTTTGGTACTGCTCCAAAAATACGCATTCGTGGTGCAACATCTATCTATGGTGATTCAAAACCGCTTTGGGTAGTTGACGGTATTATAGTGGAACCAATTACACAAGTAAGCGCAGAAGCATTATCGTCAGGTGATGCGACAACATTAATTTCTTCTGCAATTTCCGGTTTGAATGCAGACGATATAGAAAGTTTCAGTATTTTAAAAGATGGCTCTACAACGTCTCAATATGGTGCACGTGCTATGGCAGGTGTAATTGCCGTTACCACTAAAAAAGGAAGAGCAGGATCAAGTTCTATAAGTTATTCAGGTGAATACACATACCGAATGAAGCCAAGTTATCGTGATTACAACCTTATGAATTCTCAGGAACAAATGGGAGTTTATAAAGAAATGCAAAGCAAGGGATGGTTAAATTTGGCAAATGTGTTTCGTGCAAAAGAAAGTGGTGTTTACGGCAGAATGTATGAATTAATTAACACTTTTGATAAAACTAATGGTTTATTTGGAATAGAAAATTCACCTGAAGGAAGAAATGTGTATTTAAGGCAGGCAGAAATGCGAAATACTGACTGGTTTGATTTATTGTTCAACAACACTATAATGAATAATCACGCAATAAGTATTTCATCGGGTACAGAGAAAGCCCAAACTTATGTATCATTAAGTGCTATGTTCGACCCCGGGTGGACTTTACAAAGTAAAGTTCAAAGGTATACTGCGAATTTTAATTCTACATATAAAATATTTGACGGTTTGTCAATAAATATAATAGGAAATGGCTCTTACCGTGAGCAACGTGCACCAGGGACACTATCACAAACTGTTGATGTGGTAGCCGGTCAGGTAAAACGTGATTTTGATATTAATCCATACTCTTATGCGATGAACACAAGCCGTACTGCCGACCCTAATGTATATTATAAAAGTAATTATGCGCCGTTCAATATTTTGAATGAACTTGCATGCAATTACATTGATTTGAATGTAGTTGATTTGAAATTTCAGGGTGAAGCAAGATGGAAACCATTCTCTTGGATGAAAGAGGACCTTACAATCCTTAGAAATATAGAACTTGGTTTTTTGGCTGCATATAACTATAAATCAACTTTGCAGGTATATAATGTAACAGGTAAGGCAAATCAGGCATTAGCATACAGGATAGGACTCGAACCTTATGAAGATGCGACAATTCGCGATGCCAATCCATTCCTGTATACAGACCCTGATTCTTTGAATGCACTTCCAATAACGATTTTACCGGGCATTACCTCAGGTATTTATCGCAGTACCAATTATAAATTAGACGCTTTTGACACTCGCATTTCGTTAATATGGAATGAGTTATTTGGCGGGAAACACATGGTTAATTTTTTGGCAGGTTTCGAGACAAATGCAACCGACAGATACAGTAATTTCTTTGCAGGTTGGGGAATGGATTATGATAATGGTATGATGCCATATTATATTTGGCAATATTTTAAAAAGGGAATAGAGCAGGGAAACAAATATTACAGTATTACTCAGACGCGTTCTCGAAGTTTGGGAGGGTTTGGAGTGCTTACATACGGATTTGACGGAAAATATTCGATAAATTTAACGTTCCGAGAAGATGCAACCAATAAAACGTCTGTTTCGGGATCACCTTGGCTGCCAACTTGGAATGTTGGATTGGCTTGGAACGTACATGAAGAAAAATTTATGCAAAAAATCAAGGAATATGTGTCGTTTTTAAAACTTCGTGGTTCTTATAGTTTAACGGCTGCACCAGTGCCCGATTTTATTACAAATTCAGAAATTTTTATAGAAAGTTATTCACCTTTTCGCCCGTTTACAAATATACAAGAAAAAGGTGCCTTACAAATTTATTCATTGCAAAACAAAGAGTTAACATACGAAAAGAAACACGAACTTAATTTAGGGCTTGATTTGGGAGTTCTAAATAACCGTTTAAGTTTTGCTTTCGATTGGTTTAACAGAAAAAACTTTGATTTGATAGGGCTTACAACAACGTCTGGCGTTGGAGGAGAGGTTTTTAAATATGCAAATATTGCGAGTATGAATGGTGGTGGTGTAGAACTGACAATTACTTCCCAAAATTTTGTGAAAACAAAAAACCAACCTGACTTTGCTTGGACTACCAATTTTATTTTTGGACATTCCACGACAAAAATAACCAAATTACAATCAGATATTACTCGTGTGATTGACTTGGTTACAGGATCCGGTTTCGCTTTAGAGGGATATCCAGCAAGGGCTTTGTTCTCTATACCATTTTTGGGATTAGATAAGGAAGGTGTTCCAACGTTTATGCGGGAAGATGGATCAATTGCCTCATACTACGATGCTCAAATAGATTTCCAAAATCACGACAAACTTGATTATTTAAAATATGAAGGACCTACCGACCCAACCATTACGGGAAGTTTGGGGAATATGTTTACATATCAAAATTTGGGCTTGGAAATATTTATAAGTTATTCTTTTGGGAATGTAGTGCGTATGGATCCTTTCTTTAGGGCAGCATATTCCGACTTGTCTGCAATGACTCGTGAATTTAAGAATCGCTGGGCATTGCCGGGAGACGAAGCAGTAACGGACATTCCTCTTATTCTCTCAAGAAAACAGTATTACGCAAACCCATATAACCTAAGTCAACTATACAATGCGTACAATTATTCAACTGTACGTACCGCTGACGGAGGTTTTATTCGTATGAAACAGATTACGCTTTCTTATAATTTTCCAAAATCAATTTTGCCTAAAAATGTAACAAATGTTTCACTAAAATTAGACGCTGTAAATTTGTTCCTGCTTTATGCGGATAAAAAACTTAACGGGCAGGATCCTGAATTTATGAATTCAGGCGGTGTAGCTGTACCAACTCCAAGACAGTTTACTCTGAGATTATTAGCAGGTTTTTAATAATAACTATAAATATAATTGAATATGAAAAATAAAATTAATATAATTATTTCAGGATTTGTTGTTGTGATTTTGGCAGCATGTAATTATTTGGATGTGCCTTACGACAACCGTGCCAAAGTAGATAGTGAAGACAAAGTAGGCAGATTGCTGGTTTCTGCATATTCAGGCAGTTCTGAGTGGACTATAGCCGAGTTATCTTCGGACAATGCCGACAAATTGGTTGAAGATAATTTCAGTACATACTATCAACTTGAGGAACAGTCATATTTGTGGAAACCGGCTACTGAAATTGTTCAAGATTCTCCAAATGACGTATGGGAAGGGTATTACAAAGCCATTGCTAATGCAAATCTGGCTTTGGATGCAATTCATCAGATAAGAAGCAAAGGTGGTCTTTCTATAGAAGATTTAACAAAGTTGCAAGCGTATGAAGCAGAGGCATATATGTGCAGAGCATATAATCATTTTGTTCTTGCAAATATTTTTTGTATGCCATACGGAAGTAACACTGCAAATGAACTGGGTATTCCGTACATGGAAAAAGTCGAAAATACTGTAGCACCGCAATACAAGCGCGGGACACTTGCCGAAACATACAATAAAATTGACCTTGATATCAAAAAAGCTTTGGAAATTGGAATTGCAGATATATATGATATACCCAAATATCGTTTCAACAGTAAGGCAGCGTATGCTTTTGCTGCACGTTTTTATCTGTATTATCAAAAATATGATTTGGTGCTTAAATATGCAAACGAAGTGTTAGGAAACAATGTTACCGCTGCATTAAGAAACTGGGTTGAGGTAGCTCCTGATCCTAATAAGAAACCACCATTTATGGGTATGGCTGTCAGTGACTGTCCGAACTGGTTTATTGGTGCAAATAACCATGCGAATCTGCTAAATAAAATAACGATAAGTAATTTTCCTTTAGTTTTAGGACCTTATGGTATTGGAACAAAATATTGCTTATGTGATATTAATGCGAGTACTGAATCGGTGCAGTTAAGAGATCCATGGTGTAATTATACTTCTCAGTACTACCATGCTTATGGTTATATGAACATTCCCAAAGTAATAACATATAAGTATGCTGGTTATTTTGAATATGTTGACCCTGTGGCTCAAATTGGGTATTACCATGGAATTCAGATGCTATTCAGTACAGACGAGACATTGTTGTGCCGTATTGAGGCGGAAATAATGCTTGGCAAATACGGAGATGCGGTAGATGATATGAATACTTTTATGTTAAATTTTGCAGATTCGAGACCAAGAGGATTATTACAACCTATAGTAACCCCTAAATCGCTAAATGAAATTGTAATGCATTACGACACGATGAAATATTACACTCCGTTTATACCTACTCCCAAAAAACATATACATCTTGATAATCCAAACGTAACAATACAGGAACATAGTGTTCAAGAAAACCTGCTGCATTGCTGTTTGTATCTAAGAAGATTGCTTACAGTACACGAAGGATTGCGCTGGTATGATGTAAAACGAATGGGAATAGAGATTTATAGAAGAGACATAAAAGGAAGAGGATCAAAAGTTGTGGCAGTAACCGATTCTCTTAAAGTCGGAGACCCTCGAAGGGCAATACAGATACCTGAAGGAGTAATTAAGGCAGGGATACAACCGAATCCCCGTTAATTTATAATTATAAAAAAAAATAATAATAATATAAATAATATGAAGAATATAAAGTTAATATTCAGTTTGATAATAGCAGGCATGGTGCTTTTGGTTTCTTGTTCGGACGAAAAACTTGGAAAATCAATATTTGATACAAATCCGCCTGCAAGGAACAGTTTCGATACATGGCTGCTCAATAATTTTGTAAAAGTTTATAATGTAGAAACTTTGTACAAATACGAAGACATTGAGGCAACTAATGCATATAACGTAATACCTGCCAATTTAAAAGAGTGTACTATGTTAGCGCAAATAGTAAAAAATGTCTGGTATGGGGCTTATGATGAGTTGCTGGGAGTAGATTTTCTTAAATCATATTCACCTAGAACTTTGCAGTACATAGGGTCTTATGCATACAGTCAATTGCCTAATGGTTCAGCAGCCGTAACAATGGGAAGTGCTGAAGGAGGAATGAAAGTTACACTTTACGGAGTGAATTCATTGAGTTTAAATCCCGATTATTTGAATACTGCGTATTTTCATACCATGCATCATGAATTTACTCACATATTAAATCAGAAAATCCCTTACGACCGAGAATTTAAACGAGTTACCCCAGGAGATTATAATGGTCGTGAATGGATATATTGGGTTGGGAGAACTTTAGATTATGCCTCTTTATCTAAAGGATTTATTTCGGCTTATGCTATGAGTGAATTTAATGAGGATTTTTGTGAAATATATTCCATATATGTAACTTCTACTAAAGAAAAGTGGACAGAAATGATGAATTTTGCAGCAAAAGACAGTGTTAAGTATAGCAAAGAAAATACTGTAATAACAACAGGTGAAGTAGCATGGTATTCGAATGGCAGAGGACGTGAGTTAATAGAAAAAAAACTCGAATTTGTAAGGAATTATTTCCTTTTAAGATGGGGCTTAGATATGGATCAAATGCGTGCTGTTGTGTTGCGTAGAGGATATGAAATACCAAATATGCAATTTGAAACATTTGATGATTTATATAAATAATTTAATATTAAAATAAAATGAAAAAAATAAAATTTGTAATATTAGCAACTTTTTTTGCAGTAAGTTTTTCTGCATGCTTGTGGCAGCAGCCGGATTATTTTCCAAAACCTACTGCCGAAAGATTGTCCGACTCAGAAATATATAATCTGACGAAGTTAAAGAGCGCAAGAAACGGATGGGTAATGCAATACTTTGCAACAGAAGGCACTTCCGGTTACCCATTATTGGCTCGATTTGACGACAATAATTTTGTTACTATGGCAGCCAAGAACGAGACCAATAAAAATGTATATGATTCGATAACAAGCATGTATAGTGTTAAAACAGATGAATCTACTGTTTTATCGTTCGACACTTACAATCGAATAATTCATGTTTTTGCAGATCCTATAGGGATAAGCACATCAGGTGCCACTGTCGGCTATGGATATGAAGGCGATTTTGAATTTACTTTTATAAGTGCAACAGATGATTTAATTGTACTTAAAGGGAAAAAACGTGGTGTATATATTCATATGAACAGATTAGATGCAGATCAGAACTGGAGGGATTATTACAAGACATTAGCAATGCAGGATAGTATTTTATTTGCCAGGTCGCCTAATGCATTAATTTTGCATGACGGTAATAATCAGTTTGTTGCTACAGGTGCATCCACGCATGTTCTTACCATTGACAATGCACCTTATGGTTTCTTACTAACAAAAAAGGGATTTCATATTGACAGGGAAATTACAGGTGTAAGTATACCCACAAGAGATTTTATCGTATCAGACGACAATACCAGATTGGTTTCGACTGCAAATCCCAACATTTACTTTACAGCCGACAATGTGCATAATACATTTTTACAGTCCCAACTTGGCAGTGTGAATTGGAATGTAGATAACGTTAAAATGGGACCTCGAATGAAAGAACTTTTAACCGAATTGGGTACTACATTAAGTCCTTACATAGTGAAATCTTTAAAATTTTCTTTCAGCAATGGTTTTTATTCAATGACAATTGTTACAAATTCACCTACTGCAATATTTTATTACGACGCAACCTCTAATGAGAACAGTGTTACTTATACTTCAAAGGGGATAGGAGATAATAATGCTAATATGTTTTTAACAGCAAGACCTCAAATTGCTAATTTTCTAAATGCTTTTGGTACTTTTACTCTTGTGCCGGATGTTGTATTGAATCAAAAGGATATAAAGTTTATTTCAACTTCCGACCCATATTTTTGGTTTTATGTTCACAAATAAATAATTTTTTAAAATTTAATAATAATTAAAAAAAGAAAGGAAATTTTTTATGAAAAAAGTTATACTTTTAACAGCAGCGGTATTGAGCATTTCAACTGTATTTGCTCAGGCACCGACAAGGAGTTTTTCTGCGGAAAAATTTCAATCGAAACAAGTGAATTCCATTGAGGTTAATGCTGCAATCAAAGGCACACCTCAAGGAGAAGTCAAGGCACCACCAAGCAATGAGGCATTCTATTTGAAACCTGTAGGTACGTATTATTTGGGTTTCAGTCAAGACCTTGGAAATTGGAATGATGCTTTAATATGTGGTTCTTATGATGTTTGGGAATGGCAGATGTACACTCAAAACACTACATCTTATTCATGGACCGTAGACGACATTGAAGTACCTGCAGCAGATGTTACTGCAACTGGTAACTATAGAGCCACTTATGTTATGGAACCGGGTTATATGTGGTCGGACGGATATGGTAAACTTATTCCAAAACTTACTACAACAGTCGGCACTTCAACTACAAGTTACATTTTTGGAGACGGAGCAGAAATTGGTGATGGTTTTATGGGAATGGCGATTCCTACAACAAAAGATGAACCGGTTCAAATTACAAATGCTCTTATTCAGAATGCACCTGCAGGAGATGATTTTGATGTTGCTTTTAACGGAGGTCCATATCAGTATGGTTCGGGGATATCTTTAAACGGAAATCAATGTCTTGGTTTTTCTGAAGATTATCAGGGACCTATTTCAACTATGTTGGTGGATGATGTATTCTTTCCCGTAACTTCGAGTGATGTTCCTCTTGCCTCAGGTACTAATTTAACCGTATCAATTAAAGATGCTGCTACAAATGCTGAGATAGGGACAGCGACTGCAACCCCTAATGATGTAACCTATATATTCAGCAATAGTCAGGGAACAGGTTTCTTTAATATTCTGTTTACTTTTAAAGGACTTGATGATTTTGGTTTTGAGGTACCAAAACCGATTACAATAAACAAGGGACAGGATTTTTATATTGACATTACAGGATTTCAACAGCCGGGTGTGAATTGCGGACTGTTCTACAGTTATACTGGTTTTGACGACGGTGTTGGTGCAACCGACAAAGGACCAGCACACACTTGGATGATTGGCTCTGATGGACACCTTTATGGTTGGATTACCGGACAAGGTCAGCCATATTTTCCCTGGCGTTGTTATATTATGATGACTGCTAATTTTCAAGGTACTTCCGGCGTTTCGAACAATTTTGTTTCGCAACTTTCGAAAGTTGTACGCACAGGTGATGATTATAAAATTACCTATCCTGCTGATTTTACATCATTGAAAGTTTATTCGGTTACAGGTCAGTTGGTTAATCAATATCAACTTCCTGCAACAGGGGAAACAACTATTTCGGGTGCTAACCTGACAAGTGGTGCTTATATGCTCCGTTTCGACGGTACAAAATCCGAAACAGTAAAAATTGTAAGATAAACATTACAAAAAACTAATATACAGTTACTGCCATAATTGTACAGTTTGCGCTGCCCGAAAAGAATTTTCGGGCAGCGTTTTTTGTTTTTATAACAAAATGAAGTATTTTTGTAAAAAAATAGAAAGAAAATGCAAAACTTTTCCATTGCAGGGTTCACGGTTGCCATAGATGAAGGCATTTTAAAATATAAATATATTGCCAATATATTAGAGAATTTTTCCGCTCATTCTGATGGAAATTTGCCTTTGCTGACTGTCAAAATTGGTAAAGTTGCCGATTTTGATGAATGTGAATATAGCATTACATTTGATGAAATGGGAATTGAAAGTTGTTTTCTAAGAGAAGGGAACACTTTCTTTCGCAAAATGATAAGCGAAGAAACTTCTTTGCGCTGTGAATTTTTTGAAAATGAAAATAATAATTTTGAAACAACAGTCGAATTTACAGCAGGCGCAAAACTCGGCACAATGCTTTATTATCTTTTGAGATGGGTGTGTTGTTTCGCTTTTTTGCACAGGCAAGCGCTTGGTTTTCACGCATCTACGGTTGTTTACAAAGAAAAATCATTGGTTTTTCTGGGAAAATCGGGAACCGGAAAAAGCACCCATTCACAACTTTGGCAGGAAAATATTGGGGAAGTGGAATTGTTGAACGACGATGCGCCGTTTGTACAAATCATTGATAATAAAGTTCTTACTTGGGGCTCGCCCTGGTCTGGTAAAACGCCTTGTTATAAAAATAAATCAACTCAAACGGCGGCTTTTGTTTTGCTCGAACAGGCGGCGGAAAACAAAATCCACAAACTTTCTCTTTATGAGGCATTGGCGGTTTTGCTTGGTTCATCAAGGTTTTATTATTTTAATGACGAATTTTTTACTGACAAAAACTATGAAATTATTTCCGAAATTTTGAAAAAAATTCCGGTTTATCATCTTCAATGTTTGCCAGATGCCGATGCCGTAAATTTGGTTTTGGAAACTTTAAAAAGGGATAATATTTTGTGAAAAAAAATTATGAAAACAATACCCAACGATTTGTTTTTCAATGAAATAGAAAAAATACTATTGGCAGGCGAGAATGTCAGTATAACAGTAAAAGGTAGAAGTATGATGCCTTTGCTACACAGCGGACGTGATATTGTTGTTCTGGCACCTGTGAGCAAACAAAAACTCAAAATCGGTCGGATTGTGCTTTTTCGCTATAACGAGCGTTATCTTTTGCATAGAATAATAAAAATTGTCGGCGAAAACTTCATTATTCAAGGCGACGGGACACGAAATATTGAAAATGCAACTGCCGCAGATATTATTGGCGTTGTAGTTGCAATTATTCGTAAAAACGGCAAAAAAATTTATTTACCAAACCTAAAGGAAAATATTTATTTTCGGCTTTGGTATTTATTAAAACCTTTCAGAAGATATTTATTGGCGATTTAAAGAAGAGTTATTTCAAATAAAATTCTTTCATAAATTCCGAATATGTGGTTAAATTTGCAGTGCTTGCGGTGGCGATTTTGAGGTTTTCGCGCGTGCCGACAAGATTACGATAGGTTGCGCCTTTTAATCCGTCGAAAAGCGTTTTTTGGCTTACCATTCGCAAAAGATACGATTTTGCGGTTTCGGCATTTGGAAATACGCCAATAATCACAATATCTTTTCCGCCAAAATTTTCAAAAGTAACATTCAAATTCATAACCGAGTAATTATCAGCATTATAAGTATAAAAAGCCGTACCTGTTTTTGATGCATCAAATTTTCCATTCAAAACATAAAGCGCAACAATATGTTCTGCATTTGGCTCGATTGTGAAAAGATTTTTATATTTTTCAGCGGATGGTTGCGGCTTTTCAACTTCCGGTTGAACTGTCTGATTTTCAGCAGGTTTCTGCTGTTCGGTCTGAGGTTTTTCCTCTGTTTTTGGCATTTGATTTTGCTGTTCGGCAGGTTTTTCTTCTGCTTTTGGCAATTCCAAAACTTTTATATCAACGGTTTGTTCCGTATTTTTATTTTTTGTAGAAGAAATGCTAACAAGTTTATTTTCAGCAAGTTCTGTCTTTTTCTTTATTGTATCCGGTGCAACGTAATTTTCTATTTTTTTCTGAAAAACCAAATATTTATCCAAATCAAAGCCCGCCTGCAAAAGTGCGAAGTTTTCTTCGGAAATAACCACAGGCGTAATATTGAGTTTTACAAAAAGCGGGGCAATCACAGCATCGGCGGCAAGCGATTTTTCGTACCAACGTGCCTCGTCAAAACTTTCTAAATTGGTAATAGACAGAATGTTATGCGTGCTGTCGATACTTGTAGTTACCAATTCAAAATCTTTAATCATAAATTTTGAAAAATTATAAACGGCAACCTGATAAAGCAGTTCGTTCATCGCCTGTTTTGTGGCAACAGCGTTGAGCATCAAGCGATGTTTGCTCATTTTTTCGAGCGAAAAACTTTTTGCCGCCGTTTGGCTATTTGCCTGATTATCTGCTGATAATGTTTCTTCACGCAAAGCCAGCAAATTGCCTGCCGAGCCGCCGCGCAAATTTTCCCGTCCCTGACCGACAAGTGCCAAAATATCTTTTGCCATCGGGGTAACATCTGCCTGCGGATATGCAGCAATCAGATCATTGAGTTTTACGGCAAAAGTATCGCGTTGCTGCGTTCTGCCAACACTCAAAGCAGCGAGAAACTCAAATTTTGGCATCAATTTTGAGTTCGGAAAATTTGACTTCACATAAGCGTTATTTGCAAAAACCGAACGAAAATCATCGCGCATATACGCTGCGTAAGTTGCAATATAAAGTGAATCCTGCTCGGCGAACATTTTTTGCTGCTGTTCGACAAAGTTCGGATTTTGCAGCATCAGCGCATATTTTGTTTCGGGAAATTCGTCAAGAATTTTGGAACGAAAAATCCCCGCCTGTTCCTTATTGCCGGTGCGTTCCATTATCATAAATTGCTGAAAATAAGCATCTGGCACATTTTGATGATTTGCAAAACGGCGTTCAAACTCGCCGAAAACGCTCATTGCCGACGGAAAATCTTCCAATTTATCTTTTAAAATTGTCCCCATATTGTACAGTGCAGTAGCGATTTGGGCGTTTGCCTGCGCTTTTGCAGCACGTGTCAGAGGCAGTTGCTGCAAATAAAACTGTGGATCGTAGGGGTCGGCAGCAGGTTTTTCATTTGTCTGCGTGCTGTCCTGTTCGTTTATATTTTCGGAATTTTCGTCTGTTTCGGTTGGCGTAATATTCTGATTATTAGCGGCAAACATTGTATTCGATTTACTTATACGCCGCCAGTTATCTTCCAATCTTCGATTTCCCCATTTGCGCCTGAAATCCGATTTTCCTGTCTGTATCAAATTTGGATTGTAAAAATACCAGTTGGCGTTTGCGCCGCCGGTATTTATCATTTTATTTTGTGGCGTTTCGTCGCCAAAAGGATTGTAAGTGCTGTTTTGATTGCCGCGCTGCGCCTTTTCGTTACTTTTTTCGGTTTGGCGGTCGGCTTTTTTCTTTTCTTCAATAAATTTATTAATAATTTTTAACTGTTCATCGTGCGGCAAAGCGGCAATTTGCATCAAACTGTCGTTAGTTATAACTATTTGATTTTCAGCGGCTAACTCGCCAAGAATTGAGGCAAGATTATTTACTCGTTCATACATTTCGTTTTCGGGCGGAATAATCGTTGCAGCATCGGCAAAGCAGGGATATGCTTTTACATAATTTTTTTGAGAATAATAAATATCGCCCGCCAAGACCAATGCTTTTGCCTTATCCATTCCGGCTCGGCTACTGCTGTCGGCGGCTAAAGCCAACTGTTCCAACGCTTTAACCGTATCTTTTTCGGCAAGATAAATAAGTCCGCTCGTGTAAAAAAGTTGGTCTAAATATTCCTTATTATTCGGATTTTTAATCATCGAATTGATTGTACGATGATTTTTTTGGAAATTTTTATCTTCAACATCAATACGATTTACACGCGCATAGAAACTCATTTCATACGGCGGACTCATTTTTATTACTTTTGAAAAATAATAATTTGCCTTGTCCTTATCGCTTTGATTTTTATATATTTGACCTAAAATAAACGCAATTCGAGCGCGCTGCTGCTTGTTATTTTCGTTGCTCAAAGTTGTTTCGAGATACGGAATTGCGCGTGCAAACTGTTTCTGTTTGAGTAAAAGTTGCGCCTGAACATCATCAAAAAGCGGGCGATTACGCCGTTTGAGGTCAGTTTGGTCAATTTTATTAAGAATTTCTTCTGCCTCGTAAGTCCAGCCGATTTCAATATATGAGCGCGCAATCCAAATTTTACATTGTGCAACAATATCTTTATCTTCGGGGTAATGCTTTGATATATAGGAAAATGTGCTTGCCGCACCGAGAAAATCGCCTTTATGAAATTCCGATTTTGCCAGCAGCAACCACGATTCTTTGAGAGCCGGATTAAATTCCTGCTGATTATAAAAACGCTGATAATTCGGATTCGACCATTTGCGAACGCTTTTTGTCGGTTTTTTGGTAATTGAGCGCGTTTTAATCGCTTTTCGCGACTTGTCAATGGTTTTGTTCATTTGCGAAGTCGCCGCTTTCTGCGTTTGCAGATTGCTAATCGGGTACATCGGCAAAAACGTTGAATAATCGTCAATATTTGCCTTTTGCAACGCCTCAATGCCGTCGCGGTACGATTCTTTTCCGTTGAATTTAATGTTGTAACGTGTTGTAAATGAGTTGTAAAAACGCGACATCGCGGTATTCTTTTTAACCGAACACCCCGACAAACCAACCGTCATCGCAGCCGCAACGACAAGAATCGTATTTATATTTATTTTTCTCAAAAAAATATTTTTTATCAAATCTAAAACGACAAAATTACGGAAATATTTTTATTTTCAAAAAAAAAATTCTAATTTTGCATTTTAAAAATTAGTTACAATATATTCTAAAACTGCAAAATATTCAATAAATCGTGAATAGCGGAAACGATATAGAACCGCGCTATCGGCATCCGGGTTTGATAATACGTGAGGAATTGGTCAATTATTTAGGACTTTCTGTTGTGCAAATTGCAGAACTGCTGAAAGTTAGCAAATCGCATATATCAAATTTTTTAAATGGGAAAAGCGCACTGACACCAAACCTTGCTTTGCGTATTGCTCGTGTTTTCAGTGTGCGTGCTGCCGAATTGATGAAGATGCAAAATAGTTATGATTTGGATAAGGCAGCCATCGAACTACATTCCAGCCAAAATAAGCCCGAAAAATATTTTAAAACAAAGGATAAGGTTAATTTTGTTGTTCCAAATAATATTATTACAGAAACAAATTTCACAAGTTTTATTATGCCCGAAAATCAAGAATTGCCTGCTGAATTTAGCGAACAGTCGGAAGAATTATTTGAACATCATCGTTTTCGTGTGGATAGGGGTCAGACAATTATTAGAATTGATAAATATTTGGTAAATGCGATGGCTTCTGTGTCGCGTAACCGCATTCAGGAGGCGGCAGAAGCAGGAAATATCTTGGTAAATAATGTTGCCGTGCGTTCAAATTATCGTGTCAAACCGAACGATGTAATTACGATTTTGCTTGACTATCCGCCTACAGATTATTCCATTGAGCCGGAGGATATTCCTCTTGATATTTTGTATGAAGATACTGATATAATGATAGTTAACAAACCAGCAGGAATGGTAGTACATCCGGGAGTTGGCAATTTTGAGCATACTTTGTTGAATGCTGCTGCGTGGCATTTGCGTGATGACCCGTTTTTTGACCCCAATAATCCGCATGTTGGACTTGTTCACAGAATTGATAAGGACACTTCCGGTTTGTTGGTTTTAGCAAAAACCGAAGAGGCAAAATCGCAAATGGGAATTCAATTTTTTAACAAATCTACAAAACGGCAATATCTTGCGCTGGTTTGGGGCAACATTAAAGACGACGAAGGTACGATTATTGGTGCTCTTGCTCGCGATACGCGCGACCGTATGTGTTATCGTGTTTTTGATTTGGAAGAAAATCCAAATGCAAAGCATGCCGTTACGCATTATAAAGTCATTGAGCGTTTTGGATTTGTTACACTTGTACAGTGTCAGTTGGAAACCGGACGCACGCACCAAATTCGAGTTCATATGAAGTATATAGGGCATACGCTTTTCAATGATGAACGATATGGCGGCAGCGAAATTTTAAAAGGAAACCGTACGGCAAAATATCGTCAGTTTGTACAAAATTGTTTTGAAATTTGTCCGCGTCAGGCACTTCACGCACGGACTTTGGGGTTTCAACATCCACGTACGGGCGAAGAAATGTTTTTTGAGGCAGCCCCGCCGGACGATATGCAAAAACTTTTGGAAAAATGGCGCAATTTTGCAAATAATCGGTGAAAACGTTATAAAAAAAATTAGTATCTTTGCAAAAAATCAGATGACCGAAGAACTGAAAAATTATATTGACCGTCATCAATCGCTCTTTTGGTACACGCCGAAGGAGAAATTGCACAATATTTCGCAGGCGTTTCTTGTGGAGACAATTCTCAATTACGGCACATTAGACGAAGTGAAAGAACTTTTTGCGCTTATGGGAACGCAAAATGTGGCGCAGGTGTTTCGTGCAGCGCACGGACGAATGATTGGAAATTATTTTCCTGAAATTTACAATTTTTTTACTTTATTTTTTAACAGATATGCACCCAGAAATTCTTGATAAAAAACAAACAGAAATGTTGCCTTGGTTAAAACCTTTTTACAGAGAGTTTTATCTTGTTGGCGGGACGGCAATCGCGCTGTATCTCGGACATCGGCGGTCGATTGATTTTGATTTGTTTAAATTTGGAAAACTTAATCACAGGCGAAATATTGAGAAATTACAAAAGACAAATATGCCAATTTCTGTTACACGACGAGTCGGTGAACAGATGAATTTAATAATGAACGGCGTTAAAATTACTTTTTTCGATTTTCAATATGATATTCCAGCAGATAATTCATTTGAAAAATATTTTAGAATGCCGACTTTGTTAGATTTGGCGGCAATGAAGGCGTACGCTTTGGGAATGCGTCTGAAATGGAAAGATTATGTTGATTTGTGTTTTTTGCTCGACAAATTTTCAATTCAAGAAATAGCGGTTCGTGCCAATGAACTGTTTCCTGAAATGTTTTCAGAAAAACTTTTTAGAGTGCAACTTTCCTTTTTTAAGAAAATTGATTATTCAGAAGAAATTGAGTGGGTAATCCCAAATCCACCGACAGAAGACGAAATTAAAGAAAAATTAACCGAAATAGCGACAAAATTATAAATAAAAATAACCTGATTTTTACCTGATAAAAAAACGAAACAACCTGAGTAACAACGAAATCAACAAAAAATAAAACCTGATTACCTGATATAAGAAAAATTAATAAAATAGAAATATGGCTGAAAAATACAATGCTTCAAACAGATCAGTTGATGAAATCCTGAATTTTATCAAATCGGACGAAATTGCAATTCCCGAAATTCAACGACCTTTCGTTTGGAAACCCAAACAAGTAAGAGATTTAATAGATTCTTTGTACACAGGTTATCCGACAGGTTACTTGATAATTTCGCAAAGTCCAAATATGAAGTTGAAAGACGGAACTTTATCGGAAGGAAAAAAGATAATGATTGATGGACAGCAACGAGTTACAGCAATGATGAGCGCAATTATAGGAATGGAAGTGATAAATTCGGACTTTGAAAAGAAAAGAATAAAAATCTCATTCAATCCGTTGGCGACTGACGAAGATGAAGTTTTTAAGGTACAGGATAGTTCAACAATAAATGACAAGAAGTGGATTGCAGATATATCAATATTATTTATGCCTAATTTTGATTCGTTTACTTTCATTCAAGAATATTGTGTGCAAAATATAGATATAATTACACCAACAGAATTGAATAAAAAAATAACTCAACTAATAAATATCAAAAATCGTCAAATTGGAGTAATAACATTAGATAAAGAATTAACAATAGATGAAGTAACCGAGATTTTTATTCGCATTAACAGTCAGGGAGCAAAATTAAATCAGTCGGATTTTGCAATGTCGAAAATCGCTGCAAATACTAAATATGGAGGAAATATATTGCGAAAAGCGATTGATTATTTTTCTCATTTAGCCGTACAGCCAGATTGGTATTCAGAAATGATTAAGGACAAAGATTTTGCAGATTCTCAATTTGCGCCAAAATTGAAATGGTTGAAAGACGACAAAGAGGATATTTTTGACCCCGGCTACGGCGATATTTTGCGAGTGGCTTTTATGTACAAGTTTGGACGAGGAAAAATGAAAGATTTGGTAAGTTTGTTGGGCGGAAGAGATTTTGAAACTCGTGATTACAAAGAAGAGATTGCGGAAATTTCTTTTGCAAAATTGACAGAGGGCGTATTGGATTTTATGAATGAATTTTCGTTTTCAAATTTTGTTCTTGCACTCAAATCCACAGGTTTTATATCCAGCAGATTGACTAACTCTCAAATGACAATTGACTTTGCCTATACTCTGTTTCTTATGTTAAAGAATAACAACGAGATAGACAAAACGCAAATAAAACACTACGTGTCCAAATGGTATGTTTTCTCAACTTTGACAAGCAGGTATATTTCCTCGCCCGAAACGGCAATGGATTTAGACATTAGACGAATTGCAGAAAAAGGTTTTTTGACATATTTATCAGAAGTGGAAGAAGCAAATTTATCTGACACTTTTTGGGAAGTCGGATTGGTACAAGATTTAGAGACCTCTGCAATAAACAGTCCATTTTTTAATGTGTTTTTAGCAGCCCAGATACACGGAAATGACAATTCATTAATGATGAATGGAACAAAAGTTAGAGATTTAATAACAACTATCGGCGATGTTCACCATATTTTCCCGAAAAAATATCTTCAAAAGTACGATATAACAGACAAGTCAAAATACAATCAAATAGCAAATTACACCTATTTTGACACCGCAACAAATATTTCAGTTGGCGAGAAAGCACCAAACGAATATTTCAAAACGCTCTTTGACCAATGCGAAACAAAAGTATTGAAATACGGGAACATAGCAGACATAGAAATTTTGAAAGAGAACTTGAAAGAAAATTGTATCCCTGAAAATATTGTGTCAATGAGTGTTGAAAATTACGATGAATTTCTATTAGAACGCAGAAAACTAATGGCAAAAAAGATAAGGGAATATTATTACAAATTATAAAACACTATGAAAAAACTGTATAAATGAAACAATCAGGTAATCAGGTTACGTAAGTGTTCAATTCACTGTTACTTAGGTTGTTTAGTGAAAAAATCAGGTATAAATCAGGTAATAATTAATTTGGAAAAAATAGTAAATAGTCAATGGCTAAATAGTAAATAAAAAATATGTCAGATAAAATAAAAGTTAGTGAAGTGTCGGAAGTGTTGCTGCGGCAACTCGAAGGAATGAATACCGCCGTTCAGTACGACGAAATTGGGACTGTACTTGAAGTGGGCGATGGCGTTGTGCGAATTTATGGGCTGAATAACGCTGAGGCAAACGAATTGCTCGAATTTGAAAACGGAATGAACGCCATCGTGATGAATCTCGAAGAAGACAATGTGGGTGCGGTTTTGCTCGGTCCGTCGAGCGAAATTAAGGAAGGAAATACCGTCAAACGCACGCGGCGCGTGGTTTCTATCGGCGTGAACGAAAATCTGCTTGGGCGCGTTATAAATCCGCTTGGCGAGCCGCTCGACGGTGGCAGCATCATTGCAGGCGAAAAAACCGAAATGCCGCTCGAACGAAAAGCGCCGGGCGTTATTTTCCGCCAGCCGGTCAATGAGCCGCTGCAAACGGGCTTAAAAGCAATTGACGCAATGATTCCTATCGGACGCGGACAGCGCGAATTGATTATTGGCGACCGCCAGACAGGTAAAACCACCATTGCCATCGACACAATTATCAATCAACGTGCAAATTACCAAGCAGGCGACCCGGTTTATTGTATTTATGTTTCTACCGGACAAAAAGGTTCGACTGTTGCTTCGATTGTAAATACGTTGAAAGAACACGGCGCGATGGATTATACGATTGTGGTTATGGCAACGGCTTCCGACCCTGCTGCGATGCAGTATTTTGCGCCTTTTGCAGGTGCGGCGATTGGCGAATATTTCCGCGACACAGGTCGCCACGCGCTTGTGGTTTATGATGATTTGTCGAAACAGGCGGTTGCTTACCGCGAAGTTTCGTTGATTTTGCGGCGTCCGTCTGGGCGCGAGGCATATCCGGGCGATATTTTCTATTTACATTCGCGGCTTTTGGAACGTGCGGCGAAAATTATTAAACGTCAGGAAGTTGCGCAGGCAATGAATGATATGCCCGAAAGTTTGAAAGGAAAAGTTAAAGGCGGCGGCTCGCTGACGGCGTTGCCGATTATCGAAACGCAAGCAGGCGACGTGTCGGCGTATATTCCGACAAATGTGATTTCGATTACAGACGGGCAGATTTTCCTTGATACAAATCTTTTCAATCAGGGCAATCGTCCGGCTATTGATGTTGGAATTTCGGTTTCGCGCGTGGGCGGTGCGGCGCAGATTAAGGCGATGAAAAAAGTTGCCGGCACATTGAAAATTGACCAGGCACAATATCGTGAATTGGAAGCATTTACGCAATTCGGCAGCGATATGGATGTGGTTACGGCGGCAACGATTGACAAAGGGCGCAAAAACGCAAAATTACTTGTGCAACCTGCGCACGAACCGATGCCTGTGGAACAGCAAATTGCCGTTCTTTATTGCGGAACACGCGGTTTGTTGAGCAAATTACCGTTGGAAAAAGTTCAGGATTTTGAAAAAGAATTTCTTAATATCCTTTCGTTAAAACACAAATCAGATGTGCTTGACGTGCTAAAAAGCGGTGTGATTGACGATAAAGTTACTACTGTTTTGGAACAGACGGCAAAAGAAGTAATTGATGGAATAAAATAAATTAAAATAAAAAGTATTTATTTACAAAAAAATATATTACTTTTGCAACCGAAAAAACACATCTCACAAAAAAAACATTATCTTTGCAATAAAAAATATTACTCAAAAAATTATTTTTGCATTCACAAAAAATTAAAAAATAATAGATATGAAAAAGGAGATATCACCATTTGTGGAAGAGAATTTAGATGAAGATTCCGGTTTTTTAATGTTAAGAGTTTCAAAATTATGGGAAGAAGCCCACGAAAGAGCGTTAAAAAACCATTTTGATATTTCGCACATGCAGTATGCTGTATTGGCGAGTGTACATTGGCTCTTTTTACACGGATATAAGGAGGTTACGCAGGTTCTGCTGTCGCAACACACAAAAATCAGTCCGATGACTCTTTCACTGACTCTTAAAGATTTGGAACAAAAAGGATATGTATCTCGTTACATGTCTGAAACCGATGCCCGTGCAAAATGTTCAAGTATGACAGAAAAAGGGATAAAATTGATGGAAACAGCGTTTCCCAGAGTATATTTCGCTGATGAGAAATTTTTCGCTTCACTTGGGAAAAACGGGAAACGTCAAAAATTTAACAGTTTTATGTTAGCATTATTGCAGGCAAACGAGTAGGAGAGTGTTAAAATAATTCTTCGGTTCGTTTCCCAAATTTTATTTTTCCTAAATGTTTGTAAGCCAATTCCGTAACTTCGCGTCCGCGCGGAGTGCGTTTCATAAATCCTTCTTTTATTAAAAATGGCTCATAAACTTCTTCGAGAGTTCCGGCATCTTCGCCGAGTGCGGTAGCAATAGTTGTTAGCCCGACAGGTCCGCCGTTGAATTTGTCAATAATTGTTGTAAGAATTTTATTGTCAATTTCGTCAAGCCCGTAGCGGTCGATATTCAACGCTTCAAGTGCATATTTTGCAATTTCAATGTCAATGGCACCACTGCCTTTTACCTGCGCAAAATCGCGCACGCGGCGCAGAAGTGCATTTGCAATTCGCGGTGTCCCACGACTTCGCCCTGCAATTTCAGTTGCCGCTTCATCATCGCAATTCACATTAAGCAGCCGCGCCGAACGCAAAATAATCTGTTTAATTACTTGATTATCATAATATTCAAAATGACAATTAATTCCAAAACGCGCACGCAAAGGCGATGTTAGCAAACCGCTGCGGGTCGTCGCCCCGATAAGTGTAAACGGATTCAAATCAAGTTGAATAGAACGCGCACTCGGACCTTTATCTATCATAATATCAATGCGATAATCTTCCATTGCCGAATAAAGATATTCTTCAACAACGGGACTGAGTCGGTGGATTTCGTCAATAAAAAGAACGTCGTTAGTTTCCAAACTTGTGAGCAATCCGGCAAGGTCGCCCGGCTTGTCGAGCACGGGACCGGAAGTGATTTTAAAACCAACATTGAGTTCATTTGCAATAATATTCGAGAGAGTAGTTTTTCCAAGTCCGGGCGGTCCGTGCAGCAGAACGTGGTCAAGCGACTCACCGCGCATACGTGCTGCCTGAGTAAAGATGCGCAGGTTTTCTACAATTTTTTCCTGCCCGCTGAAATCGGCAAAAGAAAGCGGACGAAGCGCATTTTCAAACTCGCGTTCGCGCTCGGTTATTCTGTTGCTTCGTATGTCGAAATCTTCCTGCATTATTTTTTTTTAATTTTCAAAAAAAATTTTACAAAATTAATCATTTTCTTCCAAAGTTTCATTAATTTTTTCCACATTTAAACTGCGTGCCGAAGCGTCGAAAATTTCTTTATAGACGCCGCCTTGATGATACACTTCCTCGTGCGTGCCGCTTTCGACAATGTATCCCTGTTTCATCGCAAAAATCATATCGCTGTCGATAATTTGCGAAATGGAATGTGAAATTATAATCACGGTGCGGTCTTTTTTGATGGCATCGAGCGAATTTTTAATCTGTTCGGTGGCAATGGCGTCCAAACTTGCGGTCGGCTCGTCTAAGAAAATTATCGGCGGATTTTTGAGAAACATTCGCGCAATGGCAATGCGCTGCTGTTGACCGCCCGAAAGCGCAAGCGCAGAACTTTCGTAGCCGTTTGGCAAGGCAATGATTTGGTCGTGAATATACGCTTTTCTCGCCGCATCTTCCATTTGTTCGCGCGTGGCATTCACATTTCCGTATAAAATATTTTCGGCAATAGAACCCGAAAAAATATGATTTTTCTGCAACACAAGTCCGATATTTTCGCGCAAAAATTTGGTATCATAATCGAGCAGAGATATGCCGTCGAGCAGAATTTCGCCTTTTTGTGGTTGATAAAATTTGTCCAAAAGATTAATTACCGTGCTTTTTCCTGCACCCC
>Ga0209629_10000038_pt1 | contig 51611 bp, 60 predicted proteins | sample TergutCu122P5_FD_187286 | JGI IMG/M metagenome (GOLD analysis project Ga0209629, IMG submission 187286) | Cubitermes ugandensis P5 segment gut microbial communities from Kakamega Forest, Kenya - Cu122 P5 (SPAdes) (version 2) | ecosystem: Host-associated > Arthropoda: Insects > Digestive system...
GGGGGGGGGGGGCGCCGGGTATTCGGGTTCCGGCTCTGGCGTTGGGGTGGGCGTGGGTTCCGGCGGCGGCGGGGTGTAATTGTTATCCGGCTGCGCGGGTGTCACCGTAATCGGTATTGACGGCAGGCGCGGCCCGTATCTGACAGAGCCAATGACGGATGCGCGCGGGGATTCCGCGGCCGCGCACGCGCCACCGCCAACGGCGCACACGCAAACAGCGGACAGCAAAGCAATGGCAATATTCTTGCGCACGTATAATCCTTATGCATAAATTGTATCATATTTAACAGATTATATGAAATGAAAAAATAGAGACGACAAGAATGAGCCCTGTCTTCCTGCCCTGGGGCGGGAAAATAACACTCATTTTTATTATGGTATTTTTATTTTAGAATCGGCCGGCGCGTTGCGGCAAAGACGGCAGGCGCGGCCCGCCGAGGGGCATATTGCTGATTCCAGACGGCCCCAGTTTATCCGCACAGGGCGCGGGGCAATCCGACGAGCACGCGGGCCGTTCGGAATCAACAGGTTCCGCGCCGCCAGAGCATGCGGCCAATAATATGCAAGAAATAATTGCAAGCAATATGCGCATCAGAAATCCTCAGAGGGCGCCTATGCCGGTCAGCCAGCCGCGCAGCATGTCGTTTATGCGGCCGGAATACTTCGGCTGTTTCTTCAGCGCGGCGGACACATCCCGATCAACCCGAAAAGATATGACTTCTTTCGGGTTCTCAACGCGCGGCCGGCCGACACGCCGAAATTCTTTCAACTGTTCATCGGTCATAAACGGCGCGTCGGGATCATCGCCGCGGGGTTCCCTTTTCGCCGCTTTATGAAACCTTCGCAGCATTTCTGGCGTGATGCCGGCCTTAATTTCTTCTAAAGTCTTTCTAACTATTGCCACTATAATCACCTTTTTCTTTTCGGTTTGCAAATCTTGCGGATATTATGCGAATTTTTTCACCCCGTTCCGTCCAGACAACAAAAAGCACTTTCCCGTCCGAAATGCCGATAGTTTGGTGACGGATTTCATTGTAATCAACCCTGTTATCCAGCCTATCCAGCCTGTTGTAATCTGTAAAAACACCCGCGGCAAAGTCAAACTCTACGCCATGCTTTTGCGTGTTTAACTCATTTTTCTTGTCATCCCACTCAAATTCCATTCTCTCTTCCCTTTATATTTAATGTAATACGAAAACTATCAAAAGTCAACCGAAAAATGATCGCTAAAAAACAGCCCTTTCGGGCCGTTTTACATTTGGAACGTTTGTTCAACGGTGACGGGATCCATGAACGTCGTGCATCTGTCGCCAGAGAAAGCATCATCGGCCTGACGCTGGCCCGTTCCGGCGGCCGGCGTGCAAACGTTGGCGCCGCTGCTGTTTGCCGTGCACGTGCTGCATGCCGTGGTTGTGGTGCTGATCGTGCAAACCTTGGTCGCGGACGAGAAAGTCGCGCGGCGGGTTTCTTTCGCAACCATTTTGTTGCCTTGCTTTAACACGCTGTTCACGGTGCTCTTGGCGTTCATTCCCAAGATTTGCGAAACTTTTGCCGCCGGAATCGTCAATGATGTCACAAATGCGTCGGCCGAACCCGTGGCGGAGTCAAACTGCGTAAACGGCAAGGCGGTTTTATCGCCGGAAATCATCGCATAGCACGCGGCGTTCGCTATTTCGGCGCTTTGCCCCGCGAACACCTTGGTAAACATGTCGTTATAAGCCTTGCTGTAATTGGTCGCCGCCCTGCTGAGTCCGGCGCTCACTATGGTTTGGACAAAGCCGTCAATCAAATGCGGGAAACGCGCGTTGCTGGCGCCCTTCAAATTGCTCTGCTGCGTTTTGTTGAGTATCTGCGACGTATCGCGGCCGTTCACGCAACCGCTGACCTTTGGATCGTTGGCCAGCTGCAACACCTTGGTCTGTATCGCCCTGTCAACGCTGGTCAGAGACTGCTGGATGCGCGTTGTCACCGCCGAGTTCGCGCTTGAAATCTGGCCGAGATAGCCCGTTATGTCCAGCGGCATGGTATTAACGGACTGCGCGGTGTTCGTGCTGGACATACTGGCGCCGGTGCCGGTCGCGACAGAGCTGCCCGTGGTGACGGCCCCGAATGTGATCAGTCCGTCTATGATATAATTTCCGTTGGCGTCTTTGTAAGTGGCCAGGCTTTCCGTTCCGATTGACTTGTTATCGTCAAACGCGGTGCACGTGTTTATATCCCCGCAAATCTCAACCATCTTTGCATTCGCAATCTGCTGGCACTGGTCTATCATCGCGTTGTCTATGGACAGGAATACCCCGGTCAGGAATTGCGAGATGCTCTCGTCATCCAAGGTCGTCACCGCCTGGCCCGTTTCGGTGATATTGCACGCGGTCAGCTTTGACAGCGGGCACATCATCTTGATGGTTTCCAGCCCCAGGCCCCAGCATTGCGCGAAATCCTTGCCGCACGCATTGTCGCCCAGAAAGCAATCCCGCGCCTCGGCCGTGCAGGCGTCGCCGCGCATCTGGGAAAGACGCGCGCGGACAAAATCCATGATTTTGGAATCAACGGACGTGCACGCGTCCATTTGAACCTTGCACACCGACGCTATGATTTCCGGACGCGACAGGCACGCGTCATAGCTGCCGTCCGAATTGTTCGGGTCAAAATTATCGCGGCATCCTTTTTGAAAGCATTCCGACAAGCTGTTGATGCAGTTCATCCGGATGTTGGATTCCGCGATCAATTCCGCGCTGCGCACGGCGGGCGCGATTTCGCGCAGCGTCGCTTCCCAAACGCCGTTTTTCACCGCGATGCAGTTCGCCGTCACGGTGTCAAAGCATATATTGCGTTTGGAATCCAGCGCGTCCCACGTGCTGGCCGCGACGGTCACCGAAGTGTTCGCGCCCTTGATCGGCACGGTTTTGGTCGCTTTGTCTATCGCGCGGTTGCCGGCTGCCATCGTCACGCATCCCGTAAAGTCCTCGCCGCACCCGTTGTCTTTCACGCACTGTATCATGCGCAGGGTGCATTGGCCCAGATTGTATTTGTTCGCGGTCTGGAACGAATCCAGCGCCGCGTCGCGCAACGCCTTTTGCGCGGTCGCCAATTTTTGCGCGGACGCGTTTTTGCGGTTGTTCAATTCGTTTTCATAAGCGCGGCAGTCGCTGGCGACATTCTGGGTATACATCAGCTGCAGCATCGGCATATAGCTTTCGCATCCGGCCATCTGCGCGTTGCAGATGTCATTCACGCCGGAACGCAGGGCGTCGCCGGTCTTGCCGGCAAGGTCGTAATTGACGTCGTCAAATCCGAATGTGTTCATGGAATCAAAACTCACGCTCTGGGTTCCAAAAATGGCCAGGTTCACTTGCGGGCGATTCGGGCTCTGCCCCACGGGATTCATAATGTCAAACTTGGACGATGATCCGGATACGGCGTCCGCCTCGGCCTTGGCCGCCGTTTTGAAAATATAGTCGGCGTTCGCGCCCATATCTATTTTTTCCACGCCTTCGGTCGCCATCTTATAGCTCTGCTGGTCCAGCTGGCCTATCAGGGTCAGGATCTTGTCCAAATCGGCCTTTTTATCGCTGCAGAGGCAGCGGCCGCCGCTGTCGTTTTCCAGCATGCAGAAACTGTCCATGCAGCCGAAATATTTCGCGCGGCATTGCTCGTCAACAATAACATTGGGATTGGCGACCGCGATTCCGGTGCCGGCTTGGATGACCTTTTGATTCACGGCGGCGCGCGCGGCGATATTGGCGGGCTGGGGCGCGGCAACCATTCGCGCGGCGGACCGCGCGGTTTGCTGGGGCGGCAGCTGGATCGCGGCGGATCGCGCGGGCAAGGCCGCGACGCTGCGGGCGGATGCGGCCGGCGGCAATGCTTGGCCGCGCGTCACGGCGGCGGCGGCCGGCGCGGGCGTCGCGGTGACCGCAACCGCGCCGCGCCTTTGCACCGGCTCTGCCGCCGCGTTAACGGAAAACGGCGCGGCCATGGCCAGCAATGACAGACACACAACAGACAGCTCGGAAATTTTCATAGCTTCTCTCTATATCATTTTTATAAATTATATCACAAAACAAAGGCGGTTAAAAGGATTTATGATTTAAGATTTACGGATTTACTGATTTAAGATTTGTGATTTGACTACCCCGGAAAGCTATGGTCGCCCGCCTTCGCTTTGCTACGGCGCGGCTCCCAGCTTTCCTCCCCTTCTGCGAAGGGGAACTAGCGCTCATTCATTCAAAATCTGAACGTGCCAGTTGCCCTTCTTAGAAGGGCCGGAATTCGTTAATGAGCGCGAGCGTTAGCGAAGCGCGAATTTAAGAATTCCGGGGTAGTCCAATCTTAAATCCGTAAATCTTAAATCAGTAAATCCGTAAATCATATTAATACTTGACAAATACAAAAAAAGTAGTAAAATGGCCTAGGTCAACGGTTAAACGAAATCAGATTTTGATGGATTTTGGTGGCAATTTTTGTGATTTTTTATTTGGTTTATTCTCATAAAACAAATAAAAAATCGCGGAAATTGACCCAAAAGACGCAAAATATGGTTTGTTTAATAAACCATGTTTAATCGTTGACCTAGGCAACGCAAATGGCGAAAAAACTGAAAGAAATTTGGACGTCTTTGAAACTCTGCGCGGTTTGGGCGGCGGAGTATTTTGCCGGCGCATGGCTGCTGTTCTGGTTCATATTCAGATTTGACATTACATCCGGCGCCGATTGGGCGTCCCTGCCGGGGGCGCATTTGCACGGATTCCCGGGGCTGGCGTTCGGCGTCATCCTGATCGCCGCATTGCCGATTTTTATCGCGACCACGCTGATGATCTGGCGCAGCGGAAAGCCGCTGTTGGAATCGCCCTGGGGCAAAAAGAAAAAGCCGGAAGAAAAAGCGGCGGCGCCAACGGAAGCGCAAGAGGTTCAGGAGACCATCGTTCTGCCCGACAATCTGCCGGCGGAACTGCGCGCGCCATACATAAGCATGAAACGCGGCGGGCTGGCGGCCGTGGCATTAAACAAATTCATCCCGCCGGCGACGCATGCGGACGACCAATTCGCAGGGTCCGCCCCCCTTGATCCGGGCAGTGGTGGAATTGTTGCGCGCGACGCCGCGGCGATTTCCGCCATGCCTCTGCCGGCGGATTTTGATGAGCCCGCGCCATCCACCACCCCGGTGTTTAAAGAAATAAGTTTCGGAAATAGCAACGCGTCATCCCGGGGCGCGGCCCCCAGGGCCGCGAACCCGGGCCCCGGCGGAGTCGGGGAAAGCGCAAGCAATCCGGTTGACCAGGCCCCGGACAATGCGCCCGCGGCGCATTCCCGGAATGACACCGGCGCGCGGCTTTCCGAATTCGGCTTTGCAACCAAGGCGGACGGAGAAATAGTTATCGCGACCAAACAGGCAGAACTGCGCCTGGCCATCGCGACGCACAATGAACCGGATTTCTGGATCGCCGACGCGGATGACTGGTTCGCGCCGGGGAAACAGAAACCGTCGCCGATTCCAAACTTGCTGGAAACCGCCGCGCGGTATAAAGCGACGCCCGTGTTATATCTTTCCGAAACGAACATTATGAATCTGGACAGCTTGGTAAAAGAATGGCAGTCCGGCGGCATCCGCGTAATACGCGATTTGGGAGAGTTATGATATGCAAAACAAAACGCGACATAAAAAACGCGGCGAATGCCGCGTTCTTTTATTTCCCGGTCGCCCGGCGTTTTATCGCGACGTTTTTCGTCGCGCCCTTGTCCGCCTTGGGCGCGGGCGTTTCGCGCGCAATCTTTGCCACCGGCGCTTTTACGGATTTTTCTTCTTTCGCCGCTTTGGCTTCTTTCGCCGGCTTTGCCGATTTGTTTTTTTCGGCTTTCGGATCACTGTTTTCGGTTTTCGGTTTTTTCGCGGAAACATCGCGGTCAACCAGTTCAATCACCGCCAAGGGCGCGGCGTCGCCATAGCGGAATCCGGCCCGCAGCACGCGGGTGTAACCGCCGGCGCGTTTGGCATAGCGGGGCCCCAGCACCGCGAACAATTTTTTCACAGCCGCGTCGTCATTCTGCAGCTCTGCGGCGACCAGGCGGCGGTTCGCGACGGAATCAACCTTGGCCCGGGTAATCAGTTTTTCAACGACAGAGCGCAGGTCTTTCGCCTTTGGCAAAGTCGTGGTGATTTGCTCACGTTCTATCAGCGCCTTGCTCAAATTCAAGAACAAAGCTTTCCGTGCATTTGCGTCGCGGGAAAATTTGCGTCCCGACTTTTGATGTCTCATCTTGCGCTCCTTTTAGTTTTCGCCTGGCGTTCCCCTCCTTTGGAGGGGTGCCGTCTCGGCGCGCGATAGCGCGACGGACGGCGGGTTCACCAGGATTAGACATCTTTGCAACCTGAACGAATCAGTATTGCAGAGTTTTTATTTATCTGGTTTTCTTTTTTCTTTTAATACAAGTCTGCGCCGCTGGTGCTGCGAAGTTCAGAACTACGCGTGGCAAAACTTCTGTTCCTTTGGCCAACATTGGTTTTTCGTATTTCATTTTGTTCCCCTTTTCTTTTACCCCCACCCAAGAAATTCTAATCTCGCTAACGCTCGCTAAGAATTTCTTTCCCGCCCCACAAGGGGGCAGGAAAATATCGCTCACTTTTTCGCGCGAAGCGCGCCCTTAAAGTTTTTGATCCATTGTGCCGACTGCGCGGGTTTGCGGGGGCGTAGTGTATTGGACATACATGAGCCCCCGCAAACCCGCGCAATGCGACCCCGATGGGCAAAAATTATTTATACGGATCTTCGTATTTCTTCGCCAGCTCCGCAATATTTTCCGGCGGCCAGTTCGGCACTTCCATGCCGAGCCCCAGGCCCATCGCTTCCAGCTGCGCCTTGATTTCGTTCAAAGACTTGCGGCCGAAATTCGGGGTTTTCAGCATGTCCGCCTCGGTCTTTTGCACCAATTCGCCCAGCCAGTTGATTTTATCGTTCTTCAGGCAATTGTTCGCGCGGACGGACAGCTCCAGCTCGTCCACATGTTTCAGCAATTTCGGATCAAACGGCAAGGCTTCTTTCTTTTTCTCGTCTTCCGCCGGCGCGTTGATTTGCAGCGGATCTTCAAAGTTTATGAACACCACCAATTGATCGGTCAGAATACGCGCGGACAACGCGATCGCGTCCTCTGGCGAAATGCTGCCGTTGGTTTTGACCGTCAGCTCCAGCTTGTCATAATCGGTGCTCTGCCCCACGCGGGTTTCAGATACTGCGGTCGCGACATTCAAAATCGGGGAATAAATGGAATCCACCGGAATCACGCCGAGCGGCAGGTTTTCGCCGCGGTTGGCCGACGCCGGAACATATCCGCGGCCCATGCCCAAAATGATTTCCATGGACAGCGACGCGCCCTTGTCCAGATTGCAGATTTCAGCGTCTTTGTTTGTGATGGTGATGCCGGACGGGCATTCAATCATGCCGGCGGTCACGACCGCGGGGCCTTTGACCTTTAACTGCGCCTTGTGCTGGCCCTCAACCTCTGACTTGAAATACACGCCTTTCAGGTTCAGGATAATATCGGTCACGTCTTCGCGCACGCCCTGGATGGACGAGAATTCGTGTTGAACGCCGTCAATCTTTACGGCGATCGGCGCGCAGCCCTGCAATGACGACAGCAGAACGCGGCGCAATGCGGTGCCAAGGGTCAGTCCGAATCCCTTTTCCAGCGGATCGGCGGTCAGCACGGCGATATTGGGGTTTGTTTCATCGGTTTTGATGTTCAGCTTTTTCGGCTTTATCAAAGTCATCCAGTTTTTTTCAATCATATCGTTTCCTTTCAGTTTAGTTTATTATTTTCACCAAAAGGCACTAGGCACTGGGCACTAGGCACTGGTTATCGGCATTCGTCACTAGTGCCTAATGCCTAGTGCCTGGTGCCGCGCGTCGTCAGACGCGCCTTACTTTCTTTGGGCGGCATCCGTTGTGCGGGATCCGCGTGGTGTCCGTGATGGATTGCACGATCAGCCCGCCGTTGGACAGTCCGCGCACCGCGGATTCGCGGCCGGTTCCGATTCCGCGCATCAGCACGTCAACCGTTTTCATTCCCATTTCCGCGGCCTTTTTCGCGACGTTGTCCGCAACGATCGTCGCGGCATAAGGCGTTGATTTCTTCGCGCCCTTGAAGCTGCTGGCGCCGGCGGTGGCCCAGCACAGGACCTGGCCCGACTGGTCGGTGATTGTTATGCGCGTGTTGTTCATGGTCGCCAAAACATGCGCGATTCCGTGCGAAACTTTTTTTGCGACTTTCTTTTTTGTAGATTTAACTGCCATCTTAATTTGCTCCGATAAGGCACTAGGCACTGGGCACTAGGCATTGGTTTTTGACATTCTTCACTAGTGCCTAACGCCTAGTGCCTAATGCCTATTTTCCCTTGGTCGCCGATCCAGCCACGACCACGCGTTTTCCCTTTCTGGTTCTGGCGTTGGTCTGGGTTCTTTGGCCGCGCACCGGCAATCGGTTGCGATGGCGGATTCCGCGGTATGTCTTCAGGTCTTGCAGGCGCTTGATGTTCATCTGAACCTCGCGCCGGACATCGCCCTCCACCTTGAAGTTGGCCTCTATATAATTGGATATATTTATGATGTCCGCGTCGGTCAGATCTTTGGCGCGCAGACCGGCCTTGAACTTCAACGCCCGGACAATCTGCTTTGCGTGCGCCGGCCCGATGCCGTAAATATAGGTCAGCGCGATTTCAACGCGTTTTTCCGATGGTATGTTAACACCTGCTATGCGTGCCATTCTGTTTTCCTTTATTCGTGTTCGTGGTTCGTGCCCGTGACTCGTGTTCCAAAAATCCGACATATTTTATATTGTTTCATAAAAAAGTCAATTTTTATATGTTCATGCACGAACCACCGGCACGAACCACGAGCACGATTAAATCCTAAACCTTCCCCTTCTCTGCGCTTTCTTGATGACGCCGGCGTATTGCTTTGCCACCATGTATGACTGAATCTGGTTCATTGTATCCAAAACGACGCCCGCCACAATCAGGACCGATGTTCCGCCGATAACCAGCGGCATGCCCAGATGAGTGTTCAAAACTATCGGCAGCACGCACACGATGATAAGATACACGACGCCGATCGCGGTCGTGCGCGACACTACATCGTCCAGGAATTTCGTCGTCTGCTCGCCCGGACGCACGCCCGGGATATACCCGCCGGCGTTTTTCAGATTATTCGCCGTTTCTTCGGAATTAAACACAACGGCCGTCTGGAAATACGCAAAGAACGCGATCAGCAGAGTGAACACTATCATGTAAGACCATGTCCCATAGGTAAAAAAGCCCATGACCCGCTGGAACCATAACGCGTCGGAATGCAAAAACCGCCCGGCAAACGCCGGCAGCATCATTATGGACGATGCGAACACCGGTCCCATAACGCCCGACATGTTTATTTTTATCGGCAGGTATGACGACTGCGCCGTTGGCGCGCCGTTGGCCATAGCCTGGCGCGGATACAGAATCTGGATGCGGCGCTGCGACTGTTCCATAAACGCGATCAGCGCGACCACGCCGACAACGAATCCGATAATCATCGCCAGCATGGCGGGCGAGGCCTGGCCCACGCTGCCCAACGAAAACAGCCTGGAAATACCCCCGGGCAGCTGCGCGATGATTCCCGCGAATATCAGCAGCGAAGAACCCTGGCCCACGCCGCGCGCGGTGATCTGCTCGGCCAGCCACATTACGAACATGGTTCCGCCCAACAGCGCGACGACGGTTGATATTTCAAACGTCAGTCCCGGATTCATAACCGCGTGCACGCCGTTGACCGGGGCCATCGCTTCCAGTCCCTTGGCCACGGCCCATCCCTGGACAACAGCCAACAGGACGGTCAGATACCGCGTGTATTGGTTGATTTTGACGCGGCCCGATTCGCCTTCTTTCCGCAACTCGGTCAGGGATTTTGACGTGGCGGTCAGCAATTGAATAACGATGGACGCCGATATATACGGGAAAATGTTTAATGCCATGATGGACATGCGCGACAAGGATCCGCCGGCGAACATGTCAAACAAGCCCAGCACGCCGGATTCGCCCTGGAACAAATGCAAAACGGCGGACGCGTTGACGCCCGGCAGCGGAATGAACGAACCGATGCGATACACAACCAGCGCCGCCAGCACGAACAGTATCCGTTTTTGCAGATCCGACATTTTGGAAAAAAAGTTTTTTATAAAGTTCATTTTTTATTACTATGTTTGTTTAAGACAAAAATCATACCTGTTTTTTCAGCTGCGCGCTATATTTACTTTCTTTCCGAGGGCTATCAGAACCAACTTTTCAACATTATGATACGGCCAGAAATTGCTTTCTCCTCTGAAGCTACTTCCTTTTACGTTTATGGTTTCAATCTTACCGCTCTCTGATAACGATCCAAACTTTACTATAACTCTGTCCATACTGGAAAGGTTCAAACCATCGGCGCCTTTAATTTTTTCCAGCAGAATTCCCCCGTTACTAAACAAATCATACTCTTCTTGGGATGACAATTTTATTATCGGCAACGCCATGTTCGCCCCCATCAATTTATCTCTCTTCGTTCCCCCATATTTAACTTATTTCTTTATCGTGCCGCCGGATTTGGTGATCGCCTCTTCCGCCGCCTTGGACCATTTTGCCGCGACGATGTTTACGGCCGTTTTGATTTCGCCCTTGGCCAGGACTTTCAGGCCGGACAGACGGCGATTCAAAACTTTCGCGGCGTTTAGGGAATCAATCGTGATTTCTTTTTTGGCGTCAATTTTTTTCGCATCGGCAAATTTCTGAATATCGCCCAGATTGATGGTCACGTATTTTTTCGCGAATTTATTTCCGAATCCGATTTTCGGCAGACGGCGGAATATAGGCGTCTGGCCGCCTTCAAACGTCGCCTGGTTTTTCGTGCCGGAACGCGCCTTGGCGCCCTTGTTACCGCGCCCGGCGGTTTTGCCGTATCCGGACGCCATGCCGCGGCCCACGCGCTTTATGCCTTTGCGCGCGCCGGAGTTATCTTTCAGAGTATTCAGTTTCATCTTTTTCCCTTTCAGTCGGTAGTCGGTAGTCGGTAGTCGGTAGAATTAAATCCGAATAACAACCATTAACTTAAACCAATCCTATATGTTTCGGTAACATGTAACCCGTAATCGTTATTTCTATCGACTACCGACTACCGACTACCGACTATAACTATTCCACGACAATCAAATGCGCGACCTTTGCGATCATCCCGCGGATTTCGCGGGTGTCGGTCAATTCGCTGGTTTTTCCAATGCGCCCCAGGCCAAGGGCCCGCAGCACGCGAACCTGGGATTCCGGCCGAGCGATGGTTGATTTAATCTGTTTTACTTTAATCTTTGCCATAATAAAAACCTTCGTGTTCGTGGTTCGTGCTCGTGGCTCGTCGTTTGTGCCCGATACGAATCACGAGCACGAGCCACGAACACGATTATTCCGCTTTATCTTCCGTTGCAGCGTTCTTGCCTTCGCGGGCCGCGATGATTTCCGCGACCGGCTTGCCGCGGCGGGCCGCCACGGATTTCGGCGAATTCATGCGTCCGAACGCCAGAAACGCCGCGCGCACCATATTGTGCGGATTGTTTGACCCCTGGGATTTCGCGACGACGTCCTGGACGCCCAGGCATTCAAACACCGCGCGCAACGCGCCGCCGGCGATGATTCCGGTTCCGGGGGATGCGGTGCGGATAACCACTTTGCCGGCGCCGTATTTAGCCTCGGCATCATGGTGCAGGGTGCGTCCTTCTTTCAGCGGCACGCGAACCATGCCCGCTTTCGCGGCCTTGGTCGCTTTCTGGACGGCGGATTGAACCTCTAACGCCTTGCCTTTGCCGAATCCCACGCGCCCCGCCTTGTCGCCCACGACGACCAGGGCCGAGAACGACATATTGCGGCCACCCTTTACGGTCTTGGACACGCGGTTGATGGAGACCAGCTTGTCCTCGATTCCGGCGTCCGCCGTTTGCAAATTTTTATTATCCATTCTTGCCATTACACTTGCTCCCCTAAGGCACTAGGCACTGGGCACTAGGCACTGGTTAATGACATCGGACACCAGCGCCTAACGCCCAGTGCCCGGTGCCTAATTAAAATTTCACTCCGCCCGCGCGCGCCGCGTCGGCCAGCGCCTTTACCCGGCCGTGATACCTGTATTCGCCGCGGTCAAAGTATACGTTTTCCAATTTTGCCGCGATGGCCCGTTCGGCGAATTTCTTGCCGACCAGTTCCGCGCCGGCGATGTTCCAGCCTTTGCCGGCAAAATCTTTTTCCTTGCTGGATGCCGCGACCAGCGTGCGGCCGGCCACATCGTCAATCGCCTGAATTTCTATATGGCGGCCGCTGCGGAAAATACAGAGGCGTATTTTGCCGGGATTCTTTTTTTTCAGCGCGCCGCGGGTGCTCAGCTTGCGTCTTTCGGTTGTATTCAGATGCTTTAACATTTATTTTTCCTTTATATCGTCCCCGTAACAGCGGGGGCATTCTTTACTTGGACATGCTCACATTCGCATTAATGTTATTATTCCTCGTTTCTTTCTTGTTCTTCATTTCCGCCCAGATCAAAAGAGCGCCCGAGGCCCAAACCGGCCATCCCAGCGTTACAGCCAGTGCCAGACATTGCATGATTTCGGAAATTTCCTGTTTCATTTTTATTCCTGTCCCAATTTCTGGTTATTACTTCTTCTTGCCTTCCTTGCGGCGGATCTTTTCATTTTTATAGAAAATGCCCTTGCCCTTATACGGTTCCGGCTTTCTGACTTTGCGCACCTTGTCCGCGAACTGTCCGACCAAGTGCTTGTCAATTCCCCCGATGGTAAAGTTCACGATGCCGCCCTCGGTCGCGCCGATTTCAACAGAAAGACCGTCCGGAATCGGCAAGACGACGTCGTGCGAATATCCGGCGACCAGGACCAGGTTTTTGCCCTTGACCGACGCCTTGAATCCGACGCCCTTCATTCCCATTTCTTTCTGGAATCCGGTTGTAACGCCCTCTACCGCTTGCTTTATATTGCGCGTCATGGTGCCCCACATCGCGCGCGATGCCTTGTCATCCGGGTTTTTCGGCGTGACGGATACCTGGCCCGCGTCAACCCGAACATCCACCAAACCGGCGTTCTTGGTGTCAAGCCGCACGGTCAATGTTCCCTTGGGCCCCTTTACGGTCAATGCGCCGTCGGAAAGAGTGGCCGTGACGCCGGCCTTGATTTCAACTGGATATTTACCCGCTCTGGACATCTTTAAACCTTTTATTTAAGATTTAAGATTTACGGATTTAAGATTTATTAAATCTGAAATCTTAAATCATAAATCTTAAATTATACTACGCGACAAAGGACCTCTCCGCCGACATTTTGTAATCTTGCCTTGTGATCGGTCATAACGCCGTTCGGCGTGCTTACGATCGCGATGCCCAGTCCGTTCAAGACCTTTGGCATTTTCAAGCTGCCCGAATACACGCGGCGGCCCGGCTTTGACACGATCGCGATTTCCTGGATCGCGCCCTCGCCGTTGACATACTTTAAATCCACGACCAGGTTCGCCCGGGCGGAATCAATCTGTTCCTGGCGAAAGCCGTTTATATATCCTTCGTCCTTCAGCACGCTCAGGACATTGGCGCGCAGCTTGCTGGCGGGCATGCGGACGGATTCCTTGCCGGCATTCTGGCCGTTGCGAATTCTGGTCAGCATATCGCTTATCGGATGTGTTAATGACATAATTTGCTCCTCTAAGGCGCTAGGCACTGGGCACTAGGCATTAATTTTTGACATTTTTCACTAGTGCCTGACGCCTAGTGCCTAATGCCTTTCTACCAACTTGATTTTCTTACCCCGGGCAGCTGTCCCTCGCTTGCCAATGTCCGCATCTGCTGGCGGCACAGGCCGAACATGCGCGAGTATCCGCGCGACCGGCCCGTGATTGCGCAGCGGTTGTGCAGGCGCGTCTTGTTCGCGTTGCGCGGCAATTTCGCCATTTTTTTCATGGCGTCCATGCGTTCCTGGGGCGTCGCGTTAACGGACATTTTCGCCTTTAACGCGTCGTGCTTTTTCGCATATTGCGCGACCATCTTCTCGCGACGCTTTTGTTTGTTAATCAGTGCCAGTTTAGCCATTTTTAATCGTCCTTTGTTATTTCAATACCAGCGGCAGGCCGAGCTTGGTCAGCAACGCCATTGCCTCTTCATCCGTTTTCGCCGTGGTCGCGACGACTATGTCCATGCCGCGGATGGAATCAATCTTGTCCACGGAGATTTCCGGGAATATCAGATGTTCGCGTATTCCGAACGCATAATTTCCGCGCCCGTCAAACTTTGATTTGGACAATCCGCGAAAGTCCTTGATGCGTGGCAGCGCGACCGTCACCAGCTTGTCCAGAAAATCATACATGCGTTTGCCGCGGAGCGTCACCTTGGTCCCGATCGCCTGGCCTTCGCGCAGACGGTATGTCGCGATGGATTTTTTCGCATGCGTGACAATCGGTTTCTGGGCCGCGATCGCGGTCAGATCGGCAACCGCCGCCTCCAGCAGCTTTTTATCGCCGGCGGCCTTGCCCACGCCCATGTTCAGAACGATTTTGGTCAAACGCGGCACAGCGAACTTGTTCGCATAGCCGAATTCCTTTTCCAGTTCCGGAACGATTTTCTTTTCATAAATTTCGCGCAATCTGCTTTGCATTTTATTTTTCCTTTTTTCTGCATCCGTAACAGCGGACGCGATGGAATTATTTCTTTTTCGCAAACCACTCTCTGCTGCTTCTTATAAGCCAGTTTCCCACCATACCTCTCATAACAACAGCATATGTTTTGCGCCCCCCTGCGATTACCTCTATCTCTTCCCCATCCACAATCTCTATATTATTAAATTTCCACGCCAATTTTTTCTTCCCTTTAACAGTAAGTTCTTCAACATAATATTCATCGTCAGCTGGAATAAGCGATGATTTTTTTGAAAAGCCTTCGCCGCAAATTTTATCAAACTCTTTCGGTGTTACCGGCACTGTTTTCATTTATTACACCTCTGCCCCTGACTTTCTCGCGATGCGAACTTTCTTGTCGCCCGTTATTTTATATCCGACGCGGGTCGGCTTTTTGGTCTTTGGATCAACCAGCGCGACGTTGGACACGTGAATCGCGCCCTCTATGTCTTCTATGTGCCCCGGCTTGTCCTGGGTCGGCTTGATATGCCGCTTTGTCCGGTTCACACCGGCGACAACCACGCGGTCTTCCGCCGGACGCGCCTGCAATACTTTGCCCTTTACGCCCTTATACTTTCCCGAAATGACGATGACCTCGTCACCTTTCTTAATCTTCATCTTATTAGCCTTTTAACCTTTATATTTAAGATTTAAGATTTACGGATTTAAGATTTGTTAAATCTGAAATCTTAAATCACTAAATCTTAAATTATATCACTTCCGGCGCCAACGATATGATCTTTTGCACGTCGTATTTGCGTCTGGCCTCTCTCGCGACCGGGCCGAAGATGCGGGTTCCGATCGGTTCGTAATTATTCTTGTTGATCAGAACGACCGCGTTGTCGTCAAAGCGGATGATGGACCCGTCCGCGCGTTTGACCGGAAATTTCGTCCGCACGATGATGGCGCGCTGGACGGTTCCCTTTTGAACCTTGCCCCGCGGGATGGCGTCCTTGATCGCGACAACGATCTTGTCGCCGACAGAGGCATAGCGGCGGTGGCTGCCGCCCAGGACCTTGATGCACATGGCCTTTTTTGCCCCGCTGTTGTCCGCGACATTCAAAATTGTTTCGTTCATAATCATAATTTTTTACCTTTAAGTCGGTAGTCGGTAGTCGGTAGTCGGTAGAATTAAACCCGAATAACAACCATCAACTTAAACCAATCCTATTGTTTCGGTAACATGTAACCCGTAATCGTTATTTCTACCGACTACCGACTACCGACTACCGACTTCTATTCTTCTACTTTCGTATCCTTTGCAACGCCAACGCGACCCTTTACAATCCATTTCTTTGTCTTTGAAATCGGGCGGTGTTCCTCTATGGACACGATTTCGCCGACCTTGTATTCGTTCGCCTCGTCATGCGCCTTGTAGTTTTTGTTCTGTTTCACGAATTTTCCATACAGCGGATGGCGGAACTTGCGCACGACCTCTACCACGACGGTTTTATCGTTCGCGGTGCTCTTTACGGTTCCTTGCAGTATACGTCTTGGCATTTCTACTCACTTCGTTCGTTGGCACTAGGCACTGGGCACTAGGCACTGGTTGTATTTTTGGACTGGTCACTAGTGCCTAATTACTAGCGCCTAGTGCCGTTTTCACCCTTGCGATCTCGCGGCGGTTCTTGCGGATGACGTGCGATTTCGGCAGTTGGCCGGCCGCATGCTGGAACCGCAGGTTCATCGCCTCTTTCTTCAAATCGGTCAGCTTCGACTGCAGCGCGTCGCGAGAGAGCGCGGAATGAACCGCCTTTGGCGCCTTTGCGGTCGTCTTGGTTTCTTTTTTAACTGTTTTCTTTTCTGCCATGTCCATGACCTTTATTCTTTTTGTATAACAAAACCTTCTTTTTTAAACCAATCAAACAATTCTACTACTTCATTCAGCGGCCTTGGCCCTATTTCCCCGATATGAACAACCATTTTGCTTTCTGGCGCCTTCCACTCGCGGTTCATTTTTCTTTCGCCAGTATCTACAAATACAGGAAAACACATCTTGCCGCCTTTCTGCAAATTTTCCCTGGGTTTCCTATATGCCATCGCATACCAAATATCGTTATTTCCCTTTTTCTTTTCTATGTCTTTTATTATCTCTGCAATCTCATTTCGGCTTATCAAATTACCAAACTTATTATTCAAAACGCGACTTGTTTGAACCCATCCATAATCTGAGCCCAAGCGGTTGTCCTATTCGTATTTCTTGTTATCCGTATACCATTGATAGAATACTTATTTACCATCTTTCCTCGCTTTACTCTCCGTCCTCCCGATTTTGGTCCCGTTCTCGTAGGGGCGGGTGGAAACCCGCCCTTCTGTTGTGCGCGTTTCCACGCGCCCCTACAATTTTAATTTGCTTTGCGTTCCACAATCTTTGTGCGCACCGGCAACTTTGCGGCGGCGAGCCTCAGCCCCTCTGTTGCGATTTCCGGCTTGACGCCGTCCAATTCAAACATAATGCGGCCCGGATGAACGCGCGCAACCCAGTATTCCACCGCGCCCTTGCCCTTGCCCATACGGACCTGCAGCGGCTTTTTCGTAACCGGCACATCCGGAAAGATGCGTATCCACAGACGCCCCTGGCGCTTCATATGGCGGGTTATCGCGCGGCGCGCGGCTTCTATCTGGCGCGCGGTCACGCGTTCCGGCGACATAGCTTTCAGGCCAAAAGAGCCGAACGCCAATTCGGAGCCGCCCTTGGCCGCGCCGTGAATGCGGCCCTTGTGCTGTTTCTTAAACTTTGTCTTTGTCGGCATTAACATAATTTACTCACTTCGTTCGCAAATCGTGCTGGTGGCTGGTGCTGGTGGCTGGTGACATTTACCAATCACCAGCACCAACCACTATCACGAATTATCTGCTTTCTGCGCGCGATTCCGCACGCGGGGCCTTCTTTTCCGTTGAACCGGCGTATTCCGTCGGACGCGCCAATTCGGACGCCATCTTTTCGCGGTTCACCACGTCGCCGGTGTAAATCCAAACCTTGACGCCAATCACGCCGTATGTGGTTTTCGCCTGGATGGACGCATAATCTATATCCGCACGCAGGGTATGCAACGGAATGCGGCCCTCGCGAATCTGCTCCGTGCGGGCGATTTCCGCGCCATTCAAGCGTCCCGCGCACATGACCTTGATCCCCTTGGCCCCCGCTTTCAGAGAATTCTGAATCGCTTTCTTCATCGCGCGTTTAAACGACACGCGGCCTTCTATCTGTTGGGCGATGCCCTTGGCCACCAGCATGGCGTTGGTATCCGGACGGCGGACCTCGTAAATATTAACAACTACCTGGTCGTTCTTGACCAATTTCTTGATCGCGTTGCGCAAGGATTCAATGTCCGCGCCGTTTTTGCCGATAATCATGCCCGGGCGGCTGGTGTGAATCGTAACGACGACTTTCTTTGCAAAGCGTTCTATGACAACCTTGGCCAGTCCCGCCTTGGCCAATTTCTTTTCCAAGAAGCTGCGAATCTTAACATCCTCGGCCAACAGGGTCGGATAGTCGCGTTTCGTGGCCATCCACCGGCTGTCCGGGGTTTTGTTTATAAATTCGCGTAATGAAACTGGCGATACTTTCTGTCCCATGGGGCTACCTTTGATTTAAGATTTATGATTTAAGATTTATGATTTAAGGCCTGCTCAAACAAATCTTAAATCCGTAAATCTTAAATCTTAAATTATTTCTTTTTTGTCTCTTTCTTTTCTGTTTTCTTTTCAGCCTTTGGCTTTTCCGCTTTCGGCTTTGCCGCTGCTTTGGGGGTCGGCGCGCCGGACTTGTCCGACGCAGTCTTGACCTGGGCGGATTCCAACACGATGGTCAGGTTGGAAAACGGCTTTTCAATCCTGCGGATTCCGCCGGGGCCGTTCCGCGTCATGCCGCCGAAATAAACCCGCTTCAGCGTGATGGATTTGCCGCACCATATTTCTTTCACAAACAGCGAATCCGCCGCCATCTTGTGGTTATGCTCTGCATTCGCGATAGCGGACAGCAGGGTTTTTAAAACCTCGCCCGCGACGCGTTTCTTAGAGAACTTCAGCACGTCCACCGCGCGACCAACGGGCAATCCGCGCACCTGGTCGCAGACCAGGTTCAGTTTCTGGTGGCTGACGCGGACCATTTTATTGAATGCGCGCACCTGGTTATTTGCCAAACCATATCTTCTTGTTGTCATAACTTAAACCTTAATTTAAGATTTAAGATTTACGGATTTAAGATTTAACAAATCATAAATCTTAAATCTTAAATCTTAAATTACTTCTTCCCTGCCGGTTTTGCCGCGGCCGCTTTCTTGTTCGCCGCATGGCCCTTGAATGTCCGCGTTGGCGAGAATTCGCCCAGCTTGTGCCCAATCATGTCTTCGGACACCAAGACCGGAATAAACTTTTTCCCGTTGTGAACGTCAAAGGTCAGGCCGACCATCGGCGGAACGATAGTGCTGCCGCGCGCCCAAGTCTTGATCGGTTTCCGATCGTTCGCATCGTTCGCCCGCGACGTCTTTTTCAAGACGGACGGATGAATATACGGGCCTTTCCAAACAGAACGTGACATGACTTTTCCTTTTAGTCGGTAGTCGGTAGTCGGTGGTCGGTAGAATTCCCAGACCGGCCAACAACCAACTTTTCCGGCAGCCGGACTTCAGTAATCAGCAAACTTTTTTCTACCGACTACCGACTACCGACTACCGACTTTTTCATTTCTTCTTTTTACTCAAATGACGCGAACGGATGATAAACTTTTGCGTCAGTTTGTTTTTCCGCGTGCGGAATCCCTTGGACGGGATGCCTGTGCGCGACACCGGCTCGTGCCCCTTGGACTTTCCATTTCCGCCGCCCATCGGGTGATCGTTCGGGTTCATGGCGATACCGCGCGTGGTCGGACGGACGCCCATCCAGCGTTTGCGGCCCGCCTTGCCCAGATTAACATTGCGCTGATCCGGGTTGGAAACGCTGCCGACAGTCGCCATGCAGTCGGAATGAACGCGGCGCAATTCGCCCGAATTCATTTTAATCTGCGCATAGACGCCGTCTTTGCCCATCAGCTGGGCATAGCATCCGGCCGAACGGGCCAATTGTCCGCCCGCGCCCGGTTTCATTTCCACGTTATGCACGATTGTTCCAATCGGCATATTTTTCAGCGGCATCGCGTTGCCCGGCTTTATGTCGGCATGGTCGGCCGATATAACCGCGTCGCCGATTTTCAAATTGCGCGGCGCGACAATGTAAGATTTCGTTCCGTCCGCATATTCCACCAGCGCGATGAACGCGGTGCGGAACGGATCGTATTCCAGACGGGAAACCGTCGCCGGCATGTCGCGTTTCGTGCGCTTGAAATCAATCATGCGATAGGCGCGCTTGTGCCCGCCGCCCTGGTGCGGAACGACGACGTGCCCGAAATTGTTGCGGCCGCCCTTGGACTTCCATCCGCGCGTCAGGGATTTTTCCGGCGCGCCCTTGTGCAGCTCTGCATGGCTGACCAGCACGAGTCCGCGGGTTCCAGGCGTATTTGGTTTATATTGTTTCAGTGCCATTTCTTGCTCACTTCGTTCGCTAGGCGCTAGGCACTGGGCACTAGGGACTAGTTTTACTTCTAATTGGAACCGATCTACTAGTGCCTAATGCCTAGTGCCCAGTGCCTGTAAAATTGCCCGCGGCAATTTTACACATTTGCTATTTCAATTTTCGCGTCTTTGGGCAGCGTGATATATGCCTTTTTGACGTTTTTCTGCGTTCCCGGACGGCGGTCAACGCGGGATACCTTTACCTTGCCCCTGACATTCAGAATGTTTACGGATTTGGGCGAGACATTATATATCGCCCGAACCGCGTTTGCAACGTCTTTCTTTGTCGCGCGCGCGTCAATTTCAAAGACCAAGCTGTTGGTTTCCGCGCATTTGGCGGACTTTTCGGAAATAATCGGCCGGCGCAGGACATCGTATGTCCGCGCGGTCACCGCGACCTTTTTATCAGCCGCTTTCTTGTCCCCCGTAGCCTTGGCGAAGGAGGATTCCGTCTTAATTTCTTTTACTTTCTTTTCCGCCATTTTACGCCCCCAATCTTTTTTCAATCGCTTTCACGCCGTCCGCGGTCAGGACCAGATTCTTGTGTTTCAAGATATCCAAGACATTCAGGCCGATGGTCGGCAGAACGTCAATATTCTTGATGTTCGCGACGGATTTTTTAAAGTTGTCATCCAAATCGTCCGCCCCGACAAACAGCGCGTTGTCCAGTTTCAGCTTGGAGAAGGATTTCGCCAGCGCCGCGGTTTTCGCCGCAGATACCTTTTCGGAATCCAGAATCATCAGCTCGCCATTTTTGACCTTTGCCGATAGCGCCATCTTCAGGCCGAGGCTCCGGATTTTTTTCGGACACTCAATCGCGTGGCTACGCACGACCGGCCCGTGAACCACGCCGCCGCCGCGCATATGGACATTCATCCGTTCGCCCTGGCGCGCATTTCCGGTCTTTTTCTGTTTGAACAGTTTGCGGGATGACCCGGCGACGTCGGAAACGGTTTTCACCGCGTGCGTGCCGGCGCGGGATTTCGCCCGCTGCCAGGTTGTGACGCGATGCAGAATGTCCGCCCGCGGCGCGATTCCGAAAATCGCATCGGACAGAGTCGCTTTGCCCACCGCCTTGCCTTCAAAATTTATAATATCGATTTGCATCATATTACCTTTTCATTTACTTTTGCGCTTCCAACTCTTTTTCCAGACGACCTTTCCAATGAGAATTGCCTCCAACGATACAACCAAAATCACTGCCAATTTCATATTTTGGATGAACCGCTTGATACAAGATATCCGCATTTATAACTGCCTTGGTTACAATATCGTTCTGCCAGCCGTAATCCTCTTGCAAGTTGCTTATCAAAACCCGAAGGAAGAACCTTTCTTTTGACATTCTTTTCGCTTCTTTCAAGAAAGTTGCTTTTTTTACGTCTTCCATTTTTATCAACCTTTGCGTTATCCTCTCTTCTTTCTCCCTGTTGAACGATTTTTTATTCCGCCGCTTCTGCCGCGGGCCCCTCTTCTTTGATGGCTGCTGTTTGCTCTTTGCCGCTTGTTTTCGTCGGGACCGGCAAATCCTTGTGCTCTTTCTTTGCCGCGTCCGTTACCAGGACGAATGTTCCGTTCGCGCCCGGCACCGCGCCTTCTACAAACACCAGATTTTCTTTCTCGTCCACGCCGAAAACCTTTAAGTTCTGAACCGTGACAACCTCGTTCCCCATTTGTCCCGCCATCTTTTTGCCCTTAAACACTCTACCCGGCCATTCGCGCATCCCCGTGCCGCCCAATGAGCGGTGCGCTTTCAAAACGCCGTGGGTTGCTTCCTTGCCGCCAAAGTTATAGCGTTTCATTGCGCCCTGGAAACCCTTGCCCTTGCTTGTCCCCTGGGTGTCCACATATTGGCCGACAATAAAATGCCCGGCCGAAAGGTCTGTTCCGACCGGGATCAAGCAATCATCAGTCACACGGAATTCGCACACTTTGCGGAAAGCGCGAACGCCCGCCTTTTTCGCGGCGCCCAGCTGCGGTTTCGCAACGTGCTTATCCTTGGCCTCGCGCATGCCCAGCACCACCGCGACATAGCCATTTTTGTCCATGGTGCGGTTGCCGACGACCGAGCAATCGCCAACGGCGAGGACGGTCACGGCATGGGCGACACCCGCATCGTCATACAGGCGCGTCATTCCAATTTTCTTTGTTATCAATCCCGAACGTTTCATTTTTAGATACCTCGTTGGTCGTTAGTCGTTAGTCGTTGGTCGTTAGTATGATTACAATTACCAACGACCAACGACCAATTACCAACGACTATAATTTTATCTTCACATCCACCCCGGACGCCAGATCCAACTTCATCAGGGCATCAACTGTCTGAGGGGTTGGGTCAATAATATCAATCACGCGTTTATGATTGCGGATTTCAAATTGTTCGCGGGACTTTTTATCCACGTGAGGCGAGCGGTTGACTGTAAACTTTTGTATTAGCGTAGGCAACGGCATGGGCCCCTTGACCTTTGCCCCCGTGCGTTTGGCGGCCTTTACAATCTCGTCCACCGATTCCATCAGAACGCGATGGTCAAACGCGGTGAGTTTGATTCTAATTTTTGAAGAAGGAACCATTTCGTTACCTTTTGCTCGTGCTCGTGGCTCGTGCTGGTGATTCGTATTAACACGAGCCACCAGCACCAGCACGACTATTTGATGATCTTTGACACAACCCCGGCGCCGACCGTGCGTCCGCCTTCGCGGATGGCAAAGCGGCGGCCTTCGTCCATTGCGATCGGCGCAATCAGCGTTACGGTGATGCGCACATTGTCGCCCGGCAGAACCATTTCTTTGTCTTTCGGCAGCGCAATGGTACCGGTCACGTCGGTCGTGCTGAAGTAGAACTGCGGACGATAGTTGGCAAAGAACGCCGTGTGGCGGCCGCCCTCTTCCTTGGTCAGAATATAGACCTCGGCCTCAAACTCCGTATGCGGGGTGATAGAGCCCGGCTTGCAGATAATCTGGCCGCGTTCCACGTCTTCTTTCTTGGTGCCGCGCAGCAGCAGTCCGACGTTGTCGCCGGCCTGGCCTTCGTCCAACAGCTTGCGGAACATTTCAACGCCGGTGACGGTCGTTTTGGTCGTCGGGCGCAGACCCACGATTTCAACTTCCTCGCCAACCTTGATGATGCCGGCTTCTATACGACCCGTGACAACGGTGCCGCGGCCGGTGATAGAGAACACGTCTTCAATCGGCATCAGGAACGGCTTATCGGTCGGACGCATCGGCATCGGGATAAAGGTGTCCAAGGCATTCATCAGATTGTCTATGGATTCTTTGCCCAACGGACCTTGGTCGCCTTCAACCGATTTCACGGCGGAACCGCGGATGATCGGGGTATTCGCGCCGTCAAAGTTGTTGGCGGACAGCAGTTCGCGGACCTCCATCTCAACCAGTTCCAACAGCTCTTCGTCGGTCGCCAAGTCGCATTTGTTCAGATACACGACAATGGACGGAATGCCAACCTGGCGCGCCAGCAAGATGTGCTCGCGCGTTTGCGGCATCGGGCCGTCTGTCGCCGCGCATACCAATATCGCGCCGTCCATCTGGGCCGCACCCGTGATCATGTTTTTAACATAGTCCGCGTGCCCCGGGCAGTCCACGTGCGCATAGTGGCGGTTCGCGCTTTCGTATTCAACGTGCGACGTGTTGATCGTTATGCCGCGCGCCTTTTCTTCGGGCGCGTTGTCAATTTGGTCAACGCCTTTGTTCTTGTCCGCGCCGACGCCATAGTAATGGACGATCGCGGCGGTCAGCGTGGTCTTGCCATGGTCAACGTGGCCGATTGTGCCAACGTTAACGTGCGGCTTGCTTCTTACATACTTTTCTTTTGCCATAGTTTTCTCCTTTGGCTGGGTTAGTCGTTAGTCGCTAGTCGTTAGTCGCTAGAATAAATTTGTTTCTACCGACTACCGACTAACTACTACCGACTTATTTATTGTGTTTCTTAATCACTTCTTCCACCACATTCTGCGGCACGTCGGCATAGTGGGACAATTCCATATACGGATTCGCCCGGCCCTGGGACAGCGACCGCAAAGTTTTGACATACCCGAACAGGTTCGCCAGCGGAACATACGCCTCTATCACCTGGTTTCCGAATTCCATCTTCATGCCGTTGATTTGCCCGCGGCGGGAATTCAGATCGCCGATGATGTCGCCGGTGTATTCTTCCGGCGTGGTGACCGCCAGCTTCATAATCGGTTCCAGCAGCTTGGCCCGCGATTCCTGCATCGCTTCGCGAAAACAGGCGCGCGCCGCTATTTCAAAGCACAGGACGTTGGAATCTACTTCGTGATACTTTCCGTCCACCAGTGTCGCCTTGAAATCCACGGTCGGATAGCCGAGAAGAGTGCCGCTGTTCTGCGCTATCCGCAATCCCTTTTCAACGCCGGGGATGTATTCTTTCGGAATTGTTCCGCCGACGATTTTATTTACGAATTCATATCCGCTGCCCGGTTCCAAGGGCTCAAACTCTATCTTTACCTGGGCGTATTGGCCCGCGCCGCCGGACTGTTTCTTGTGCGTGTATTCTTTGGACACCGCGCGTCCGAACGCCTCGCGGTATGCTATGCGCGGCTCGCCTATATTCGCCTCTACCTTGAACTCGCGGGATAATCTGTCCACCAGGATTTCAAGGTGCAATTCGCCGACGCCCGCCAAAATCGTCTGGCCCGATTCCTGGTCCACGGACACGCGGAAAGACGGGTCTTCCTTTGCCAGGGCCTGGAGCCCCAGGGCCATTTTTTCAATGTCGGCCTTGGCCTTTGGCTCTATCGCCAGCTGCATGACCGGTTCCGGGATGTGAATCTTTTGCAGAATAATCGGCTTTGATTCGTCGCAGAGAGTGTCCCCGGTGATGGTTTCTTTCAGGCCAACCAGCGTGACGATGTCGCCCGCTTCGGCCTCTTTGATTTCTTCGCGCGTATTCGCGTGCATCAGCAGCATGCGGCCGACGCGCTCGCGCTTGTCCTTGGAAGAATTATAAACGTAAGAGCCGGAATTCAGCTTGCCCGAATAAATGCGGATGAACATCAGGTTTCCGACAAACGGATCGTTCGCAACCTTGAACGCCAGTGCGGAAAAAGGCTCGGTCACATCGGCATGCCGGACTTCCTCGGTCTCGCCGTCCATCTTGACGCCTTTGATCGCCGGAATATCCAGCGGCGATGGCAAGTAATCAACAATCGCGTCCAACAACGGCTGGATGCCCTTGTTTTTGAAAGACGATCCGTTCATAACTGGGCTGAACGCCTGGCTGATGGTCCCTTTGCGGATAAGCCTCTTGATGGTGGCCACATCCGGTTTTTTGCCGTCCATATAGGCTTCCATAACCGCGTCGTCCAGCGTCACGACTTCTTCTATCAATTTTTCATGCAGCTCGTCTGCCTTGGCGCGCAGATCGGCGGGAATATCGGTGATCGCCGGATCCTTGTTAATATCGTTGTCATCCCAAATTACGGCGCGCATTTCAACAAGGTCAACCACGCCCTTGTAATCGCTCTCTGCGCCGACGGGAAAGTTAATGACCAGGGGATTGGCGCCCAAACGTTCGCGTATCATGTCAACGCAGCGAAAGAAATCGCCGCCGATGCGATCCATTTTATTAACAAAGCAAATGCGCGGAACCTGATAGCGGTCGGCCTGGCGCCATACGGTTTCGGTCTGGGGCTGGACGCCGGAAACGGATTCAAACACCGCGACCGCGCCGTCAAGGACGCGCAAGCTGCGCTCTACCTCCATCGTAAAGTCCACGTGGCCGGGGGTGTCAATCAGGTTGATGCGATGCTCGCGCCAGAAACATGTGGTCGCGGCGGATGTGATGGTGATGCCGCGCTCTTGTTCCTGGGCCATCCAGTCCATGGTCGCCGCGCCGTCGTGCACTTCGCCGATTTTGTGCGTTTTCCCGGTCAGGAAAAGGATACGTTCGCTGGTCGTGGTTTTGCCGGCGTCAATATGGGCCATAATGCCGATATTGCGATACATATCCAAAGTTACGTATTTTCCAACTGACATATTATTTGCTCGCTCTGCTCGCAGGCACTAGTTACTAGGCACTAGGCACCGGTTTATTTGTTTTGCACCGCCACTAGTGCCTAATGCCTAGTGCCCGGTGCCTTTCGCTGGAATTACCAGCGGAAATGCGCGAACGCCTTGTTCGCATCCGCCATTTTATGCGTGTCTATCTTTTTCTTATACGCGTTTCCGGTGTTGTTCAGCGCGTCGCGCATTTCCGCGAACAGCCTTTCTTCCATGCTGCGTTCGGAACGCTTGCGCGCGAACATCACCAGCCAGCGCAAGGCCAATGTTTGCTGACGCTCGCCCCTGACTTCTACCGGAACCTGGTATGTCGCGCCGCCGACGCGGCGGCCCTTGACCTCTACGGATGGCTTCAGCGCGTCAATAGCGTCCTGGAACGCGCGCAGCTCGTTGCCTTCTTTCGCGATTTTCTTTAATCTGTTCAGCGCGCCGTAAACAATGTTTTCGGCGACTTCCTTTTTGCCGTCCCACATCACGACGTTGATAAGTTTCGCCACGACCAGATTATTGTATTTGGAATCTGGCAAGATTTCGCGCTTTATGGCTCTGTTGCGTCTGGACATTCTTTTAACCTCTTTTTTGCTTCACCGGTTTTCCCGATTACTCGTCGTCGTAATGCGTGACGCGTGACGCGTGACGCGAAAATTACAACTCCGTTTTTTTTATGCTCCAAAATTTTCAAATTCTGGATTTTTATCTTGTGCGTCACGCTTTACGCATCACGCGTCACGAATTTTTATGCTTTCTTTGCCTTTGCCCCATACAGCGACCGGCCCTGCTTTCTCGCGTTCACGCCCTGGGTGTCCAGGACGCCGCGGATGATATGATATTTGACGCCCGGCAAGTCTTTTACGCGGCCGCCGCGAATCATAACGACGCTGTGCTCTTGCAGATTGTGCCCTTCGCCCGGTATATACGCCGTAACCTCTGCCCCGTTGGCCAGTTTCACGCGCGCGACCTTGCGCTGCGCCGAATTCGGCTTTTTGGGCGTCGTGGTGTAAACGCGCGTGCAGACGCCGCGTTTCTGCGGACACTGTTTCATGTCCGGCGCATGCGAACGATTCGCAATTTTCTTGCGCGGTTTCCGAATCAGTTGATTCACTGTTGGCATTGGGCAAACCCTTTGTATTCTGCGGTTTTTACGCATAAACCCCACTCCCCCGGGCTTATCTCCCCGTGTGTCGCGGGGATTATAAATCCGTCATAAAGTGCAGAAATCTACGCTTTTTTACTTTCCTTATCTTCACGGAAAGCCCCTATACTATAAAGTGCAAACGTGCGGTTGTCAAGGGATTTTTCCCATTGTTAAATGGGAATTTGCGCTTGACGGGCACGGGCATGGTTTCGGCGATGTGCGGGCCTTGCGCTCATCACAACAAAAATTCCCCCTCTAACGAGGGGGAACTAACTGCATTTCAACACATGACGATTAGAAGTCAATACCGAATTGAACACCCAGACCGGTGTCATCGGCGAACTTGTTGTCGTTGTCCAAGGTCTGGAACACATAAACGCCAACGAATTTCGTCGTGTCTATGTTATAGTTCAGGCCCAGTTTGCCAGAGAAGTAGTTGAAGTCGCTGTTGTTCGGCATGATATACAACACGGTGGCTGCAACGTTCCAATCTTCGTTAAACGCATACTGGCCTTCCAGTCCGACTTTATACAGGTGCAGGCCCTGGTCGTTCCAGTTGAACGCGCCGGTGTTCAAATAGTCATATTCAAACAAGCCGTTGACGGTCCAAGAGCAGGTCGCGTAACCGAATTTGGTTCCAGCGGTCCACAGATACAGGTTGTCGTCTTGATGCCACCAGGTTTTTTCCAGGCCGCGGTTCGCGGTCAAAGTGCCGTAGATGTCGCCTTTCCAGTTGGCGTCATTCAGCCAGCGGAACGATGCGCCCAGGCCAAAGTTATTCCAGCCGAACGTGCCGCTCTTAAAGCTGTCGGACGTAGAACCGGTTGTCTTCAGGAACACGGACAGGCGGTCGGTGATACCGAATCCGAACTGTTCGGTCAAAGCATACGGCTTAAAGCTGGTGTCGGTTTCGGCGGATGTGACGCTATAGAAACGTCCTTCGGCCGGACGATACAGCGGGTTGCCATTGATAACATTGTCGCATGTGGCGCAGTGCCCTTCGCCAGTGGCGGCGGTTGACGCGGCCATCGGCTGTGTCGGGGCAACTACATCGCGGCGCGCAGTCTTCGTCGCGGTTGTGGTTTTGGTTTTGGTTGCTTTCGCGGTTGTGGTTTTGGTCACAGTGCCTGTGCCATCGCCAACGTTCAAGACCTGGCCCGGATAGATTCTGTTGATATCAGTAATCTTGGGGTTCAGTGCCGCGAGTTGTTTGGTTGTCATGCCATGCTTGGAAGCGATGGTTGAAACCCAGTCGCCCTTTTGGACGGTGTATGTTGCCGCCATTGCCGACCCTACGACCAGCAAAGACCCTGCAACAGACAATAGAACAATATGTTTTTTCATATGAAACTCCTCTTTTGTTTCGGATAAATTATTGCCCGTATAAAACAGAAATGCAAGCAAAAAATTAAAAAAATTTTGGGATGTGCATTTTTTCCGTTGCCGGAAATATTATTTTTTTGAACCCAGTTCTTTCTTTATCACCCGCCACTTTGCGCAGTTCGCGTTATGCTCGGCCAGGTCGCGCGCGAATGCATGCCCGCCGGATCCGTCGGCGACAAAAAACAAATAATTGGTATCCGCGGGATTCAGAACGGCCCGAATCGCATCGCGTCCCACGTTGGCAATCGGCGCCGGCGGCATGCCGTAATGAACGTAAGTATTATAAGGACTTTCAGTTTTCAGATGATTCGCCAGCAGCGGCCGCCCCTCCATATCGCCGAGGGCGTCGGTTATCGCGTAAACAACCGTAGGATCGGCCTGGAGCTTCATCTTTTTGCGCAGTCTGTTCAGATATACGGATGCGACCAGCGGCATTTCCGATACCTTTGGCGTTTCCTTTTGAACTATGGACGCCAATGTGACAACGTCGTTCCAATTGCGCAGCGGATACGGCGCGCGGCGGCCCGACGCGGTCCAGCCGCGTTCGGTATCCGCCATCTTTTTGCGCATCATGTCCAGAACGGCGGCGCGCGGCGTTCCCTTGGACACTTTATATGTATCGGGGAATAGAGCGCCTTCGGGGGGACAGTGCGCGTCTCCCCCCTCTTGGGGGCGAGTGTCGGGCAAAGCCCGACGAGGGGGGGCTATTTCATCCGAAGTATTATTTTTTGCATTTATTGATTCGGAAGAAGCCCCCCCTCCCGCCCCTTGGACGGACTCCCCCCCAAGAGGGGTGAGACGCGACGGAGCACATGCCATCCCTGTCAGAAACCGATTCGCGTCCAATATTGCGACAATCTGGCGGACGGTCAAGCCCTCGGGAATCAGTATCGTCGTGCTGGCAACCTCGCCCCGCGCCAGCATCCGGGCTATGCGCCACGGGCGCGTTCCCGCCGGAATATCGTAAATTCCCGCCTGGATTCGTCCGCCGAATCCCGCGACAAAGAATCTGAAAACCGATTCGTCGGGAATCAGTCCGCCGTCCTCTAAATCGCCCGCGACCGCGCTGACGACCGCGCCGGCGCGAACCTGGTAAGACACGTCTTCGCGAATCGTGGACCGCAGTCCGAACAGCCAGAGGGCAAAGAGCATAGAGCATAGGGCAAACAAAGCGCCGCCCAAGTAAATATAACGCGCGCGCCAAGTTTTCCGGCCCCCGGTCCGACCGCGGGCGGGATGGATTTTCTTACGCGCTTTGCGCGTTATAAAATCTTGGTTTGGGGTAATTTTTTTCTTTTTCATAATCCGCATCCTACAAAATAAAAAACACCGCCGCAAGGGGCGATGTGAAAAAGATTTAAGATTATTGACTTCCGATAATTTCCAAGTAAATCCGCCTTTGGTTTTTTCTCTTGCCATGACGGCCGCGTTTGGTATAAAATCTCGCTTAATCTCAATCATAATGATCGGGAAAATAAACGACCGATTTTTTAGGACAGTTTTCTTGTTCCGGCCAAAATTAAAAAATCCCATAATTCCGCGCATTTTTTCATCTCTCTGTTTTGCCGTTCATTGGACAATATAACCGGTCGTTTATTTTCCCCGGCTGTCTGCTTGTCATTATAATTTATGAGCGCCGAAACATGCAAGAGAAATTTTTGGGTGCGGACCGAACTGACCGAACAATTCACTTTATCACACCAAACATCATTTACATGGCTACCCCGGAAATCTAATGGCACACAAGAAAGTGCCGCCAAGATTTCCGGGGTAGTCCCGATGACACGAAAAAGTGACATTTGGTATGATAAGGTATTATAAAAACCGCTTGTAAATTCAAAAATTATATAGTAGCATGGCGTCACGCTGCGGATATGGCGCGTATTGGTAAATGCGCTTGTCAGTTGCTTGCGGATATGGCGAAATTGGTAGACGCGCTAGTTTCAGGTACTAGTGGGGCAACCCTTGGAGGTTCAAGTCCTCTTATCCGCACCAATATTCCCCTCCTTTGGAGGGGTGGCGAATTTGCAGAGCAAATTTGACGGGGAGGGTTCCCGCAATCCACGTAACCCTCCCCGCCCCGCGTTGCTCGGCGCCCCTTCTGCGAAGGGGAATTGCGCGTTCATTCGTTTAACATCCGAACGCGATAAGATACCCTTCTCAGAAGGGTCGGATTTTGTTAGCAAGCGCGAGCATAGCGAAGCGCGAGCTTAAAAAATCCGGGGTAGTCCTTTTCGGGGTTGTAGCTCAGTTGGTAGAGCGCTACGTTCGCATCGTAGAGGTCGTGAGTTCGAGTCTCATCAGCTCCACCATAATTCCCCTCCTTGGAGGGGTGTCGGCGCTTTTATCGCGCGGCGGGGAGGGTTCGTGAGTTATTTGAAATAATAATCACAAATTCAAATATTCTCAAAACCCTCCCCGTCTTTTTGCTCGCGATACAAGCTCCGCAAAAATCCACCCCTCCAAGGGAGGGGAAATGGTCTTGTGGCGGAATGGTAGATGCTGAGGACTTAAAATCCCCGGGTAAGCGCACCGCCAAACGGCGCAAAGGCGCAGTAATCCCAAGGTTTTTATAGTTCGTGAAAATGCCATAAATCCCGTGGCTAACATATGGCTAACTTTTCCTGTAAAGTTTAATCAAGGATTGTTGGTTGATTTTTGGGGAAAGAAGTATATAATTGTCGTTATGGGCTTGTGGCGGAATGGTAGACGCTGTGGACTTAAAATTCATTGATCATTGCGATCGTGCGGGTTCAAGTCCCGCCAAGCCCACCAAATTAGACGCTTTATTTTCAAGCCAAAATATGATATAATTGCAGAAGCAAGAGTGTGAATGTATGGCACTAAATACCTTTATCAATTCAATCAAAACCATTGCGGATAAACATCTATCAGAATTAGAAAATCATTTTAACGCTGATGTTCTGACATACTTCGGCGGCATTGACGATACCTACGGGGAAGTTTTTAGAAATGCTATTGAAGGACTGGTTGCCGAGCAGAAAAAGACAAAGCATAAGAAGTTAGTCATCGTATTACAAACTTTCGGCGGTAGCGTAGAAACAACGGAAAAATGGGTGAATATGATACGGAAGTATTACGATGAAGTATATTTCATCATTCCGAACTATGCTATGAGCGCGGGGACTATTTTTTGTATGTCCGGCAATAAAATTTATATGGATTATTCGTCTTCTTTGGGACCGATTGATCCGCAGATATATTCTGCCAAAAGCGACAGATTTGTCCCGGCATTGGGTTACATATGCGCTTTTGATGACATGGTTAAAAAATCAAACGCCGGAACTTTAAGTAATGCCGAATTTGTAATGCTGGAAAAGCAAATTGATTTGGCGTTTTTGGATAATTGTAAAAAGTTGGCAGGTCTGACAGAAAAATTGCTGAAAGATTGGTTGTTAAAATATAAATTCGGCGATTGGAAAACAACGGCAACACGAAAGTTGCCCGTGACCGAACAAATGAAAATTGATAGGGCGCAACAAATCGCGAAAGAATTGGGCGACAATGATAAATGGAATATACACTCGCGCCCCATAATGCTGAAAGATTTAGAAGCAATGAATTTGATTATTGACGATTACACAGACGATGAAGAGTTAAAACCTCTTATTCGCCAGTATGTTGATTTTCTGAATCAATACCTGCAATCGCAAAATATGAATAATGCCCGCTTCATTCACACCCGGTTATTCATATAAAATATGAAAATAAAGAGGTAAAAATGAAAGTTATGAACATAAAAATCATACAAAAAAACAATAAATTTCTTAACCCTCTTAAAATAAAAGAGGTTCAAGAATATGAAAAAAATATATTTCCGATAATGAAAGAATTGGAAGAGATTGAAAAAAACGAAATAAAGCCGAAAGCACAGCAAAACTCTCAATTAGAAAGTTTTTCTGGGAATAAGGGATTTATATTCAGATTGAATTGAATATAATCACAAGGATCTAAAATAAATGCGCTGGTTCATTCCAGCGCATTTTGTCATTTGTCGGATTTTTCCCGGTTATGTTTCCGGCAGAGCATGACGCAGTTTTCTTCGGTCGTTTTGCCGCCCTTGCTCCACGGCTTGTCGTGGTCGCCCTCCATTTCTTCGTATTCCCATTTTTTCTTTTCGTTCGGCGTTCCTTTGCACATCGGGCAAATACCGCGCTGTTTTTCATAAACAGAACGTTTTATATTATCGTCAAATGTGCGCAGGTTCAGATGTTTTTGATCGCGGTTGAAAACATATTCATAAATGCCCTTTTTACTTTCAACTTCGCTGTCCGCCATAAGCGTGGCGACTTCTTTTTCCAGTGCGTTCGCGTCAAAGGCCTTTTTATGATAGGCATTATAAAGCGCACCCCAATTTATGCCTTTCATTTCCTTGCGATAATTCGGGAACAGCAATTTTACCCACGAAATGACCGCCTGATAATACAGCCATAATTCATTGTCGTTCGGATCGCGTTGATGCGCGTTCATATAGGATTCAATCTTGCCGCCGGAGATCCAATCAAGGGCCGTTTCCAACCCCTCTTGCCGATTCCATTTCGCATTGATGTATTTGTCGCCCATCGCTTGTGCCGGATTGCCATTCTTGGAAAAATGCCTTTTGGCTTCTGTCAGCCATGGCCCGCGATAGGTCGCGTTCCGCAATTCCTGTTCGGATAATTTCTCACCCGCGATATTGATTGTGCGAAACCATTCCAACTTTTCGGAATCCGTGCCGTCTTTGCAAACATAAACCTGCAACGGATAGTTCAGGATTTGTTCTTGCTCATCGGCTTCCAGTCCGTCAAATTGCCGATCATTTATGGAAAAATACCCCCGGACAAATTGGCAGATTGAAATTGTGCGCTGTTGCCCGTCAAGAACTTCGTATTGGTCATCGCCATTATCAACCCAATACATGACATTCAGTGGAAACCCTTTACGCACGGAATCAATAACTGAATCGCGTTGTTTGTCCTTATAAACGAACTCGCGCTGGTATGCAGGGCGAACATCAAGTTTGCCACCATAGGCGATAACGCCATCTTCCAAATTATCAACATAACCATCCGCCAGTTCGCGGACAGACACCGCTTTCAGTTCAATTTTCATTTTTTATCCTTTTTTCTTTTTATAAAAATCCTTTTATAAACTCTTTCGCCGTTTATTGTTGCTTGTGCTACATTGCCATTCCAAAGCCCGGCAGAAAAACCTTTGCCCTCGCTTTCCGTTGCGCCCACAATTTCAAATTGGTCGGGATTCCATTTATCAAGAAATGTTATCGGCACGCCAATAACGCCATAATAATCAATCGGAATGTCTGCCGATTTATTCACATTTATCGCATCATAATTATCATAGTTCGGATAATACTTTTCATTGCCCTTATAGGTTTTATAATTCTTTGGGATAAATTCTTCATGTCGTTTTTGCAAATCAAGGTTTGTAAACCAAACAACCCCGGACACTCTGATCATCCCATCCCTATGGTCGCCTGCCGTTGCATAATCTTCATAATACTTGTTGATAAAATGCGCCGCGCCACCAGCAAACCCCATTCCAAGCCACATTTTATTGCCCTTTATCAATGGGAAGATTTCTTTATACGTTATTGCATTTTGATGTCCGATTATCAAAAACTTCTTTTTGTGTTTTACCAGTTGCGCCACAAATTCTCGGAATAATGAAAACGGCGGATTGGTTACCACTATATCGGCTTCATGCAAAAACGGAGTGCATTCGGGATTTCTAAAATCCCCATTACAGAAAAGCATCTCGGTTTTTACAGCGTCTTTGCGATCAATTTTTCCATCTTTGTTTATATCGCGCCCGCGTTCTATTATTAGTGCGTATGATTTTTTATCGGGATCTGGCTCGTAATGAGTACAAATCAATTTCTTTAATCCCATTACCGAAAAATTATCCGCAAAGTATTTGAAAAAATTGGACTCTTCCGGGTCATCACAATTGCAATAAACTACTTTGTCCTTAAACTGATTATTTTTGGACAAATGGTTATAGTTTTTTAATTCGCGTTCAATATCCGAACGTTGGGTGTAAAATTCGTCTTTTTTATTTCTCTTCGCCAACTGCAATTTGGTCGTTGTGTTCGCCATGATATCCCCGTTTTGGTGTAAAAGAAACCACCAGAGAACTGGTGGTCGGGGAGTTTGCAAATCAAGTAGTATGATTCCGCCGTTTTCGGATTGCTCCTATTTTATAACGAACGGCTCCCCGGCCATAAAGGTCAGGGATATAACGGCGCGGCTCGCACCATCACATCAGATATAACGATGCGAATCCCGCACCGACTACTTGGGCTTGCAACAGCCCCGAACCCAAATCTCTTCGGATTCTGCCGCAATTATACAATCGTCATTCGGGAAATACAATCAAATAAAGCGTAGGGGGTGCATTCGCTAGCGAACGCACTTTTGCCTCTGTTTTTGCGTTTATATTACTGGTGTAAAACCAAAGGAGGTTTATTATGCAGGATTTCATAAATACAAGCGAACTGGCCGCTTTATTGAAAGTCAGAAAAAATACCATTGAACGCTGGCGCACGAATCGCGAATGCCCCATCCCATGGATAAAAGTCAAACGGCGCGTCCTTTATGCGCTGGCCGACGTAAATGCCTATCTTGAATCGCAAAAGCGCGATCGCGTTTCCGGCGCACCGATGGAATAAAATGATGTATTCCACAAAAGATCTTTCTTATATGGAATGTTTCAGGGTCGGCGACTTGGCCCGTAAAATCGGATTATCTGAAAAAACGATTTTGCAATGGCACAAGGACGGATTGTTGCCCGCCGTTGACGAACGCCGCCAGCCGTTTTTGTTTCGCGGGTATGATGTTATCCGATGCCTTAAAAAACTGAACGAACGGAATAAGCAACCCAAATTGGATTTATGCCAGTTTTATTGCCAACGATGCAAAGAGCCGCAAGTGCCGAAAGGAAAGAACATAACTTTTGCGGGTGCGATGGCGATCGGTATTTGCCCCGAATGCGGCGTAAAAATGACAAAGCCGTTTTCCCCAGCGCAAATTCCTGAAGTCAAAAAAATTTTCAACCTGCGGGACAAGGCGAGTATATGTGATTCGGAGGTTTCCCCCTTGAACTTCCAGATTTTGCCCCCGTCAGAATCCCCTAAAAATGGAAGTGAGCAATTATGTATGCAATTCTGAATGAATCAAATCATGTGCGATGCAACGCGAATAATGAGTATTTGATTTACAATTATCTGACTCATTACCGCAGAGCCAACAAACAAAATGACACCAAAACCTGCGTGGCATTGCATAAGGCGATACGATCTTATGAAGTTTTGACGGATTTTAAGGATTTTTCCGAATACTGCCCCGAATTAGCCCATGAATTTTTGGAAAAATTGCGGAACTCGCCATTGTCACCCCATTATCTTTTACGACTTGTTGCCGATGTACGCGATTTCCTGCGCTGGTATGCCCGGGAAAAGCGCAAAATCAAGGAAAACGACCTTGATTACATGAAATTGACGCGAAATGAATTAAAAGAGGCACGACCAGCCGGTTATCAAGAATCGCATGAATATAAAACCTTGTTTTTCGTTATAAACCAAATGAAAGGCGATCATTTTATCCAGCGCAGGAATCGGGCTTTGTTTGCGCTGGCCGTGCTGGGCGGTTTTCGGTCTGGCGAATTACGCGGACTGACAATTGAATTATTGAAAAAAGACAATGCTATCGGCGCGTATTTTGTGGATGTAAATCCGGCCAGAGTTCGCGGCGATGTAAAATTCCGTGATTCGCGGCAAGCGACATTATTTAACCGAACAGATTTATTACAATATGTTTTGGATTGGGTTCGGGAATTGCGCGAAAAACATCAATTTTGCGATCCTGATCCATTATTTCCCTGTGAAACTCCCAGATTTAACCGATTTGCCCTATTGGAACGGGACATTGAAAAACGACCCATGGGGCGCGGGGCGGTCGCCAAAGTGTTCAAGGATGCTTGTGCCGCAGCAGACGTCAAATACATAAACATTCATAATTTCCGGCATACCAAGGCGCGATTTATAGATCAGATGGGGGATGATAATTTAATGCAGGCGGCAAGCCAAGACTTTGGGCATAAAAGCCGGGCAACAACCCTTATATCCTATGTCGGCCAGATGTCGCCAGAAAAGCAAAGGCAATTGATTGCCGGTGTGGATATGAACAGCATAACGCCCGCGCCACCACCCAGCGCAGACGATTTCTACAACCCACAGTTGAAATAACCCTCAATTATCAAAACTATGCAAAATAATAGAGTTTTAACAATATATTCTATAAACTTTAATGTTTTCATAATTTATAGAATACAAACATACAAACCTCTTGCTTTTTAGTGTTTTATCGGTTATAATCGGCATAAAAGAGGTTAAAATATGAAAAGCGCAGTTGAAACTTTTATAGGCAGACCGCAGTATTTGGCGGATTTACAGGCATGGCAGGGCAAAACGGAGATCATAAAGATAATAACCGGCATACGCCGTTCTGGAAAATCTACGCTATTTAAGTTGTTCCAGTTTGATTTAATGATGCACCATAGTGTCATGGATACCCAAATCCAAGATATAAACTTTGAAGATGCCAATTTTTCGGATTTGTTGAACTGGAAAAAACTTCACGATCATATCCAGTCAAATCTTGTGCCGGGCAAGATGAATTACATATTCTTGGACGAAATACAAAATGTACCCGATTTTCAAAAGGCCGTGAACAGTTTGCGGCTAAAAGACAATGTGGATATATACATAACTGGCTCTAATTCCAAAATCCTGTCTGGGGAATTTGCAACCTTGCTTTCGGGCCGATATATAACGATACATATGCAGCCGTTATCATTCAAAGAATATGTGTCTGCATATTTTGATGTTGGGTCTTGGTTACGTCGTACGCGTGAAGATTATCTGAACCCGCGAAATCGTGATATCTATGCGATGTTCCAAGATTACATACATAACAGCAGTTTTCCATATACTGTGCAATTACTGAAATGGGAGCCAACCGCGGTTCAAGGCGGCCAAAAGCCCGCGGAAAGCAAACAAGTCCGCCAGTTTCTGGAATCCCTGTTTGACACCATAGTGTTGAAAGACATCGTTGAACGCAAGAAGGTCAAGGATGTATCGCGTCTGCAAAAAGTCATAAAATTCATATTTGATAACATAGGCAATGAAACATCCATACGAAAAATCGCCGCCGTTCTTGAAACCGATTATGGGGTAAAGATAGATGTTGCGACAATAGAAAGTTATTTGGACGGGCTATTGGACGCATATGCTATATACAAAGTCGGTCGGTATGATGTAAAAGGCAAACAGCACCTTAAAACAAATGCAAAATACTATGTCGCAGATATAGGGTTGCGCTATATGTTATTGGGGCGCGAAGGTGATGCAGGCCATATACTGGAAAACATAGTTTATTTGGAATTGTTGCGCCGTGGATATGATGTCAGCATAGGCAAAGTCGGCACATACGAGGTAGATTTTGTAGCCGTTAAAAACGGCTCTACCGAATACTATCAAGTTGCACAAGAAATCAGCGATAAAGACACCCGGGAACGTGAATTGCGGTCTTTGGATGCCATAGATGACCATAATCCAAAATTCCTTATAACGATGGACCAACCATTGACCCAAGAACATAAGGGTATAAAAGTCATAAATGCGCTGGATTGGTTGTTAGGTTCGGAATAATACCGATTATTTCTTGTCCGGCCATTCGCTGGGTTTGCCCTTTGGCAACCATCTGTTTTTAAGTGTATGCAATCCATTATCGCCCGTGAGTATTATACAACCCTCACTCCGCCACTTGTTTTTGTCCGCGTGCATTTCTTCCATTATCTCTTGGGCAATCTGCGACTTGTTACAAGATGGGCGCAAAGCGCGTTTTTCATATGCACGACTGATACACCAATCTTTTAATTTCTTGCGATTTTTATCAAATGCCTTATCGCCGCCCAATTTTCGGTCGCCGTATGTCGCCAGAAAAAATGCGGCGGAAAATTCCACGAATTTACTATCCCAAATCGCAATAAAAGGGCTCATTGTTCCTATTTTCTGATTTTCCGCAAGATCTTCACTTTTTGCCATGCCGATAAGAATTTCACAAAAATACAGCATATTGCAAATGCCCCGGGCTGCACTCGCCAAATTCCAATCTCGTTTTTCTATTCCAGATTCAGCAAATGTTTTTTGTATAAGGATCGCTTTCTTTTCTGCCAAGTGCTGCGCCAATTGTGAGTTCTCAAACTTTGGGATCTTTGCGCGTTTTTTATATTTCCCGATTGCGAATCTTGTCAGCGGAATAACGCGATCACAGAATGGACATATATTCTCGCCATGTTCTGCTATCCATTGCCGATGTTCGGGGTCTTCCTGAAAATCCCGGATTTGATTCAAGCGACTTTCAATATCTTTAATTTCTTTATCCGGATCGGATTCTATGACTCCGGCATATTTTTTGATAGATATTGTATTTTTTGCCGGTGTTTCGTTTTCATTCATTATCTGTCCCTTTTGCTGGTTTTGCGAGAGTGGTTATTTCGTCTATGGCCCGCTGTACGCTGGCTCGGACGGGATCAAGCCCAAGGCGCATATAAACTGATGCCGCCGCACGAGATTTATCGCCAAGGGCTTTCTGTATAATTGTTTCATTTGCGCCTTGTTGCGCCTTATAACTGCCATATGTTCGGCGCAAATCATGCAGACGAAAATCCTTTATATCTGCTCGTTTCAATAATTCTCGCCATGGCAAGCGCGGATCGGAAAGGTGCAATTTCGTTTTCCGGCTGCTGGGGAACAGCCATTCGCTTTTTGCCGTCTTTTTCATTTCATGCAATAGCGCGACCGCTTGTTCCGGCAATGGCACAATTTGCGGCTCGTTATTCTTTGTGTCCGCGATATAAATAACATTATGCGTCAGATTCACATCATCCCACCGCATGGCCAGCATATTTTCGCGCCGCTGGCCGCAATAAAGCGAAAGCAGGATATAATTTCGGAAAGTCGGATTTGTTTCGGTTTCAAGTGCGGCAAAAAGTCGCGGTATTTCGTCCGGCAACAAAAAGCGGCGGCGTGAAGTTTCACGGAACATTTTAATCCCCCGCGCCGGATTGTCGGTTGATAATCCCCACGCATTCGCACGGCTATACATATGCTTTATAAGTGCCAACATACGATTGGCCGCGTAAATACTTTTCTTGCCCAGCGATTTATGCAGGTTTTCAATGTCCGCCCGGTTTATATGCAACATCTTTTTATTATGCAGGGGCGCAAGTTGAATCCTGAACAGGTTTTCATTTTTCTGGCGGGTGCGGGGCTTGTTTGATAATTCGCAATGTTTCGGAAAATACTCTTTCTTGTAAAAATCACGCAAGGTTGAATCTTGGCGGATTTTGCGCTTTTCGTCATTCGGATTTTTTCCGTCATCAACAACGCCCATGTTCTCGGTAAGGCGTTCCTTGGCCTTTTTCAGCGACATGGTGGACGCATCGCCAAGCCGGACGAACAAAACCCGGCCATTGATGTTTTTGACAAGGTAATAGGTCTTGCTTTTCTCACCAACGCGCATGGCAAGGTTTTTTGTGCTGGCATCCTGAACCCTGTATCGCTTGCCTTTTTCGGCAAATGGCAATGCGGCGATGTTCGCTTCCGTGAAATTAAATTTCTTTGACTTTTGTGCCATTTTGAATTATCCTGCATTGTATGGTTTTGGGTGTGCTGTGGCTAATTTTTATTCCTGTGGCTAACATATGGCTAACATTTTGAATAAAAAATCGCCCCCATCACATACAGCAGTATAAAGGCAAAAAGCCCGGAAGTCCAAGGGAAAAAGCAAGTTTTATCAATTTTGATAAAACCCCGGAAAGCCCTAGGCCCGGGGACTTAAAATCCTTTGGTTATTGCAACCGTGTGGGTTCAAGTCCCACCAAGACCACCACCAAAAATCGTTAATGCCCGCAATAAGCGGGCGTTTAAGATTTTTGAGCGCCGTAGCCTTGGCGAAGGATGGCCGCCGCCGTTAATTCTCTCCCCTTGATTTTCATTCTGCTTTTGTTATAGTCGGGGCATGAAGAAATGCTTACACATAATCGCTTGTTCCTGTTTATTGTTCCTGTTCTTTGGTGCGCCCGCGCGCGCGGAATTTTCCACGCCCGCGCGTTCCGCGTTTCTGGTGGATGTGCAGTCCGGAATGGCGATTGTCGCAAAAGACGCGGACGAACCCATGCCGCCGTCGTCTATGCTGAAACTGATGACCCTGGACATCGTATTCGGCGCGCTGAAATCCGGCGAATTGAAAATGGATGAAATGTTGCCGGTGTCGGCGAATGCCGATTATCAGAATCCGATTTGGAAACAGGCCAGCAAGATTTGCCTGTCGCGCGGTCAAAAAATCTCTGTGAATGACGCGGTAATGGGCTTGATCGTCCTTTCCGGCGGGGACGCGGCGGTGGTCGTGGCGGAAAAACTGGCGGGCGGCGAATCCGCGTTCGCGGCCCGGATGCAGGCGCGCGCGCGCGAAATCGGAATGACGCGGTCCACTTTCGGAAACGCGCATGGCCTGCCTGATCCGAACAATCTGATGACCAGCCGCGAATTGGCGATGCTGGCGCAACATATAATCACGGCGTTCCCCGAATACTATCCGCTGTTCGCGACAAAGAGGTTTGAATTCGGACACTATGATTCCGAATGGTGCGCGCAGTGGGGCCGGACGCATACGATAAATTACAACAAGCTGCTGTTTATAATGCCGGGCAGCGACGGCATGAAAACCGGCCACACGGACGGGGGCGGATACGGCATGGTGGCGAGTTCAAAAATCGGCGGCCGCCGTCTGATCGGCGTAATCAACGGATTGCGCGCAAAGAGCCACGACGACCTGGCGCGAGAGATGAAAAAGTTATTGGAATACGGATATGCGAACACCGCCAACCGCGTGTTTTATAATCCGGGCGATGCGGTTGTAAAAATTCCGGTATGGTATGGCCGCGCGGATACCGTAACCGCAACCGTCGCGCAAACATTCGCGGTGACATTAGCGCGGGGCTCCGTCGCGTCTCCCCCCTCTGGGGGGGGAGTGTCCGCCGAAGGCGGACGAGGGGGGGCTCCATCAAATAATATCCGCATCATCGCCCGTTACAACACCCCCGCGCTTGCGCCGATCCGCGCCGGCGATAAACTGGGCGAAATTGTCGCGGAGCAAGACGGACAGATTGTCGCGACGGCCCCGCTGATCGCCGCCGAACGCGTCGGCAAAGTCCAACTCTTTGCCCGCATGTGGCAGAATGTAAAGGTTATTTTTGGAATGAAGTAATTTGACTACCCCGGAAAGCTATGGTCGCCCGCCTACGCTTTGCTGCGGCGCGGCGCCAAGATTTTTTCTCCTTCGCAGAAGGGGGATTCAGGGCTCATGTATTACAATTTTTAGTAAAGAAGACGATATGGCATCCAGAAAAAAGAACGATTATAAATTTCCCGAACCGATGGAAAATCCGTCCTTGACGGGGCATGCGGCGGCGCAGGGCGCCTTTATGGACGCCTGGGGCAAGCGCGCGGAATATCCGATGCATCCGGTCTGGATTCTGTCCGGCGCGCGCGGCATAGGCAAGGCGACATTGGCATACCGCATCGCCAGGTTTATTTTTCGTGAATCGGAAAGCGCAATGCGCGGGGCGCAAGATGACAAGACGGGGGATTTGTTCGGAATGCAAGAAGAACCGCGCCCCGCGCCCCGCGCCCCGCGTCCCACGCTTGCCATGGACGCTGACGATCACGTGTTTCAAAAAATGATCCAGGGCGGATTCGGCGACCTGTTCATCATAGACATGGCGCATAACCTGGACAAGGATTTTCGCCCGAAAACCGATGGAAAATTTATCAGCGTCCACACGATACGCAATATGATAGAGAAATTGCAACTGTCCAGTATGGAGGGCGGATGGCGCGTGGTGATAATAGATTCCGTTGATGAATTGTCGCGGGACGCGCCGAACGCATTGCTGAAAATATTGGAAGAACCGCCGGCGAACACCTTGTTTCTTTTGGTCGCGCATTCCCTGAACGCCGTGCTGCCGACAATACGCAGCCGCGCGCGGGTTGAAAAACTACACCCGCTGTCCATATCCGAACTGCGCGAATTGTGCGTGCGATTCATGCCGGATGCAGAAATCAGCCCCGCGCTGCTACGTCTTGCCAACGGTTCTTTCGGGCGCATTGCCAATTTGAAGCGCGGCGGGGGCGACGAGCTTTATGAAAAACTATTGGAACTATGCGCGAATCCGCGCGCCAGTTCCGCAGACATTCTGGCGTTGTCTGCGCAAATTGCGGCGTCGCCGGAAATTTACGGAATTATTCCCGACGCGATTTCGCATTTCGGATTGGCGGACTTGTATCCGGTCGCGACCGCGGCGATCGCGGATATCGGCCGCATATACCTGGAACCCGAAATCGCGATTTTCAAAGTGATTATGGAAATAAGGAAAAGGGTGGTTTCCGCCTAGCGGCCGTTCAGAAAGAATTCATGATTCTTTTCATCAACGGCGCGTTTCAACTTTGTCGCAAAATCCCAAATACTGGAATAGTTAACAATAGATGTTTGATGCGGATCGCGATCGGGATGGTTCTGACGACCAATTGAAATCGGCTGGACAATAGATTTGGTACGAACGCAGTCCGTATCCAGTTCCGGAGTTTTTAAAAAACGATCCATAATTCCTTCAGAATTAAAATAGTCGGCGCCTCCGCCATAGCTGGCCGTGTTATATAAATTCCGCTCGTCATCGTCAATAAGATACAAAATGTGGTTACCCTGTTTGAAATGAATTTCAAGAATATTGTCGTCATTATTTAAAACATGATAGGGTTTATCCAAATCTTTGTGCCCTATATAACAAATATCATTTTTAATTGTTGAAGGCAGCAATCCGCATTTTTTTATCGCCAGCTCAGCAAAGCCAAGTTCGGATCTGGCCGCATCAAAAAAAGGTTGTTTTGATTGGCCTGGTTTTTGCAAACAGAAATCCGACTTGTCTGCAAAAGCATTGTTAAACCGATCATTGAATTTTTTATATAACGTTTGTTCAATTTTCTTGGAAAGCCCATAGTTAGAACATATTTTTACTTTGGAATTAGGCAGGTTCAATAAAATATTCATCCCTTCTATCGCACCGGTAAGAAAGTCCGACTCTTCAATGTATGCATTGATCAGGTTCAATAAGTCCGGATTAAAGTTTCTATTAATTTTATAATCATAAAACATCCGCGCCGTCCGGCGCAGGCCGAATGTTTTCAACGCTGGAAGTAAAAGCGTTTTCAGCCCCGGCTCAGGCAACATCACACCGGTAACATCAACAACGGATAAAATATCATAATGGTCCACGTTTTTATACAGGTCTATAATGTGGCCTTCCCTTATATCGGGGTATTTGGGGTCTATTATTTGGTCCATAACAGGAATCTCCTTATTACCGTTGAAACAATAGCACATATACCACCATTTGTCAACAACAAATTAGGGTGCTTGAATCTAGGCGTTCATGGCGGTATAATCAGTAAGATATGTTAATAGATACTCATTGCCATTTGATTGATGATTATATCGCGCCTGGCGAAGCCCCGGCGGTCGCTTGCGGCATACGGGCGGGGATTATCCAACGCGCGCGTAATGCGGGCGTCGGCGCGATTGTCGTGCCATGCGCCGATCCGGGCGATCCGCCCCGGGTTCTGGCGCTGTGCGAACAATACGATAACTTGTTCGCCACAGTCGGAATTCATCCGGAATTCGCAGGAAATCTGTCCCCCCACCAAAATACTCCGCATTTTGACTCCCCCCAAGGGGGGAGTAATTTAGTGCTTGCTTGTTCAGAATCAAATGAGTGCCTAACTACTCCCCCCTTGGGGGGAGTCGGCGCCGGGATTGCGCCGGTGGGGGGACAGATAGTTTTGAATTATGAAAAATACCTTTCCCATCCGCGTGTTGTCGGCATCGGCGAAATAGGTTTGGATTATCATTACGACAGCGCGTTTGCGTCCAATGTCGCGAATGCGGGGCGGGAACCGCCGTCCCGCGCCGCCCAGATAGAGCTATTCCGCGCTCAGCTGGAAATCGCATGCAATGCCGGATTGCCGGTCGCCATTCATACGCGCGATGCGGAAAGTGATACTTTTGAAATATTAAAAAATTTTTCAATATCGGCTCCGTCGCGTCTCCCCCCTCTTGGGGGGGAGTGCCCGCGTAGCGGGCGAGGGGGGGCTTCTTCCAAATCAAACAATATTTTTAAAAAAGATATTTCAAATAAAGATGGTTCAAACGAAGTAGCCCCCCCTCGGCTCGCTATGCTCGCCACTCCCCCCCACCGGGGCCCCCGCGCGACTGGTTGTGTCGCGTGGGGTGGGCATGAGGGGGGAGACGTGACGGAGCCAAGAGCGATCATTCCCGGCGTGATGCATTGTTACTCTTCATCTTGGAATCTTGCGAAGAAAATGCTGGATCGCGGATTTTACTTTTCCGCATCGGGAATTATCACGTTCAAAAACGCGGAAGAGCTGCGCGAAATTTTCCGCCGTCTGCCCATTGATCGCATTGTCATTGAGACCGACGCGCCGTTTCTGGCACCGGTGCCATATCGCGGCAAGCCGGCCGAGCCGTTTATGATTGCGGAAACGGCGCGGGTTTTGGCGGATATTCGCGACATTCCGCTGGCGGAACTGGAACAGATTTTAATGGAAAATACCAAACGGCTGTATCCGAAATTGGTGGTTGGTGACTCGTGCTGGTGACTGGTGACTCGTGCTGGTGACTGGTGACTCGTGCTGGTGGCTCGTGCTGGTGGCTGGTGCTGGTGGCTCGTGCTGGTGGCTGGTGCTGGTGATTGGTGACAAGTATCTGTATATAATCGGCAATTGTTCCTATTTCCCAATTACCAATTACCAATTACCAATCACCAATCACCATCCACCAGCACCAGCCACCAACCACCAGCACGAGTCACCAGTCACCATTTTTCCCTTTACTAAATTTCACAAAATCGGTAAAATTACGGATATGGGAAAGTCCCCTCTGATTTTGTCGGTTTTTCTGGCCGCGCCTGTTGCGCTGCACGCCGCCCAGGCGCCCAATCCGCGCGGAATGGCCGCGCCCCAGCGTCAGACCGGCCCGGTATATCAGGCGGCAACCGCGCCGGCGTCGCCCGCCGCAACCACGCCCGCAGCCACGACAACCCCAACAACTTCCGCGGTTTCCGCGGCCGCGACGGCCCCGCGGGCTGATGCCCAGTCGCGGCGCGCTGTCGCCCGCCCGGTGCCGGTTTCGGTTTCCCCGCGCGTCGCCGTGTCTTCTTTGCCCGGCCTGGCCGCGCCGGGCGCGGTGATGGCCCGCGCCGCCAGAAATGCCACGACGGCCATCCCGGGCGGCGTGATCACGGCGCGTTCCGCCACGCCCGCGGCGACCACCGCGCGCGCGACCGCGATATTCAACGACATGTCAAAAATGGGCACCGGTTACGCCCAATGTTACGAGGCGTATAACACCTGTATGGATCAGTTTTGCGCCGGCGCGAACAATATCTTTCGCCGGTGCTTTTGCTCTGACAAGTTCAAGCAGTTCAGGAATACGGAATCCGCGATAGACCAGGCGAAATCCCTGTTGGTGGAATTCAACGACAACAACCTGAACGCCGTGGACAAGACGCCGGAGGAGGTCAAGGCCATGTATTCGGCAACGGCGGGCGAGAAAGCGCTGAAAAGGGACACTTCGGCCGCCAGCAAAATGCTGGCGCAGATAGAAGATTTGCTGTCGGGCAAGACGACGACCGTATATTCCGGCCAGACGGTTGATTTGTCATCCGTAAACTTTCTGGACATCAGCGATATATGGGCCAGCCCGGACGACTGGCTTTCCACGGGCGGGCGCAACATGTCGCAGCTAGAAGGGTTAGAGCTGTATAACGAGGCCGGCCGCCAGTGCCAGAACACCATCGCCGCGTCGTGCCCGGACCAGGCGACGCTGAACATGGTGCGCAGCGCGTATAGCATCCTGATCGCCCAAGACTGCAACACGTATGAGCGCAAGGTCGCGACCACCAAGGAAACCATCGCCCAAACGGTCCGCCAGGCGTATAATATTTTGCGCCAGGCGCGGTTGGACGAATACCGCGCGCATAATTCCCCGGACGTGAACACATGCCTGGCCAAGGTCCGGGATTTGATATTGTCCGACAATGTCTGCGGCCCGGGGTATAAAAGATGCTTGGATCCGACCGGAATGTATATCAACGCCACGACGGGCATGCCCATATATTCCCCGCGGCTGTTCAATCTGGCCAATTCCATAAAGCTCAGCGATACGGGCGATCCGGTTTCCAACAACCCCATGTTTTCGCGCAACCTGGATACAAAGCGCAAATTCGCCCAAACCGCGCTGGACACCTGCCAGAATATCGCCGACACGGTCTGGAACGAATTTAAAAAGGCCGCGATAATAGAAATCGCCCAGGCCCAGAATGACGCGATAGAATCCGTCAAAAATACATGCGTGTCCACGATGAAGGAATGCTATGACACCCAGAACAATGCGCTGGCCGGCTTTGACACCACTACCGCCCAGGCGTCGGGCGCCTTGGCGGCCCAGACCACGCGATACATGTGCGCGGACAAGGTTTTGGCCTGCGCCGCGCTATTCTGCGGCAATGCGAACTATAACGCGCTCAGCACGGATGCCGGCGTCTGTCCCCCGTGCAACCTGTCGGGCAGCCAGATTACGAACGCGGATCAATGCGGGTTGCAGTCTCTGCTGACCTTTGTCGGCTCGGTCAGCGATATGCAGGCGGCCGAAGGATGCAAGGCTGCGCTGCAAAATTATGCGGTTCAGATTTGCACCCCGCCCGGCACCAGCAGTTACGGCTATCCCTATGGATGCAGAATACAGAACGAGGAAACGACGCGCCAACAGCTGCAAACATACGCCAGATCTCATTGCCAGATTTTGAATTCCGCCACTGGGACCGATCCATCCAGCGAATGGTGTCCGAATTGCGTGGCCGGCACCAACACCGCCATAGAAAGTTTGCTGGCCGAAATACGCGAAGGCATATCGTCCAATCTGCAATCCTTGTGCAATAAATACGGCGGAATGTGGGCGACTGACAAAGATGCGGTGATTGCGATGGGCGAAGACAGCGTGACGTTGGAACCTTCGTTCCTTTCATCCGTTTACGGCGGCATTGACAATCTGCGGCGGGCGACGATGGTCGGCACGGGGTCATCCGCGACGCGCGGGTTTGAATTGACCACCGATGCAAGCGGAAAATCGGTTATAAAAACTTCCACGCTCAGTTATATCGGAACCGGCATGTGCCTGCTCAGCTCGGCTGCGGTATCCTGTCGCCAACAGGACAAGGATACCGGCGGAATGGGATATGTCACGTTCAATCCGATAACCGGCGAATGCGACTTTGACGACGGCTGGTATCGCATCCGGTGCGAAGGGTTCCTCGGCGGCACCTGGAACAGCAGCAGCCAGACATGTTTATACAGGGAATAGCGGAATGAAAAAACTGTTTGCATTTTTATGCTTGTTTATTGCGGCGGCCGGTTTTACCAGCGGGTCACGGGCCGGTTTTACCAGCGGTGGACAGGATGTCGCTTCTACCCTTAAATTAGTATCCCAAGCACTCACTTCTGCAACCTGTGCGAATACCGGGCCGATCATTGCCGAGACCGTAATTTCTTCCGGAACCAAAGACGGGTGCGTTGTTGATAATTGTTCCGGATATAAATTAACTTGCGACAACGGCTTCTTTTTTAACAGTTATACCGATAATTGCTCAAAAATAGGAGAAGGCAATATAATCGCAAACAGATACGGATATATTACAAAATGCGGCAAATGGGGAACCTGGGGCGACAGCGCCTGGGGGTGGGGCGGCGCGGGAAAAGATACTCCGAACATGTGTGCGGATTTCAAAACCAAGTCGGCTTTGCCGGCGAATGCAGAGGGTTTTACATCAAAAGAATCAGGCATTCCGTGTTGGAAATGGCAATGCAAGAGCACGCATGTCTTGCTGGAAGAAAACACCACCTGCATTACGCCTGCTGAATGTGCGGGCAAGGGGTATGCGGTTAGCCCGGACGGCGAAAAATGCGTGGCGGGCGGCTGCCCTGGCAAATTGATAAAAAACAGCGACAAAAGCTGCGTCACCGCGGATCAATGCAAGGCAGCAACCGGATGCAGCGTCAGCGCGGATAACAAATATTGCAACTGCGACACCGACAAGCTGCAGCCGGAGAAGGTCGGTGGCTGTCCGTCGGGCCGTTGCCGCCAGGCGACCGATACGGGCGATATTTGCTCGGGCAGCATCCAGGATACCACCCCGGGCGGCCAATTCGTCGATAGCGATGGAAAGTGTCAAAAGTGTCCGACTAATTATTTCCCGACATATAATGCCGACGGCAATTTATGGAAATGCTCGCCAGGCCTGATCGCATATGCGGTGGAAATGCGCGCATGCTGGGATTGCGCGATGGCCGTGGGATTCAAGCAGTGCGTGAAATCCAAAGGCGCGGACAGGTCCCAGTGCGCCATCACGGCGGGCAATGACAATAATAATCCGCGGAAATAATCTGCGGATAATCACTTGCGGGGCGGGGGAACCTGTCCGGCCGTGGCAAAATAATCGGTTATCTTTCCCAAAAACACAGGTTCTTTTTCATCCGAAATTCCGATCAGCGCGACGTCCGCGATGGTGCGTTCTGGAATGCGCGGTCCGGCAATGCGTGTCGGTATATCATGCTCGTCGCGGCCCAGATTGTTTTTTTCCATCAATACCCGCGCTTTTGTCCCAATTCGGGATTGCATGAATTCCAGCATGTTCGCGCGCGCAAGTTCGGCCGCCATGTTCACGCGCCGCTTTGATTCCGCGCGCGGCACTTGATCGGGCATGGTCGCCGCAATTGTGCCCGGCCGCGGGGAAAAAGGAAACGCGTGCAGGCGTATGGGCTTCAGCGCGCGTATCAGCGCGCAGGTTTCATCAAACAGCTCTTGCGTCTCGCCCGGAAACCCGCAAATCAGATCCCATGAAAAGCTGGCCGTGGATTTTTCCATCAGCTCCCGCACCTTTTGCGCGTTATGCCTGCGGCCCATGCGGGCAAGAATCGCGTCGCTGCCCGACTGCATGGACAGATGCATATGCGGCAGCATTCGCGGGTGTTCGCGCATTATTTCAATCAGCGGCGCCAAATCGGTCCCGGGGTCCAGGCTGGACAGCCGCAATCGCCGCATCCCCGGCACATCAGAGAGTAGGGCGCGGCAGAGGTCTTGTAGGGGCAAATAATTATTTGCCCCTACGGGTTTATATCCCGCGATATCCACGCCCGTCAGGACGATTTCCGGGTATCCGTTCGCGACTAGCGCGCGAACCTGGGCCAGTATTTGTTCATAAGGGAAAGAGACATTTCGTCCGCGCAAAATCCGCGTGATGCAGTATGTGCATGCGTGCCCGCACCCGTTCTGGATTTGAACAAAGCCTTTGGAAAGAGTTTGGAACTTATTGATGATTACGTAATCATCCTGTCCCCCCACCGGCCCGCAACCCCGCGCGCCGACTCCCCCCAAGGGGGGAGTAGTTGATTCTTCGGAAACTTTGCGTAACTGGAAACGGTCTGAACTACTCCCCCCTTGGGGGGAGTCGCAGAGCGCAAGCGTTGTATCCGCGCCGCGCGATGCGGTGGGGGGACAAAGGTATGCGGCCGCGTTCATCTTATCCTTGTTGACAATAACGCGCGTAACGCCCGCGATTGCCGCAAAGTCATCTGGCGCGCGGGTTGCGGCGCATCCGGTGACGAATACCGCCGCGCCCGAATTTTCGCGGATAATGCGGCGGATGGCTTGCTTGGACTGACGCTCGGCCTCTGCCGTCACGCCGCAGGTATTTACAATCACCGCGCGCGGCGCGCCCGCATCCGCCAGCATGGCGCGAATTTTTTCCGCCTCTACGGTGTTCAGCCGGCACCCGAGAGCTAAAAATTTAATGTTGGATTTCATTGGTTGTTCGTGCTGGTGGCTCGTGCTGGTGGCTCGCATTAACACAAATCACGAGCACGAGCCCCGGGCACTATTTTATTTTCTTCTTGATTTTTCATGTTTTGCAGTGCATTATAACGGGGCTAAAAATTATTGCAACAAAAAGCTAGGGCGCGCACTTCGCGCGCGCCGCAAGAATCAAGAGGTTTCCAATGTCCCGCACCACTATAACCGACAATCTGCCCCATGTCAGCAGCAAGTATGAGCTGGGCATGCTGGCATCGCAACGCGTCCGCGACCTGAACGGCGGAACCCCGCCGATCGTGCCGGCCGGAACGGACAAGCCGACGGTGACCGCGCTGCGCGAAATGGCGTCCGGCGAATTGGACATCGGCCAATTGCGCCATGAATTCGTCCAGTCCTATAAAGACACGCCGATTGTGGCAGAAACCGAGAATATAGAGTCCAAGTCCGAAGACCCGTTATTGCGAGAGATTGACGCGGAACTGGAAAGCGCGATTGTCGCGACCGAAGAAATGACACCCGCAGAATTGGATGCCGAGCTGGACGATTCCACCGTGGATTCCGGCGAAGAGTAACTTCCCCTCCCCAGGAGGGAAATTTTTCGGAGACGTCGCATAGCTGGTCTAGTGCGCTTGCTTGGAAAGCAAGTATACTCGCAAGGGTATCAAGGGTTCGAATCCCTTCGTCTCCGCCATTTATTCCCCTCCTTTGGAGGGGTGCCG
>Ga0209629_10000039_pt1 | contig 51389 bp, 62 predicted proteins | sample TergutCu122P5_FD_187286 | JGI IMG/M metagenome (GOLD analysis project Ga0209629, IMG submission 187286) | Cubitermes ugandensis P5 segment gut microbial communities from Kakamega Forest, Kenya - Cu122 P5 (SPAdes) (version 2) | ecosystem: Host-associated > Arthropoda: Insects > Digestive system...
AGGGCGGCCTGCCGGGAGGTGTCGGTCGGATGCACATGGTTGCCACGCGCCCATGCGTTTTCATTGCCGGGAGCCGCCGTGCCGTTCATCACGGGCGTCGTTGTCGAGGCGGCGGGCCCGGCCGTGTTTATGAACAGACCAGCAGGGTCTATCTTGTCAGCCGTGTTCGTCCGCGTGATCGTGGTGCCGCCCAAGTTCTCGAAAACGCTTCGGGCGTCAACCTGGATAGCGATGGGAGTCGCGGTGGTGTTGTTGTCCTTGTCCAGCGTGGTATTGGCCGAGCCGTTGATATACCAGCCGCCGCAAGTGCACTGAATGCCCGTGCCGAAACCCGATGTCGTAACGTTACCGTAGGACTGAATCAATGATCCGTTCTTGCACACGATGCCCATAGAGGTGTTTGCAGCGCTGCCGTTGTTGTACCCCGTCAGCGTGTTGAGGCCAAATAGCAACAGTCGGCTATTGGCATCGCAGGTAAGCCCTGCCTGCGACGATGACTGCGTTGTAATGGTGAGGTTTGATCCGCAGGCTATGTAAGAGCCCGTGGCCGTGAACGTCGAAAACAAGGTAACGGCGCCGTTGAACCTGCCAAACGAATACGATAACGCAACGTTGTTGGCGACCACCGGCGCAGAGAAAAAGAGCGATCCCACGTAGTTCAGCGTGAGTCCTCCCGCCGCCTCGAACTGCGTTCCGACCAGGACGTTCGGGTTGTTGTTCAGGTTGATGCCTCCGGTGCAGACAACTTTCTGCTGGGAGTTGGTGTAGCCCGTTGACTGCGTATAAATCTGGACGCCGGAGTAGTTCTGTACGGTGATTGGAGGGATGATGGCGTTGTTGATCCCGGCCAGCGCCCAATACATGGTCGTGGCGCTGGCTGGCGATTGCCCGGTGTTGGCAGTCAGGCAAACAAACGACAGCGTTTGGTTTCCGTTTGACCAGGTAACCGTGTTTCCAACCGCATATGCCGTGGTTGCCGACCACACTCCGCCCGTCGTGGCGGCCAGCGGGACGAATTGCCAGGTATCCGCCCCCGTGGTAAGACTTGGGGTTACGCCCGTGCTTGCGGCAACCGCCTTGTAGGTGTAACCGTTGTAGGTGACCTGGTCGCCGATGTTGTACGCAGTGTTTGACAACCAGGCCGCCGGCTCCACCGCGATGTTGGCGTGTATGTACAAGACCAGCGTGCAGTCGTTTGGAACCAGCTTCAGCGCCTGCGTGATCGTTTTGACCGATGTTGCCCTGGTGGTTCCGGCGTTGGTGTCGTTGCCGTCGTTGGTTGCAACGTAGATCGTTTTAACCCGGTTCGCGGAACTATCCAGCACCGTGGCCGGAATCGCGCCCGACAACTTTGTCGCGTCCAGACTGGTGACCGGGATCGTGATGTTGGCCGTCCCGTTGAAACTGGTCGCAGTCCCGGTCGCGCCGCCACTGAGCGCAATGGTGCGCCCCGTCGCCAACGCGGTGGCCGTGGCCGCCAAGCCTGTTGTGTTGCCGGTGCCGCCGTTGGCTATCGGCAAAGTCCCGGTTACGCCAGGTGTGATATTGCCGCCCGTATCAGTGGCCGCAGCCGTGGATGCAAGATTGGTTTGAATCGTGCGGTTGAGGGCTGCTTGCCGAGTGGTGTCCGTTGGGTGGACGTGATCGGAGCGCGCGGCGGTTGCGGCTACGCCAGCGGCGGCTGTGCCATCCATCAACGGCACGACCGTGCCAACGGCGGCCCGAGTTGTGTCCGTTGGGTGGACGTGGTCGGCCCGTGCCCAGGTCGTGCCCGTGCCCACCGCCGCCGTGCCGTCCATCACGGGCGCCGTTGTCGAGGCTGCGGGCACACCCGTGGTAACGCCCGTTCCGCCGTTAGCTATCGGCAAAACCCCCGTCACGCCCGGCGTGATATTGCCGCCCGTATCCGTTATTGCGGTCGCGGAAGCCAGGTTAGTCTGAACCGTGCGGTTGAGGGCGGCTTGCCGGGTGGTATCCGTCGGGTGGACGTGATCAGAGCGCGCGGCGGTGGCCAGGGTTCCAGCGGCGGCGGTGCCGTCCATCAGCGGAGCGGTCGATCCCACTGCGGCGCGCGAGGTATCCGTCGGGTGGACATGATCGGAGCGCGCGGCGGTGGTCGCTGTACCGGCCGCAGCCGTGCCGTCCACCAGAGGCAAGGTCGAACCCACCGCGGCGCGCGAGGTATCAGTCGGGTGGACGTGGTCAGCCCGCGCCCAGGTTGTCCCAGTGCCTACCGCCGCCGTGCCGTCAACCTTCGGCGCGGTGGTTGATGCGGCGGGAATGGCGGTGGCGGCGGCGCCGCCGATGTTTGTCAAAACCTGTTGCTTCCAGGCCGCGCTTTTGCCGGTTTGGTCAAAATCGCCCGAAACGTACTGCGGGTGCGGATTGGCCGCCGACTCGTGCGCATTCATCAGCGCCGTGGCCACATTCCCGGTGGAATCGACAATGACATTGATGGCCGCGCCCGCGCTTGAGTCGAGCGTCATGTCATGGGAGAAAACAAAGTCCACGCCAGCGGACATGACGGCGATATTCCCGCTCGGCTGCGACCAATAGGCAAACAGCACGGAACCCGATTTGGTGGGGTCGCCCGCCCAGATGCCGATCTCGCAGACGGAATAGTTGGTCGATCCGGTGAAGACCGCCGACATCCGGATTTGGTTGGAAGAAATCTTGGAGCCGTTGGTGATGGGCGCGACCTGCGCCGGCGTGACCAATTTGGTTTCAGTGCCGTTGGGCGTGCGGTTGCCCGAGCCGAACTGAATGTGCGTCAGGTTCAGATTGGTGCCGGTGTTCTGGGCGTTGAAAAGCGCCGACGAACCCGCCGCCGTTATCTTCATGTTCAGGGATGTGCTCACGCTGCTGTGCCTTTCAGGATCAGGAGTTGCGCGGCGGAACCGACGTTTGCGGAGGCCATCCCCGTGGCCGCGTCAATCGTGAGAGTCAGCTCAAGCGCTCCTGTTGTCTGAAAATTCTGTGAGAAGGAGACAACGCAAGCGAGGCTGATTTTCCGAGTACTGCTGGCCATGAAATGCTGCAATTTCGGGACGAAGCGCGCCGCCACGACCTGCGTGATGCAGTCCATGACAAGCCGGTCTGCGTTGGCGTCTGGCCAGGAGTTGACGGTGATGCACAGCCGGCTGGTCAGAAAAGCGTCGGCGCTTTCCTCCTCGCGCAAGTCGGTGGGGTAAAGCGCGTTCTTGCCTTGCCACAGTTGCACCACCTCCCCGATATTCGGAAACAGCATTTGCAGGTAGGTGCGCAGAAAATGCAGCCCCCGGCCTTGCGTGTTGCGCGACTTCCAGGCGCGGTACAGATAGCGCGTGGCGGGTTCCTCGCCGTCGCCTTGCAGCAGCACCAGGCCATCGGTGTTGACCGCCTTGCGCACCAGGTCGAACGACCCCAGGTGCGCGGCGCCGAGCACGTTCACGTCGAACAGGCTGGCCGCCAGCAGCGCATCGAACAGGTCGAGCAGCATGCGCTTGAGGTCGTTCTCTACGTCGTTTTCGGCAAAGCTGGCCTCCAGCGGTGTCAGCCTGGGCAGTTGCGCGTTGGAGAAATCGAGCGGGGCGGGCATCAACCGCTCCACGCCTGTCTGACGACGTTGGTCGTGGCGACGGTTACGCTCAGACTGGACGGATCGACGTAGCGCCACATTTCCGGGCGGTTGTCGATTGCTGCGGGTTCGTCGATGTTGACGATCAGGTCGGCGGAGCCGGTGGACAGCGCCGGCACCTGCTCGCGCAGCAGTTCGTACACGCGCACATAAAGCGGCCGGTTGTGACCTTTGCGTGAAGCGGCGGCGGCCTGTCCGAACTCGCCCAAAATAGCCTGCTCGATTTGCTGCTGCACGTCGCTGGCCACAAAGGAGGTGGAGATGCGCGCATTGATCGTCATGGCGATCTTTGAGCGCACAGGCGTGCAGAAATGGATTCGATAGCTGTCATCGGCGGCCTGGATCGCATCGCGGATGGCGCGCTGCGTGCCGGTGAGGCTGGCTTCGGCGATGCGCACCGGGGCCACGGGTTTGCTCACATCCGCCTCGGTCAGCACGGCTTCGTTGCCGTCGGCAGACAGGCACGCCACGAACAGGGCGTTGATGTTGTCCACGCTCGGGCCGCGCGCCTGTTCTTCCTTGGATTCGTTCCAGACGGAGAGAAATTGCAGGCTCGGAAACTGCTTGCGCACCAGAAAGTCGAACTCGCCCAAAAATACGGCGTTGTCGTCGTAAACCGATGGGTAGCGCGCCAATTCGCGCAGCACGGACATCGGCATCGGGTCTTGACCCGGCAGCGCCAGCGCGTCCATCTTGATGTCGATGGCCGATTCGGACGGCGAGCCGATGTACTCGAACGAGAACGGGCTGCCGAACGCCGGGTTAACCGCGCCGTTGGTGTAGGTCACCACCAGGGTGATTTGCGTGCCATCGGGCGGCTGCACGCCCACCACGCCGTCATAGCCGAAGCGCACGTAGACCTGCTGGCGGTCGTCGGCCTCGACGTGGAAGGTGCGATCTCCCGGCAGCGTGTTGACGTAGCGGTTGCGCCATTCGTAATCCCCTTGGCTGTCGCTGACCGCGATCGCGCTCAGGTAGCCGTCATCGTCGGCGGGTGGAATCGGTATGGCGTAAAACGGCTCGCTGCCCGCGACCGTATGCTGGATAGTCACGCTGCGCCGCTGGGAAGCCTCGAACGTGGCGGCGCCGCCGGCGGGCACGGTGGCCGTGGTTTCGACCACGTACAGCAGGCCCGCCGAATCAATCATCGTCCGGCCCGATTGCACCGCGAAGGCGCTGGGGCCGCTGTTGGTCGCGCGCAGGCGCACGCGCGCAGGCGTTCCCTTGAGCACGATGCCGCGCATTGCGGCATCGGCCAGTACCGTGCTGTCGCGCACTTTCTCGAAGGGTTCGGCCTGTGCGGTGTCAATCTGCGCCGACAGCATCGACAGCATCGTCGCCATCGCGTCCAGGTGCTGAAGAATGCGCGGGTCGCCCGCCTGATACAGCGGCGCGACGGCCGGATAGTTGGCGATCGAGTCGCGGATGACTTGCTGAAAATCGCTTTTGGTCAGCACGTCACGCCCCCGTAACCTGGATGGCCTGCCCGGCGACCTCAACCATCAGGTCGAGTCGGTCAGGCGCGGACGCAACGGCATACAGGTTCAACGCGCCGGAAGGCAGCACCTGAAGCGCCGGCACGTCATCGCGCAGCTTGGCCAGAAAGGCGTCGGGCGCGCCGCTTGTCTGCGCCAGTTGCAGCAGCGACTTGACATCCTGCCCATAGTCGGAGCCGAGATAGCCGTACGCCGGCGTATTCAGCCAGTGCCGCACCATCGCCTGAAAACCGTTGCCCGTGATCGTTGCCATGCCACGGCAGTTTGAGGGGCCGGCCAGTGCCTGGGAGGGCTGGTTTTCCGGGTTGGCTCCGCCAGCGTTTGGTTATGGCAGAGGATGACATGGCGTATATTCATGGCTATACTGCGGGCATCCACAGCACAAGGGTTGTCATGTCCTTTATTCCACCAATCGAACAGTCCATCGTTGTTTGGGGCAACTGCCTGGGCTTGCGGATTACGGCTCCCATAGCCAAGGCCGCGCGCCTAAGCCGGGGTTCGGTCGTCAGGGTGGAGGTGCTGGAGGACGGCATCATGATCCGTCCGCTGGATCAAGCCCGGCATATGACCCTGGAGCAAAAGCTCAAGGCATTTGACCCCCAGCGCCACGGCGGTGAAGTCATGGCCGGCGGGCGCGTGGGCGCGGAGGTGTTTTGAAAACCGCCACGCACTCCAACTGGGTGCCCGACCGGTGCGAGATGATCTGGGTGAACTTCAATCCTGGGTCGGGTCAGGAAATGAAGGATGAGCATCCGATGCTGGTGCTATCCACGCGGGCTTTCAACGACCGCACGGGCATTGTGATCGGCCTGCCCATGACCCATGCGGCCAGCAACGAAGACAACCCTTTCGCCGTGAAGTATGCCGGGCCACGGGGCGAAGTTGGCTATGTTCTGACGCATCAGCCCAAGTCTTTCGACTGGCGCGCCAGGGGCGCACGGCCCCATCATTGGCACAAGGTTTCGCACAGCGTTTTCGATGCCGCCCGCGAAGGGCTGGAGTCGATCATTCGCTTGTCGGGTTGAGCAAGTTTTCTGAGCAAGTTTTTCGGGTTGGCGCTATACTGCACCCGTCAGCCGCTCCCGTGGGCCGCCTCTCCCGCAGAGTCCCATGCGTAGCTTCGCCAGCGATGGCGGGTGTCACCGGCGGGCCAACGATGGCGCAACCTCTTTGAGACGACGTTGTGTAGGCTCAAAGAGCGTAGGCCGGAAAGTGTCAGCCTCCGCTACCGGCGCACCGCCATCACTTCTCTCATGCGTTTTCCTCAAAAATTGTCAGCATCCAAGCGTTTGATCCTGGACGCTTGACGAGATGAACTTCCGTGCCATCCTTGCCGACGATGACACGCGCCACGTTTCCAAAAGTCACCCGGTCCTTTTCCACGCCTTCGGCAATGGCATAGACCATCCGGCGCAACAGTTGCACTGTCTGCCGATGGTTCATGCCGTCCTTGCGCGGCCTGGCTTCCAGCACATGCGCAACACCCTTGGCCCCCTTTCTGTTTCCGCTTGCTCCAGGCGGCCATTTGCCTTCCTCCCCCCAAACAAAATCCACCCACCCCAAGCCCTCCCGGTACATGGCGCGGTGCATGGTGGTCTTGTCTTGCAGGGCCTTGTCCAAGGCCGCCAAGCCACGCTGGATGCTCGCCTGCACCGAAGGCACGGCGTCCAGCGTCAACGAGTAGATGAGGCTGCGGTATTCGTGTAGCTGCAACATCCACGAGAGTGTGGGCAGTTGGCAGGCGGGCGGGCGGTGGTGTTTTCCGATGCCTTGCGCCCCGCCATTTATGCGCTGCTGAGTCCACCCGTGACGATATGCGCCATGCGCCGGTCGGCCAAATCCTGGCCGATTTCTGGGGACGGCAGCGCCACCTGTATGGGCCTGACCGATCCGCTGGACGCTAGGGGCGTTGTCAGCAATGGCGCCGGCTGAATTGGCGGCGGGCTTGGAATGGACGGAACCGATGGCACGCTCGCGCTGGCCACGACCGTTTGCATGGCCGGCGCAGCGGGTGCTTGCGCCAAGACGGGCGGCGCCGGGAACGCCGTTCGACCGGCTGCTGGATCGCCGCCGCCTTGGTATTTGCGAATATCAGCGGCATACACATCGCCCTTGCGCATGAACCGGCCCATGTTGGCATACGCCTGGGCTGCTGAAATGTTGCCATCCCCGTACAAAACCGAGTTGCCGGATATGACCGACTCGATGCGGCTTTTGTTTTTCTCTCCACTGACGCCTTGCAGCAAGGCGTCGCGCACCGTCATGGAAGGGGTTTGCCGAATGGCGCTCAACAGTTTGATCGCGTCGCCGTCTCCGAGATTGTGGAAAGCATAGACGTTTGCATCGTCATCGCCGCCACCATACTTGCGGCCCTTGGCGATATTTTCCCGCGTGAACTCCGCCATTACCCAAGCCTGTGCCGATTCATCGTTTCGGTACTTGCCCGCTTGCTCCGGGTCCACGCCGTATTTCCCGGCATACTTTTTGAAGGTGGCATTCCAGGTGGCGTCGGTGAATTGCCCATAGCCGAATGCCGACGAATTGGGGTTTTTGACGCCTGCCCTGAAGCCGCTTTCGACAGCAACAATCTTGGCCAGCGTGCCCGCATCCACACCGGCCTTGCCCGCCGCATCGAGCAGGTACGGCTTGGCATCGTCGTAGCGCTGGTTGGCCGATCCACCGGCTTGCTTGCCGGATTCAAAGGATTTACTGGCTTCGCTCTTGGGCTTTTCTGTCGGACTCGCCGCAGCCTGTTCCTGGCGCCGCTCTTCCCGCCGCGCCTCGATGTGATCCATGAGGCGTTGCGGCACAGCCTTGGCGGCTACCGTCGCAATGTCCTTGCCCAGTTGCACTACGCCAGTCTTGGCTGCGTCAACTACTTTGCCGCCAAGCTCAAGGGCTTTGTCCTTGGCTTGGCCGGCGACTTGAACCACGGTATCCTTGACCGCGCTTGCGCCTTGCGCCACGGTTTTGGCGGCGTTCTCGATCTTCTGGATGGCCGGGCCAACTACCGGCAGGGATTTGAGGGACTGGAAGACGCTGTCCAGAAAGCTCCCGAAAGCACTGAACGCGGCGCCCACTTTGCCGACTGTCTTGTCCCACAGTTCGCCGGCCTCGCGGAAGACCTCGCCGAAGGTCTTGACGGCGCCATCCCATTTCTTCTTGACCCAATCGGAGGCTTCTCCGAAGGTTTCCACGGCGCCATCCCACTTGCCTTTGGCCCAATCGGCCACATCACCAAAACTCTCCTTGATCCAGTCCCAGGTGCCCTGCGCCACGGGCACGATCTCTCCCCATCCGGTCTTGATGGATTGAGTGAGGCTGCCCCAGGCCGCAAACATCTTGCCGCCAAGGTCCGTCTTGCGCAAATCGTTGACCCAGCCGCCGAACACGTCGCCAAGGATTCTTCCAGCCTTGTCGCCGAAGAACAGGCCCACCGCACCGCCCACCAGCCCGCCAATCACCGTGCCGATGGGGCCGGCGAGGCTGCCAATTGCGGCGCCAGCCTCCGCGCCTGTCAACATGCCGGCAATGCCGCCCATCGCGCCACCCACGGCTCCGCCGTTGCGCTGGTCTTTCTCGCGGCGCGAGAGCGTGTCGTCTTGCTCGTTTCCGGCAATCTCCATGCCGGCTGCGCCAACCGCCAGCAGATTGCCTAACAGGGGGACGCGGCGCAACAGTCCCTTCGCCAGCTTGCCCGCGCCACCCAGCACCTTGCCGGCACCTCCAAACACCTTCCCGAACGCGCCAGCTTCCTTTGCCAGCGGCGCGGCTTCCTTGCCTGCCTGCGCAGCCTTCTTAGCCGCTTCTGCTGTTTTGCCGGCCGGGCTGGATTTCCTGGCTTTTTCTGGCGCCCGCTTGCGGCCCTTGCCTTTTCCCTTGCCGCCCGGCGGCCTGTTACCCTTGGGCTGGCCTTCCGGCCTCCATCGCTTGGGTAGCAGCATCGGGAGCAAATGCCCCAGTTTTGTCAATACCGGGCCGATGAGGGGCAGCTTGCCCAGAAACCGCGCCAGCAGCCCGCCAAGAATCAGCAACAGCGTGGTCAGCCAGCCGTGGCCGCCGGAGCTGGTCTTTTTCTCCTCGATGGCTTTGAGCCGCTTGCTGGCAACCTTGTGGAACAGCCCGCCTTCCTGGCGCGCTTCCTTCAGCGTGGTGTAGATGCGGCGCAGCCAGCTTTCCTGGCGCTTTTGCGGGCTGCCCCGCATAATTTTGTAGCCGTGCGCCAGCGGGCGCGCCACCTCGGTGAACGATTTGACGGCGGGATCGACCTCCTGCGCCCCTTCGCCCGATGTTTTGACGACTTCGGCAATCTTGTTGCCCAGCGAGCGGATGGCGCCAGCCGTTTTGCTGCCGCGGTCTTCCTCCTCGCCGCCGTCGTCTGGGTTTTCAGGTGCGTTCTTGTCGGCAAAACGTCCGTCACTGCCGCGCTTTTGCTGATTGGCTTGCGCCTGCCGCGCGGCGTTCGGCGCATTGGGGACAGCAGGCGCGGCTTTTCCGGCGTCGCTGGCCGAAACGCTGCCGGGAACGGCCGCGCGCTCGAAGTCTGGGCGATTGAGCGTTTCACCAAGGCTGGACACGCCGGCGCGAATCGCGCGCACGTCGTCGCGCAAACCGTCCCACTTCCTGGAGCGCTCAAGATCAGACGATATGGCCGGCTGAATGGGTAGAGCCTTATCGGCGTCATTGGGCGTACCGCCGGGCACGGCCACGCGCTCGAAGTCCGGGCGCTTGAGCGCCTCACCGAGACTGGGCGCACCGGCGCGCACGTCCTCGCCCAAGCCGCTCCATTGCCTGGTGTGTCCCAGGTCAAGCGATACGGTTGTTTGAGCAGGTAAGGGAGGCTTATCGGCGTCATTGGCGGCGTTGCCGGGCAGGGCCACATACGGGAAGTCCAGGCGATTGAGCGTCTCCCCAAGGCTGGATATGCCGGCGCGGATCGCGCGCACGTCCTCGCGCAAACCATCCCACTCTCTGGAGTTGCCCAGGTCGATCGGGTCTCCTGTGAGGAAGCCCTGTGCGTCGTGTTTGAGTTTGGCGGCAGTCATGGCGGCATGAAGGTGTCCATTTGCGAGAACGTCATCTGGAGTTCCTCCATCGCCTGCTCGCGGCGCGACAGGCTCACGTCCAGATTGGCGGGGCGAAACAGCCCGATGTCCTCATAACCGCCCCGGCGGCTGTCCTGGGTAATGAAGGCGTGCACCACCTTGAACTGGATGGCGTAGGAAGAGGGCACGCCCACCGTTCCATCCTGCGCCACCACCTGGGCATGGTGCATGGCAAACCAGCGCTTGATCGTGCCCTGGTCGTCGTCCAGCGTGGTCAGGCGCAGCTCGGTGGCTTCGCAGCCTTGCACGCCGTCGCCGACCGCGCCGCCGAGCTGGCGCTTGTTGCCGGAAACGATGTAGGGGGAGTATTCAAGATCGGTCGCAAACATGTTGAACCGTTGCGAGAAGTTGCCCGCCAAGGCGCTGCTTACCTCGATGAGCCACAGGTTCTTGCGCGCCAGTTTCTGCCAGCGCATCTGGTCGTAAATGGCCCTTGCCGCCGTCGGGGTAAGGCCGCCCAGCAGCGGCGTTGGGCGGCCCCAATAGGCTGCCTGCGCTGCCAGCCCGGACAGGTGCGGGGTCAGGGCATTCAGGGCCGCGCCCAGCGCGGTTGCGCCAGCGCCTTGCCAGTCGCCGTTCATCCACGCCTCGCGCACGGCCGCGCCCGTGTTGACGAAATTCTGAACCTGCGGCGGCGCGTACTTGTTGGCCAGGCTTTGGGCCGCGCCGCCGGCCAGGCCGGCGCCCATCTGGGCCAGCGCGCCGCCGCCCAGCTTATTGACCTGCGCGCTGATGCGCGAACTGACGCTGCCGCTGCCGGAAAGCAGCCCGCCGCCGGCGGACAGGCTGGCCGAGACGTTGTTGTACAGGCTCATGGTGTTCTACGCCTTGCGCGCGCCGTCATTTGCGTTTTCGCCGGCGCTTGGGGCGGGCGGGAATTTGGGCCGGGCGGTTTACAATGGATGCTGCTCGTCGGCCCGCATCGAGAACTTCCATCGGCGCGGAAACAAGTGCTTCAGTGTCTAGCCTCTTGGAGCCGCCGATGGGCGCCTTCTTTATGGTTGGCAGTTCTACAATTGGCGCCGTTCGCTGGTCGGCGGAGAGAATTACCTCCCCCGCCGAGTCAAGTGCCCCAGAGTTCATCGTCTTGAGGCTGCCAGTGAACACGACTTGCTTCAAGGCGCCAGCGGCGTCTTTGGAAAAATTTGAGTTGGCGTTGGCGACATTTCCCCCAGCGCTGTCAAGCTGATTGGGGTTCACAGACGCAATCAGCTTCTTGAACTTTTCATTCTCATCGTCGTATGACGTGACGACCCAAGTCTTCTGTTTGCCGAAGTATTCAAGGCTGATAACCGTGACATGCATGGGGGCCTTGTCATCCACCAAATAGACCTTGGCATTGCCATCCAGGCGGACAAGGCGACCATGTTTAAGCAGCCAGGGCAGTTTTTTCAATCCGGCGGGATGTTTTCGGCTGATCTTTGAGATTCCAAACCTTTCTCCGCCCCAGACAAGGTCAATCGCGCCTATGTCCGGGCGCGTCCACACGGCGCGCGCATCGCCGGTTTTCTCGCGCATCAAGCGCTTGATCGCGCCTTCCGGGTCGTTCTTGTATTCCGTGAAGACCGGGCCAAGGCCGGCCGGGGCGGCGGAATCAAGCGCGCCCAGGTCATCGCCATCTTCGTCTTCATCGAAGCCCGCGTCCATGTCCGCGCCGAACCCGCCGCCGCCATCGTCGCTGGCCGGCTGTTTCGGCTTATCGACAATCGTTGCGTAGAGCTTGGCCTGATCCTGGTCGAGCAGCATCGTCTTGGTCAGGAACTCTTCCATCACGTTCTTGCTCGCGCCCAGCTCCTTGAATGCCTGCATCGCCTGCGCCAGCAGCATGCCGGCGTTCATGGCGTCCGAGCGGGTGCGCTGCTTTTCAGCCTCAAGGGCTGAAATCGAGCCAAAGAAGTTGATCTCCCAAGGCCGCTCGCTGGCGTCAAACACCATCCCGTAGCGGCGCATGGTGTGAATGTCGATGACGTGGTTGAAAAACTCCGACAGCGCCACGCGGATCACGCGCGCGCGCTCGGCAGCCTGCGCAGAAACCCGGAAGAAGCCCCCTTCGCCCAGCCCGCCCGAGAGCTGATCGGCAAAGCCCAGCATGGACAAATCCACCCCCAGCGCACCGGAGAGCAGCCGCGCATGCAGCATCACGTCTTCCACGCTGATGGTGGCCGTGCGCCCCGTGCCGTTGCCGGGGCCGATTTGAACCACCTGCTTTTCGCTGAAAACCGGGATCACATGCCGAATCCGCTCCAAAAAAGGCCGCCCGGTTTTGACCGCCTGCTCCGCATAGCTCTTGGAGCGCAGCAACATGTCCTTGACAGATTGGTTCACGGATTCTTGTTGCTCGCGGTTCATGGACTCCATGTTCACGGTCACAAGCTGCTCGTCGATCGAATCCAGCCAGCGCTGTCCAACCAGCCCCAGCAGGGAGGCCGCCAGGTTGTCATAAGGGATTTCGGCGCTGTACAGGAGTGAGCCGCCCACCATGCTGGGCAGGATCGGCAGGCGGTCGATGTCGTCCTCGGTCAGGTGCAGCCGCACGGCCTTTTCCACGATGCCGTACTGCGGCACCCACTGCACCCGCGGCATCTTCAGGCGGGCGACCTGGGACACGTCCAGCCGCTCGAAATTGCGCTCGCCCAGGTAGACGGCAAAGCCCACCGTGCGGCTGCCGCGCTCGAACGGCTGCACCAGCGGCGGGCGCAGCGTCTCGTCGATGTTCAAGTCGATCACGCCGTCGGAGTTTGTATAGATGCGCGCGTAGGCGTCGCCAAAGGCTGCCCCAGCATAGGCCACCTGAAACGCTACCCGATTGAACAGCGGGATCAGGTCGGCGGCGATCTCGTCCACGATGCGCGACAGGCGTTTGTCGTGCTTGGTCTCGGTGGTTTTCTCGACAAACACCAGGTCGCCATTGGTTTCATGCCCGCCCAGCGCGGAAGTCACCAGCAGCATCAGCGCGGTCGAGATGATGGGGTCGCCCTCCATGAGCGACCATTTTTCATAGATGATCTGCCGCGCCCGAGCGCCCCGGCTGCCCGAACCCAGCAGCGCCGCGACGGTGGTCATCCCGGCGCCGTAGTTGAAGGCGTCGGCTTCGGTGATCTGCTTGGACGGCGCGGTGAACGAAGACGCCCAGCGCCGGGCCGACATGCCCATCCGGGTCAGAAAACCAGGCTTGCGCGAGGCTTGGGTGTTGGAAATCGCGGCCATCGGACAAGGGTAGATGGCCCGGCGCGCCGCAAAGGGCCGGGTTTTCCGCGCGTGATGCTACTTGCGCCGCTTTTTATGCCACCCGAAGCTCAAGATGCCGGCCCAGCGCGCGCAGCGCCGAATCAATGCCGTCGATGCGGGTGGTGTGCCGCAGATTGGTCAGGCGGTTGACCTCTTGCGGCGTCGTCTTCAACAGCCGCGCCAACTCAGCGGGACGGATGCGCTGGCGCACCATCTCATTGAGCAATAACACCTTGGCCGACAAGCTGGCCGGCAGTTCAATGACGGGCTGGCCGCGTTTGGGGCGGGACGGCGCGGGCACGGCGCGCCCGTCCTCAAAGTAAAACTCCAGCGCGGTTTCCAGCGCCTCTCGCGCCATTGCCAAAGCCTCCTGCCTGGTCTCGCCCTGGGTGATGGCCTCTGGAATGTCGGGGAAAGTCACAACGAAACCGCCATCGGTTTCGTCAGGAGTGAGCGTGACGGGGAATTTCATCGGGCGCTTCTCATTTCAGACCCAGTTGCTTCTTGATGCCCCAGCAAGCGACCAACGAATATGCCGTCGCGGTCGTCGTAGTCGATGCGGGCGGTGTAGTCCTTGTGGGTCATCGTATTCGTGCTCATGGTGTGACTCCAATCAGTTGAAGAAACTCACGCGCTTGCCTGATCTGGTAACGCCTGGCCTCTTTGCCGGGGTGTGGGCGGTGGCATAAGAATGCGTGTCCGCCATGATCGAACCGCACGCGCGAACCAGCGCCTTCGGTGAGCGTGCAGCCTACGGCCAGCAGCAGCGCCTGTACGTCATCAAATTTGGGCTGGCGCGACCACCGCGCTCAAGCGCAGACCAAGCGCCCCCATGACCTTGAGCAAGGTTTCAGTCGAGGGAATGCGTTCGCCAGACAGCCCTTTGTACAGGCTTTCACGGGAAAGTCCGGCATCTTTCGCAAGCTGCGCCATGCCGCGCGCCCGGGCAATGTCACCCAGCGCCGCCGCCAACAAAGCGGGGTCGTTGTCCTCAAGCACGACCGTCAGGTATTCGGCAATAGCTTCATCGGTATCAAGGTGTTCGGCAATGTCGAAACGCTTGAGGCTGGAAAGTTTGATTTTCTGGGTCATGGCGGTTTACTCCTGTTGGGACAGATCAAGGGATGCGGCCAATTCTTTGGCGCGCTGGATGTCACGCTCTTGGGTCGATTTGTCGCCACCGCCGAGCATCACGATCAACAACATGCCATGCTGGACGTAATACATGCGCCAGCCTGGGCCGAAGTGCTCACGCATTTCAGACACGCCCTCACCAACAGGCTCGATGTCGCCCAAATTTCCAAGCTCTGCCTTACGCAACCGTTTGCCCAGACGACGACGTGTCAGGCCATCTTTCAGGCCGCGCAGCCAAGCATCGAACTCTGGAAGTTGGAGGATGGTGTACATGGCGCTATTGTAGCCGGCAGGCTACTTATTTTCAAACCCCTGTTGCATTTGTCGCCTCGCCCGCGCCATCTTTTGTTACACTCCGCCCGCCCCACGAAAACGGTGGGGCCGGGATTGGCGTCCCGATACACCGCTGCGACGCAAGCCGCAGCCTACCCTCGCAGTCTCTCTGCGGCTTTGTCGTCCGTGCCTCCTTTTGGCGGCCCGGACGGGGAGTCGCAAGACTCGCCGGTTCGCGCACGCGGTGTCCGGTACGCCAACCTGTTCGGGCTGCCGCCCCATATGCGTCTGGGCGGCGGTTGTTGCAAAACTGAACCGTGAGGGAGCTATTCTGTCGATCCGCTATTTGACACGCACGATGTGCGTGACGTACACTATTGCTCAGGTGCTTCAAAACACCTTGCTCGGTAAACGGTCAAGCCGCCCCGTCAGTGCGGCTTTGTCATGCCCGTTTTTCGGGTCGGATGGGGCTACCCGTGAGGGCGTCCGCACTGCTTTACCCAGTGTTTTGAACATCCGGCCCACCCGTCGCGCTTCAAACGCGGCGGGCGGATTCACCAGTCTCGGTAAAGGAGCATGACAATGGAAACCTCCATCAACACGGGCATCGCCGCCCACATAGCCGTCGTTGACGGCCAGCCCACCACCACCACGCAAGACATTGCCGAAGTTTTCGGCAAACGTCACGACCATGTACTGCGCGTCGCGCGCCAACGCATGACCGAAGCGGGTGCATGGGGTGTCCCCAACTTTGGGGAGACCTCATACACCAACCCGCAAAACGGCCAGACCTACCCGGTCATTCGCCTGACCAAAAAGGGCTTCGTGTTCGTGGTGCAGAAATTCACCGGTGCCAAGGCCGTCAAGTTTCAGCTTGACTACATCGACGAATTCGAGCGCATGGAGCAGGCGCTGCGCCAGCAGCCCGCGCTACCAGCAATCGATCATGATCGCATGAAACTGGCGTTCCGCCCTGGCGATCACGTGATAGCGGCGTCGCGCAAGTTTCGTGCAATAGCCAGCGAACTGCCCGAGCCGCAGTACAAGGCGTTGCTCAACGAGGCCGATTTGCGCGAGCTTGCCGACGGCTACCTTGCCTGGGCGCTGGGCGGCAAACGCTGGCTGGTCAGCTTTGACGACAGGGGGCAAATCCGGCAATCGTTTGTACCTGCCGATGCGTTTGTTTTTTCGTCCGACGAGCTGCCCAGTCTGATCCGCGACCCCGGCGCCGAGTTCGACAACCAGCAGTTGGTCGCCATCAACAACGCCTGCGTCGAACGGCTCGCGGCCAAGGCGTCCGCTGCAAACGAGTGCTCAAACCTCTTGCGCAGGCAACTCAAGATGGTCAAGGAGGCGGCGTGAATATCCCCGCGCCCTCTTTGCACCAGCTTGGCGACAAGTCCCGCGCGCGGCTTCGCGCCAGACGGTAGCCGCATAACCAAGCGGCCAATATCGTCACTAAGTGGCATAATAAAACCTATGGATCGCGCATTCAAAACCCGATGCTTCGAGCGTTGGGCGCGCGATACTGGGTTGACCGACGCCGCGCTGCGCAAGACGGTCAGCGAGATGAGCGCTGGGCTGATCGATGCCGACCTGGGCGCTGGCGTGGTCAAAAAGCGCGTGGCGCTACTGGGGCGCGGCAAAAGTGGCGGGGTGCGCACCATCGTGGCGACCAAGCTGGATGGGCGCTGGTTTTTTATGTACGGTTACGAGAAAAACGTGATGGACAGTATCGGTGCCAAGGCGTTGCGTGCGTTGCAAGGTGAAGCGGCTGATTTGTTGACGCTGGATGCCGATGGCCTTGTTTTGGCCGTCCAAGCAGGCGAAATTCAGGAGATTGCGTTATGAGCGAACTGGACAATTCCATTCTTGCGGCGGTTCATGAAACGGCGCGCGGGCTACACCGAATCGGGCTGATCGACAAGCGCCGCATGGCACACTACGACGCGCTGTGTCTGCCGCCGCCCGACTATGGAGCTGAAAACATCAAGGCGCTACGCGAACGCTTGCACCTGTCGCAGGCTGTGATGGCTGATGTGTTGGGGGCTAGCCCATCGACCGTGCGCAAGTGGGAAGCGGGCGATAAGCGCCCCAGCGGCCCATCGCGCCGGCTGCTCGATATTCTTGACCGCAAGGGGCTGGAGGCGGTTCTGTGAGGGCTTGAACAGTTTGAATCAAGCGGCGGTGCCGAATACCTCATTGGGCAGCCGGTAGGCGCCCAGGAACTCAGCCATGTAGCTGGCGCGCACGCGCAGCTTTGTTTCCTTGCCGCCTTTGCCGGAAACGCAGCGCGGCGGCGTGATGAACACAGCCAGCCCGCCGGGCCGCAGCTTTTCGAGAGCGCGCAGGATGAAGTAGTTTTGCAGCGGCTCCTTCTGGTAGCGGTCGTCGAGCAACTGGTTGCCGCCGCGGTCGGCCACGCCGCCGAAGGGCACATTGGTGACCACCGCGTCGTATTGCTCGTCCGGCGTAGAGGAGGCCACTTTCTCGAAGGCGGAGACCGTGGCGGTGTAGCCTGGGCCAGCGTTGACCAGCGCATTGACGCGGCCCGCCGTTTCGTTGAGTTCCACCGAATCGATGGCAGCGTTCATGGGCGCGGTGGCGCCGAAGATGCCCACGCCGGCGCACGGGTCGAGCACCTTCCCGCCGGCGAATCCTTCCTCGGCCAGCAAGTCCCAGATGCCCTCGGCAATCGGCTTGGGGGTGTAGTACTCGTAAGCGCTGCCTTTCTTGCCGTCCGCGCCGATCAGCGCGCCGCCGGTGCCGGAGTATTTCGCCAGGATGGTTTTTTCGTCCGGCGTCAAGCGCGCGGCGTCCGCCTCACCGGCGTCGATGCGGCGCAGCAATTCCATCGCCGCGGCGTTGTCGGCCTTGCGCTGGGCTGGCTTGCGGTTCGGGTCGAACTCGTAAAACTGCGCCGTGCCATTGCGCGGCGCCTGCGGCGCGTCATCGGGCGGCGTGGCCGAATCTGGTTGAGCAGCAGGCGCCGCGGCGGATTTGCCAGCGCCCAATTCCACCCGAATCTGGTTGGCGCGTGCGGCCAGCTTCAGGCGCGCCAGCGCCCCATCGGCGGTTTTGAGGCCCTGCTTGATGCGGCCCAGTTCGCCCGCCAGCTTCAGGCGCGCGAGCAGGGACGAGGCTTCGACGTGGGCTGTGGCGGCTTCGGCGGGAATCCCGGCATCGTCCAGTATCAGATTGCTTCCGTCATCAAGCTCCAATACAATGTGGTTTCGGCTGGCCTGAACAGCAGAAAATTTGTCAGCTCCTGCGCATGCCGCTTCGTCGGGATAGGAATGTGGGGAATTGCGGAGCAATCCGCTTTGCTGTCCCACCAGGCTGGCCGAATCCAACTCGCCTTCGGACAATAGCCCAGTATCCAACGCATTATTTTGAGCAAACGGGCGCGCAGACTGCCTTGTCATCTTCAATCTGGCAAGCGCGTTACTGTGATTCATCAGTCTTTTCCTTCAGGACAGATTCGCGGTTGCATTCAGCATCGCGCCTTGGTAGGCGTTGACGGCCTGCTCAAACAAGCTGGCCATTTCCGAATCGGTTTGGTGGCGCAGATAGGCCGCTTCCAGCGCGTCGGCCAGTTCCGGGGCCAGGATGTCGGCCACCGTGCCGTTGATGACGGACTGGAACAGGGCGCGGTCGGCTTGTTTCTGGGCATCCTGAGCCGTTTCGTCGGCGGCGGAGCCGGAATTGGCATCGCCATCACCGGCAAGCTGCGTTGGGACTATTTCCGGCTTTTCCCCTTCGATGAAGAGATTGATGAGCATGCCGCCCACCTCTTCTTGACCGGCGGCATCCAACGTGGCAAGATCACTACTGTTGGCAGTCCCAGATTTGTGATCTGGGGAAACACCGGCAGCCGGGGCGACGCTATCAAGCGCCGCCCTTGCTTTTTGGGTAAAATCACCTTGGTCACTCCCCCCAGCTTCGGTTGCTGGGTCAAGCTTTGACCAGAAGACGGCGCTATCTAGCGCCGTCTTCGCTCTTGTGTCCGGAAGCATAAAGTCGTAGTGCAGATACCCAGATGTGTCTTGCTCAATCAGGACTGTTACTTCGTGCGGCTCGCCAGCGATGGATACCCGGTTTTTCAAGCGGTAATATCCAAGAACGCCACGTTTTTTCGTCGGCTTGAAGTTCGGCTCTGGTTGTGAGTCGAAAGCCGTTTCGATGATTTCTTCCACTTTTGCGGCCAGTTTCAATTTTTCCGGCTTTGCGCTGTACCGGATGAACTCGTCAATGCCACGCTGGCGAATTTCAACCTCACGCACGTTTCCGTTAGCGTCTTTTGGCATGGCCGGGCACTTGACCCATTTCCCGCGCTTGGCTTCAAAGTGTGCGCGAGCCGCCTCACGCAATCCAATCAACCCTTCTGGCGTATCCGGGAAGTCGCCAAGTTCCTTGCCGGTCAACTCGACTGTGGATACATCGGCCTCCTTCAAGTTCTCGAACAGCCAATCCACCATGCGTGGAGCATCGTCGTCCGAGTAGACGGCGGTCAGGCGCGTTCCGTCCACGGAAGAGATGAAGCTCACCCGTTGATCGCCCGACGCGCCGACATACACCATCGCCTTGCCGTCGCCGCCAATGTCGATGCGGCCGGCCACCGCGCCGTCCTTCATGATCTTGCCCACGTATCCGTCAGCATCGGCGCTATCAAGCAAGGCTTCCTCGGCCTCGAAGGTTTCGCCGATTTCTGATTCGACGTACCCGTAGTCGCCCTCTGTCAGGATGGCGATTGCCTCCTCAATGCTGGCCACCACATCGGCTTCGAGGCTGGCCTGCGCGGTGTTGCCTTCGGTACGGTTGATGGGCTCGTTGGTTTTCACCACGTCCAGCGCCTGTTGCAGGGTAGAGACAGCAAGGCCAACGTCATCAAGCGCCGCGCCGCTCATCGTCAGGGATTCGTTATCCGCGTTCGCGTCATCGAGCGTTGCCGCGCCAAAAAAGCCCCATTCCACGCCCGCGCCGTTGCGCTTGGCCGCTTCGTCCATCGCCTTGGCCGCGGCGAATGGCGAGTAGTCAGCCTGGCTCAGGGACTCGTACAGCCACGCCTTGAATTCGTCGGTGGCGTTGTCGAAGCGGTAGGCGGCATCGACCGCGGCGATCTTCTGCGCGCCGGTCGGATCGTCGCTCGGCCCGGCGTCCTTGGGCTTCAACGGCTCCAGGGTTTCCGGGTCAAGCTCGTTGCCATCCTTGTCCCATACGGCAAGGATGCGGATGTTCAGGCCGTCGTCGTCATCATTGACATCAGGGGCGGATGCGTCTAAAATTGCGCTCGAAGCTGACACCGTTCCCTCGGCATCGCAAGCGACAGCTTGTGCTTTGGCAGAATCGAAAGATTCCGCATGGCGTTTGAAAAGGACAGAATCCCAAGGGGCGTTTGACCCCATATCCGCGGGCTTGTAACCTGTTGTGCTGTGGGCGATTATGGGCATCCTACTGAAGGCTCCAGCGATGGAGCCTTCTTTTATGGCTGAATCAAGAAGCACCCCAGGCTCGGATAGTGAATACACCATTGGGATTACGTCGTTTTTCCTGCGCCCTACCTTTACCTCGGCGAAAACACGAACATCTCTCAAATCAACGGTTTTTGTAAATTTATAAAATCCGTCAATTTTGTGTTGCTCGACATTTTTGCTCCCGCGCCCTTCTACAGGGGCAAGAACACCATCAGTGTCGCCTTCGATCAGAATTTCTGGCACACGGGGCACTACGCGAATCTTCAAACTGTTCTTGCGATTAGCCGACAAAGATAATTCGCTGCGCGATGTGGCATTGAATACACAATCTCCGAGTTTCGTTTTAACTATACGTCCTTGCAAATAGTTGGCAATGAAGTCACGCGCTATCGGCGCTGCCGGCTTATTCGGGTCTGCTGCCATTGCCGCCACCAACAGCGCATCAGCCTTGCCCGTATCCCACGCTTCAATCACCTGTGCGCCGCTGGCAGGGTCAAGATCGCGCTGGCTTTCCTGCGCCCAAAGGCGCGCCGGTTCCGCTTGAAGGGCCCCCACCAATTGCAGCGCCTCGCGCAAGCCGCCAAAGGCCAGCGCGGCTTTCAGAAAGCCATTGAAAACCCGGCTTTTGGCGGATTTCAAGTGGTCGCCCTTGCGCAGCCGATAGGCTTGGGTTGCGCCCACCTTGTAGACATTGATTTCGGTGTAACCGTCGTTGAACTGGTTCATCAGGTACTGCTGGCCGTCGACCACCGTACCGGCGCTACTGTCCCGGATGCTCAGTTGCTTGAGCGCGCCCCAGGCGCCGCGAACATTGGCCTCGCGCTCGGCGACTTTCCTGTCGGCGGCTTCCTTGGCTTCCTGTTGCGCGCGCTGCTCAGGCGTGATACCCGCCCATGCGTCGATCTGCGGGCTACGGTCGCGTTGGGTCTTGGCCAGCTTGATGCCGGTGGCACGCTCAAAAATCTCCGCGCTGGCCTTGTTGTCGAGATTTTTCAGGATGCTCCACGCCAGTTCCGCATCCTTGGCCTCGATGGCGGAGACGATTTGCGGACTCTTGCCGCCCGCCATTTTGATGCCGCGCTTGAGAAAAATGGCGGCGGCCACGTCGGCCAGCGGGGCGTCAGCGGGCAATGCGGCCAGCGCGGCGGCCCCATCGGCCTTGATGGATTCCTCGGCAGCGCTCAACAAGGCTCCCCGCGTGGCGTCGGCGGAGGTTCCAGCGGCGTGCCATGCCTTCACGCCCGGCGTATCGCCAAGCTCCGCAAGGCGGTCATCGTATTTGCTGATGCCGGCGGACTCCATGTCTTTAGCCGCCTGCATGATGATGCCATTCGCCGCTTGGCTGGCTTTGTAAAGCATGTCAAGTTCCCGCCTTGCGTCGGCTTCGTTGCCGATGCCGGCCTTGCCTAGCAGGTCATTGGCGGCGTCAACGGCAATTTGAAGCGCGGCGGCGGCGGCGCCGAAGGAGCGCACATAGGCATCAATCAGCGCCTGATCGGTTTTTTGCTTTGCGACATTGGTTTCTGCGTCGATCCCTAGTTCCTTCAACATTGCGTCTTCATCCTCGGCGCTGGCCGTCGATGTTTCCTCGGCCACGGTGTAACCAGCGGCGCGCAACTGCTCAATGGTGGATTCCGCATGAGCGGCCAACACCTTGCCGCCATCGGCGCCCGGAGTGGCATTGAGTTCTTTCCACGCCTTTTCTCCCTCCGGCGTGTTCGGGAAGAACGAGGTGAAAAGGCCGTCGGCGCTGCGCCGATAGGAAATGTCAGTCTTCTGTCGCGCCGCCCGCGCGCGCTTCGTCTCCATCGCCTTCGCTGTCGCCTCCGCATGCACCTCGGCGGCGAATCCTTCCGGGGTCTTTCTCAGGTCATCGGCGATACCGTTCATGGCCCAGCCGGCAACGTTCTTGCCCGCGCCGACGTGCGTGAAAGTCGGCTGCGCCTCCATGTCACCCTTGTAGAGCCGGGCATCGGCAGGATTGCGGCTCTTCCAGCCGAGCGCACGCAGCGCGTTGCGCACGGCGACAATGCGCTCTTGGAAGAAGGCATCGAGCCGGTCTTGCCACGACATTTGCAGGCCGGAATCAGCCATGACCTTGGCGTAGTTCTCGGGCGTGGTCGGGTCGAAATCCGGCGCGGCCAAATCATCGTCTTCATCTTCACCTGGGAATGCCGCCTCGATCGCCGCTTCGTGCTTCTTCAGCTCGTCAGGGTGAGCCTCAAAGTATTGCTCCAGCTCATAGTCACGATTGGACGCCAAATATTCCGGCGAAAACGTGCCTTGGCGAGCGTATGTCAACTCGTCGTCCATCTTGCGCCGAATCTCCAGGGCGGCCTCACGCCGGGCTTGCTCGTCCGCGGCGGGCGCGGCCTGGGTCTGCTGCGCCTGCCGATCTTCGGCGGCCTGCTGGGCAACCTCCAATTCGTTTTGCGCGCTGGCCAGCTCGGTTTCCAGCGCGGCGATTTCGTCCTTGAGGGACTGCACGCTCTGAATGCGCTCGGCGCGCCGGGCGTTCTGGCGCGCAAACAGCGCGCTGTTGCGTTCGGCCAGGCGCATCACGCGGCGCGCCACGTCAAACAGGTTCAAATCCGCGCCGCGCTCGGGCGCGACAACGATGGTGATGTCTTTTTTGTTGAGGAGCCATTTCCACGAAATGACCTCATCGGTTGGCGCGATCCGGGTTGATTTGGCGTCCGGGTTGTGAAAATAGATGCTCACCGTCTGGCCGTCGGTCAGCTTGAAGAGCGCCACCACGTTGGTAACGCCGCGATAGCGGAACGGCTGTGTGATCTGCACGTCCTCGGTCTTGACGGCGCGGCCGGTGCGATCGAGCACCCGGCGCAGCAAGTCCATGCGCCGTTTCAGGCGCGCGAACGGCGACACCAGCGCATCCAGGGTCAGCACTTCGTCGGCTTCTTCCAGAATTTCGGCCTCGCTCACCGCGTCCAGCATCAGGCCCTGGCCCGCATCGGATCGGCGTATCTGGTAGAGCACCTGATCGAGCGAAACGTCATAAGGCAGGCCGGTTTCGTTGTTCCACTGAATTTTTCGGGTCATGGTTTCCAGTCCATCTGGTGGCAGGGCTTCGGCGCGCAGCGGCGCGCTCAGGTCGCCATTGCGAAGCCACCACCGCAGTTGTGAAATTGATAGGGGCACGATGCTTTCCAGCCCGTCCCAGTCGCGCGAATAGCTTTGCTGGTAGGCCAGCCGGGCGGATGGCTCATCCGGGAAGGCAAGCAAAATTTTGTGTTCGTCGAACCGACCGCCCACGTTCTGGTTGACCACGTAGGCCATCTCGCTTTGCGGGAAGAAGCCGACAAAAACATCCATGTTGTCGCCGTCGGCCCCCTTGATGCCGTTGATGTAGCCGTAGTGCGCCGCCAGCCGGCATGTCCAGCGCCGGCCTGTCTTGGCGTCCATGCCGGTGCGATACGTTCCGCGCGGCGATTCGATGGCGATCGGCAGGCCGTAGAGCGTGAACCGGCCCATCTTGTAGTTGCCGGCCTCCAGTTGGGCATCGGTGGGCGGAGGCAAGCGGTTTTGACCCAAGGCCCCGCCATGCGCGCCGCTTTCGATGTGCAGAAAGGTCTGGTTACTCATCCAGGCCATCGTATGGGCCGAGCTGGCGCCCAAACGGGGCGGTTTTCCGCGCCTTGCTGGCAGGCCTGATCTTTGTGCTGAAAACCATAGAATCTGCGCGCCAGTGTTGTCCGGGTGGGTAGCCAGGCCGGCCCGGACACAATCGTCCAGAGCCGCCGGCTACCTTGAGTAGGGCTGCTGGCTCTTTTCACGCAAGCGATCAGGAACCGGTGTTTTGATTCGCTATTTCATGGTTACGCGCCCAGAACGTCATGACAATGGGCGCGCAGAAGTTCATAGAACATTTCCGAAGCAGGAGGAACGTCATGGAAATACTCGTTTTAGTTTTATTGCTGGTCGCGGCGCTTGGCATCATTCTCGGGATGATCAAGCCTGGCATCGTTATCCGATGGGGAAGCAGTAAGACCAGAGGCAAGGTGCTTCTTACATACGGCCTTGTATTTGTTACCGGTGTTGTTCTTGCAGCCGTCATTGCGCCAAGCGACATTGATGCCGGTAAAACGGCGCTTGCGCAAGGCGATTACAACGCAGCAGTTACTCATCTCAAAGCTGTAAAACCATCCGATCCAGGTTATGCCGAAGCGCAAAAACTACTCCCCGATGCAACAGAAAAATTTGCCGCATCAAAACTCAAGGCGGCACAAGCAGCCGAAGCGTCTGGAGATCACGCGAAAGTTATTTCGCTGCTGACGGACTACCCGCCCGGCGCCGTTGACTCGGAAAGCGCCTCGAAAATGCTGGCGCAAGCCAAAAACGCAGCAGCCACCGCAGAGCGCGAACGTAACGAGCAAGCGGCACAACGTGCCGCGCAGGCACAGGCGGACAAGGCTCAACGTGAAGCGCAGGCACAGGCGGACAAGGCTCAACGTGAAGCACAAAGGCAGCAAGAAGCAGAAAGCACACTTTCGCATGACAAATTACTATTGGCCTCTATCGAGACAAACGCATATGGATATTATCATACGCTGATTTTGCAGTCTAAAGTTAATGATATTACAATCAAATCAGTAAAAATGAACCGAGGGAATTGCAACGCGGAAAAAGATTACAAAGGCGTGCTCCCGGCCAAACTAAAGTTTGGCGATACGCTAAGATTAGCAACTTGCAAGTCTTTGATAGAAGCAAGCATTGTTACTGACAAGGGGCGTCAGGATTTTGAATGGGAGCAATGATTGCCGTTATCACGCCACGGCCGAGGGCGCATGAAGCGCCGCGATCTGCTCGCGCACCTCGGCAATGGCCGTCTTGAGCGCATCGCGTTTTGCAACAAGCGCTTGCTCCATCTTCGGCGCCGCCGTGCGGATGCCCAGGGGCAATCGCACCTTGACCAGGGACATCAGCTTTTGAAAGCGCGAGCGGCCCGCGTCCATCGCCTGCGTGATTTCGGCGATGGCCTGAACGTGGTCGTCTTGGCTCTTGATCGGCAGCGCCTTGCCGTTGAGCAGCACCTGATAAATGTCGCCGGTCTGCTTGATGCGCATCGTCACGCGCTGCGAGTCGGCAAAGGTCAGGCGCATTTCCTTGTAGGTGATGCCCGCGGAACGCTTGATGGCGGCTGGAATTTCCATGTGCACGACATTCGCGCCGGCGCGCGCGAAGTAGCGCACGGCCTGTTTGGCCGCTGGGGATTTGTCGGTCAGCGTGGAGAATTTAAAAACCAGGTTGTCCATGATGGGCAGTCGTTCAGTGAGTGTGGTGGTTGCTGTTGCCGGCCCCGTCCATGACGGCGCCGCTGGCGTTGATGTTTCCGGTAACCGAGACATTCCCGGTGATGCTGGTGGCGGCCCCTGCGCCAGCGCCCGCGCCTTGCACGGACAGCCCGCCTGCCACGGATTGATTGCCCGTCAGCGTGGTTTGCGGGGCGTCAATCACCACCAGCGGCGCTTTCAGCATGATCAGGGTGTCGGATTGGATCAGCACGTCCCCTTTAGCGATCAGGGCCATCAGCTTTTCGGCGAGCAGCTCAACATTTTTATGATGCCATCGTCGCCAGTCAGCGGAATTGCCGGATTGGGGGTTGCGGTAACCCTTGATGACCGGATAGCGCGCGTCGCCGCCGGTGAACTCGACCCAGACGGTATCGCCGGGCGTGATCTCGATTTCGGTGGTGTTCGCGCCATTGCGCGATTTATCGCCGATGCTGTACATGATTTCGGCATTGGGCAGCGCCTCGCCGCCATCGGTCAGGCCCAGCACTTCGACCCGGCACATCCGGCTGGCCTGGTCGTAGGCGCGTACCACGGCCGGCCAGGGGCCGATCAGCAAACCGTAATCGCTGGCCGCCATCATTGCTCCAGGCCGCCCAACCAAAGCTGGGTGTAGGTGTTGTTGGCGCCGCCGGCGTCGGAATCCGATGCGAAGGTGTGCGCCGCCGTAATGACGGCCAAAGCGGTTCCATCGGCGCACGCCACCAGGTCGCCGGCGCAGACGTTGATGTTGTAGTTAATCCGGGTCTTCTTTCGGAGCACCAGGCAGCGGGTCATGTTGCGCAAGCGCTGAGCATCCTTGAACGGGGTGTAGCGCAGCGCGCGGGGCTTGTCCTGATTGCCCAGCACCGCCGCGCCGGAGTCATCGAGCGAGAGGAACCACGGCACCTCATGGCGCTCCAGAAAGCCGCTGTCCAGGTCTTGCGCGGCGTTGCCCGGAATGGTCATGGCCGGTTTCTGTTTGAACAGGTCGGGCAGCCGCATGAATTGCAGCTTGCCGTTTTTCCAGCGCACCACGCCACCTTCCTCTTGCAGCGCGCGCGCAATGTGGAAGGTGGGCGTATCGCCCACATAGCAGTAAAAGCGCGGCACCGGAAAATCCGCGTCCACCGCGCGCAGGGTTGCGCCGGCGGCCCGGTAGATGGCCGACAGGGCGGAGTTTTCCTTGACAATGGCGCGGCTGCGCACAAAGGCGGCGCTTTGGCAAGCGTCCAGCAGCGCCGTGACGCGGATCGCCGCCAGCTGCCTGTCGCCCTGGGTGAGGCGCCCGACAGTGCGCTCGGACTTGACGATGCGCATCGTGTCGCCGCTGTTGGTGGAAAGCGTCTGGCCCACGGCCAACATCTTTTCCAAGCCGTCGTCCCCGGCGCGAATCCGCGCCTCCAGCGTCACCGGAACCGGCGCCAGGTCGTTGCGCAACACGGCCGACTGGATCAGGTCGCCGCGAATCTGGTTGCCGTTGGCCATCACCAGGATCATGGCTACACCGTCAGGATGGGCATGGAAAACGCCTTGCGCGGCATCTCGGACTCGGCCTGGGTAATCTCGGCGGCGATTTCGCTCGATGACCGCCCAAAGGGGTCGGCGCCCATGACGCGCGAGGCTTCCAGTTGCAGCGCCGTTTCGCGCTCGACGTAGAGCAGGAACAGCGGGCGGATCAGCGCCCATTCGCTGTCGCTGATACCGGTCTGCGCGTCAATATCCGGCAGCGGAGCGGCGGCGCCGCGCGAGCTGATGGCGCCAAAACCGGCGTAAAACCGCGCAGCGGCCACCAGTTGCGCCAGCACGGCCTGGCCGTCCAGTAAATTGCCGGCGGGCCGTTCCTCTTCGGCAAAGCGCCGCGCCAGTTCGGCGAGTGTGGCCATCAGCGGTAATTGGTCGAGTTGCCCTCTTCGATCTCGCCGAAGTAGTGGTAGAACATCGTGCCGTTGAACATCAGCGGCTGCGAGCGGTTCTCCCAATCCCGGTCGAGCGGGTCGCACCGAATGAAGCAATCGACGATGCGCTTGTAGCGCAGGTATTTGACGGGCGTGCCCTCGTAGATTTTGGCGTTGAAGTACCCGCCGTTCATGATGATGCCGATGAGCATCTTGTCGATGCTGCCGACCACGGTTTCCTGTAGCGAAACCTGGCCTTGCTGGGCAACCTCCAATTGCTGCGATTGCCACTGCTTGGCTCCCAGCGCCGTGGGGATTTCGATCTCTCCGGCCGGTGTCACGGTGGGCCACGGGCACTGTTTGGCGAGCAGCCAATTGCCCTCGAAACCCTCGATTTCGAAAGCGAAATCGCTGGCAATGACTTTCGCGCCGATGGCGACGGTGGAATCGTAGAAACCCTTGAGATAGGCTGAGGTGGAGACGGTCATGGTGGAAGGCCCTTTGATTGAACTTACGGCACTCTATGGCCCCATCCGGGTTTCCGCAGGGCCTGTTTTCCGCATCGCTACCGCGTTTTCGCTATCGCCTTGGCCACAATGACGCTGGCGCGAATCACGTCATTGAGGCGCTCCACGATGGCGCCCAGCATCTTCATTTCCGCCTCGCGGACTTTCCGCCAGTCCTCGAAGGGTTTGTCGTTGAAAAAGCGCCGAGCCACGCTGGGCGCCGTGCGCAGCGCGTCGGGCAGCGGGGTGTGGGCGTACAGGCTCAGGCTAGAGGCCAGATTCATCAGGCCGCTCGACCAGCTCGCGCGCCAATCGGGGGAGGCAGGAATCAACCGGAAATCGTGCCGGCGGCAGGTTCGCTGCCGCCCCTCCTTTGGGCAGGGTGATGATGCCGTCGCGGTCGAATTCGACCCGGAACAGGTGGTGCAGCTTGTCCCGCCCGTCCAGATACAGGCCCATCAAGCGCTCAAAATCGCTGGCGGGGTAGGCCGCGAAAACCCGCATCCGTTCCACCAGGAACTTATCGAAGGCGTCGCCGGCGCCATCCTTGCCGGACGCCTCGGGGACGGTTTCGCCCTCGCGCACCATCTGCGCGGCCATCGCGCCCAGCAGCCAGTGCAAGCGCCCGGTGGCGTTTTCCACCTCGCCGGCCATGCGCTCGATCGACTCGGCCATCGCGCCCGTCAGGTGGCGCATGTGCCAGGCATCGCTGCCCACCTCGCCCACCTCCAGCAGCGGCGCCATCGTTTGCATGTCGGCGCCGCCGTCCAGATAGTCCGAGTAGCGCCCGGCCCCCACTGAAAAATCCGGGCCGTCTTCAGCCGTGGCGGCCAGATAGTGCGCAACGGCCAGCGTGCGCTCCTGCACCGTCCACGACGCCGGGTCTTCGATACCCTGCACCGATTCCACGGCCCGGCGCAAAAACGCGGTGCAGGCGGCCTCTTCATGGTGTAGCGGCATTGCGGCCAGGGCCAGAGAATCGCCGATGGTCAGTTCGCGCAGTTGCAGCGTCAGGCGCCGGGTGCGCAGCGGGGGGAAATGGATCATGTGTGCATTCCTGTTATGGGGACGGCCCGGCTCCGGGCGTTGCGGCCCAATCCTTGCCATCCCATGCGGTCAGGGTTCCCAGCGTCATCGGGACGGCCAGCTCGACATAGTTGCCGCTGCTGTCGATGGGCGAATTCATCGGCTCGCTGATGAGCTCGATGACCAGGGGAGAGTAGGTGCGCCCCTTGTACCAAAGGGCTATTTGTGTCGGCGCGTCGGACGGCAGAAAGGCGTTGATGAACTTTTCCGTGGTGGGCCTGCCCTGGTTCTTCAAGTCGATCAGCCGGGCAAGCATTGAACCGTCCGCGCCCAGATGCCGGGGCAGCGCCCAGGTCATCAACTGGTTGAACGGCGTCATGACCTCATCGGCGGCGTTTTTCCACGCGCGAAACAGCGCCGTCAACTGGATTTTGCTCGGCTGCATCCCGGTAAACACCTGAGTCGAGTTCAACTTGGTGATCCCGGTTTTTCCACCGAACTTCTTCATGAACTCTTTGGAATCTTGCAGAAAGTTATCCCAAGCACTGCTCGGTTTTCCTTTTCCGTCGGCGCTTTTGTCTTGCGAACTCCCAATAATGGAGTCGATAAACGGCAGCAAAGTGCCCGATTGAGACATGGCGAGCAAGGTCGGCAATTTCGATTCTGGACCGCTCTGCTCAAACGGACTTTGCCAGTTGAGCACCACGTCCAGGTTGGAGTCGATCAGCGGCGCGCGCACCACGGGGCCGTTTTCCACGGGCTTCCAAGCGTAGCCTCCGCCTTCCTTATCGACCTTCGTTACCTCGTAAAAGTTGGCGATCAAAAAAGGCGACAGGCTTCCCCATTTAGAGCTTGCCGGGCCGCCTTGCAAGCTCGGCGGCGTGTTGCCTGCTGACGGGGGATTGGTGGCCATTGCAAAAAAGGGCGCTACCGCGCATTTACGCGGCAGCGCCTAAACTCCAGAGAGGAGAGGAGAGAAAAGAAAAAGAGAGGGCTGTTTCACTTCATGCGCCGGGCCATCGCGCGAGACGAATGACTCTTGCCGCGCGCCTTGCGGCTGGCCACCTTTTGGGCAGCCGACAGCCGCACCTTGCCGGTGATGTGCTTTTTGATGCGCCCGCCGCGCGCCGAATCGAGGGTTTCCGAATCGCCGTCGTCCGAGAACACGAAATCATCAATGCTCTCTGCCGCCTGGTCTTCCCCCTCGGGCAGGGCCTGCGCCACCAGGTCGCGCACGCGCTCGGCGGTTTCATCGTCCCAGTCGTTGAGCAGAGCGCCGGCGTCGTCGTCGGTAACCCCCAGACTGACCAAGTAGTCCCAGGCGGCATTGAGCGCCACCTGGAGCACGGCCCGATCGTCTTCGGTGATGTCACCGTCCTTGTTCGGGTCGGCCACGCCCACCATCAGCGCCTGGAGACGGTCGGCGCAGGTTTCGCCGTCGCCCAGGTCGTCGGTTTCGGCCCACTGCTGGACAGCGGCCACGGCGGACAAGCTGATGTCATCGGCGGCATGGCTGGCGGCATCGGCGTCCGGGGTCGCGGCGGGAGTCTCGCCGGCATCGTCCAGCATTTCGCCGCGGCGGTTTTTGCCCTTGCTCTTGGCGGCGGGCGGGTCACGGCGCTGCATCGCGGCGCGCAGCAGTTCGGTCATTTGGGTCATGGTTTCGGCTCCAATCAGCGGCTCAGGGTTTGGGTGACAAAGGTTCGGCGGTTGGTGCCGACGTAGCGCACCCAATACGACACGTCCATGTCGTCATAGGGGCGCTGCGCGTTGGGGCGCACGTCGTACAGGGCGGCTTGGCCGCCCATCTCAGGCTCGCTCGACGGCACGATCCAGCCGGATGCCTGCGCGTCCTTGAACAAATCCTTCAGGAAGTCCTTGGTTTTGTTCACCGCCACATCCATCGGCTGTTGCAGGTTGTCCTTGGCCGCGCGTGTTACCGCGTCGTCGATGCTGGTGGACATATCGGCCACCGCGATCAGTTTCCGCAGGCTTTGCTCAACCGGCGCGCAGGTCAGCGAATCGAAAAAGACGTAGCGCCCGCCGCCCGTGTAGGTCTCGTAAATGACCGGGTTGATCTTGGCGCGCGCCAGCGCGTTTTTCTCTTGATCCTGGAGCGCCCAGGTTTGTACGATGCCGGTGCGCTGGACCGGCCAGTTGCGCCCGGCGATCGGGTAGTTTTTGGGCGCAAAGCCTTTGGCGTTCGTTGCGGCGTTGCGCAGGCAGGCGTAGGCGATGTTGAGCGTGGCCGTGCCGAAATACCCTTTCGGGTTGACGCCGGTCGGATCGTCGCTTTTGAGCGGCGCCCAGAAGGCGTGCAGCAGGTGTGCCGTCGGGCTGGCGCCCATGTTGAGCTGGTTGACGAACGCAATGGCCGCGTCCGGCGTCAGATTGCCGGGCACGTCAAAACGCAATTGGCGGTTGGTATCAAACGCCAGTTGCGCCAGTTGCGCCAGCAGCGCGGGCGATTGCGAGCCTCCGGCCGAGATGTAGGCGTAGTCAAAAGGCGTGTATTGCAGCTTGACCCTGGCGCTCACGTAGTCCTGCGTGGTGTAGGCCGTTCCGCCCTCGGAAAAGCACACCAGCACGCCCGACTTGGCCCACTTCTGGCGGCCATTGCCGTCATAGCCGTAGGCGTCCGAGTCGGGGGTGATAGCCGCCGCGGCGTCGGTCACCCCCACTTTCAGCTCGAGCGCGTCGGTTTGGGAGTGCACCACGTCCGGCAGGTAATTGGAGTTGCCGACATCGTCCTTGGAGCCGAGCTTGAGCGAGCCGTAAAACTCGTAGAGCAGGTTTCCATCCGCATCCCGCAGGCGCAGCGTCAGCTTGTCGTTGGGGGCGTCAACACCGGCAGCCTGCACCGAGTCGGCGCGCAATTCCAGCGTGATGCCGTCGTTGTGGCATTCCAGGTGCCTGACCGCCAGCAGGAAGACCCCAGTCGGCTCGGAGTCGGAGACCGAAAAGGCGCTGCTGCCAGCGGCCACCTTGACCACCGCCCACTTGATCGCGGCGGAAGCGGGAGCCAGTCGCTGGACGACGGCCTGATACGCCCCTTTGTTCAGGGCTTCGACCACCTGCACCCATGCTTCGTTGAGCGCATTCAGGCGGACTTGCTCGCCGCTGCCCAGTTTGCGGAACACGGTGCCGCGATCGACGGCGAAAGGACGGTCGATGCGGCCGCGGGTGGCGCGCATCATGATGCCGAACACCTGATCGGCGTTGCCGGCAGCCGGTATTTCGGAGTTGTCAACCAGAGGGTTGAGCTGTACACCCGATTCCGAACCGAGTTGGCGCGTAAAAGCGGTACTCATGATTTTTACCTTTCTGTTTTGGCTTTACTGGCCGGCGGTTTCGCCGGACTGACCATCGCCCACGGGCGCGGCGTCCAGCAAGGCGGCCAGCTCGTCCGCCGATGCGTCAGGGACAAACTCAATGCCCTTGTCCTTGAGCGCGCGCTTGAGCTGCTTGAGGTTCATGCCGTCCGACGGCTTGGGGCCGGCGTTGCCGGCGCTGCCGGTTTCGGCGGGGATTTCTCCGTCGGAAATGGTCACGGCCAGCCGATAGCGGTTGAGTTCGGCCACCTGCTCGATGCTGGAAGTCACGCGCGCCAGCACGTCGGCGCCGGCAATCTGAACGGTCGCCATGCTTTCGGCGGCGTGCGCGACGTGCCGCAGAAACAGGCCGGGCACTTCCGGGAACACCACGTCACGCGGCATGTGGTTTTTGATCGTGAGGGTGAGCGGGTATTGGGCGTCGGCGAATGCGTCGGCCACCAGCTTGTTGGCGTCCTTCCCGGTGAGGGAAGGAGCGCCGATCTTGACAACTTGGGTCATGTTTCAGGCTCCTGGATGGACGCTGGATCAGCGCAGATTGGTCACGTTGATGAGCGCACAGCCCAGCGAGGACGGCCCATGCGGGTTGATCGTGGTGAAGTTGCGCGCGTAAAATCCCGCGCCTTCGCGCAGGTCGTCGCCCGCCAACAGCGGCTTGACGGTCGGCGGCACGGCGTCACCCAGCACAATGGGGTTGCGCGCCGAATCGGTGGCGCGGCCCACGGCCAGAATCTGGGCGCTTTTGCCGTCCGCGCTCTCAGCCACTTCGCGCGGGGTGTAGTACACCTCGTACTGACCGAACAGGCGGCCAATGCGGAAAATGCCGGGCCGCGCGGTCAGGCCGGACGGCTCGAACAGGTCGCTGGGCATGCCCATGAACTGAGAAGCAATGTCCTTGCCGACGTACAGGTGAGTAATTCCGTGGTTGAGGGTATCGACGGCCATTTGCTGCGAGGCCGCCCCCAGCGTGGCGGAGAAGTCCTGCCAAATGCGGGCGCGGTTCATCAGGTTGGAACGCAGCCCCCAGGCGAAGTCATAACTGCTCTGGTTGTTGGCGCCCGCCCGGCGCGCCTTGGCCAGCACGTTGTAATGGCGCTCGTTGGCGAACTGTTTCTGAATGGCGACGATGCTCTCGGTGTACGGGTCGAGCTGCAATTCATTGCTCATCTGGGTGCGCGCGTCGATCGACTGGCGGGTGGTCACGCGCCAGGGGTTGGCGTACAAGCTGAACATTTCCACGGCGGTAATGACCGTCGGGGTCACGCTCGAATCGCGCTCGAAATCGACAAACCCTTCCACCGTCACGGGGATGGTGCCGGGCAGCGCCGGGGTGGTGCTCAACGCAAATTCGCCGGTGTCGGTGTTGACCGTGCCGCCGATGACGTAGGTCGTTCCCGCCAGGGTGATGCTGCCGTTGACCGGGGAGTTGCCCACGCCGGCGCTGTCCACGGGTTCCTTGGCCGCCAGTTGTCCGTTGACGAAAACCAACGTGCGACCGCGCAGCAGCTTGATGCCGGGGGCGGCCTGATCGCAGGTGTCGCTGGTGTCCTGTACCGCGGTCAGCTTGCCATTGATGGCGCCGCTGGCATCCGCCGTGTCGGTGTGCGCCCGAGCGGACGAAATGTAGGCGCCGCCGGAATGGGTGCCGTCCAGCAGGGCGTTTTCCTGATAGGCGCCGCAGGTACGGCCAGCCTTGCGGCTGACAATGGCCAAGCGCGCCTCGTTGGAGCCAATGTCGGCCGGCAGATAGTTGGCAAACGGGATCGCCTCGGCAAATGTCGTCAGGATGGAGACGACGGCCCGGTTGGTCTGCAACGAGCCGGGCTCATGGTGGTCGGAGGTGGCCGAGTCCAGCACGGAGCCGTACTTGCGGTGCGCGGCGTCGGTGGTGGCATAGGCTTTGTGGAAGGCCAGTTCGGCCACGTCGGCCGGCACTTCCATTCCGTTTTGCTCTTCGTACACCCGCACGCCATCCAGGATGGCTTGGGTAATCTGCCCGCGCTCTTGACCGCCGCATTCGTCGAATACAGCCTGTAGCGTGGGCGGGACTTTGACCGTGTTGCGGCTGATCGCGCCGGAAACAAAGGTGTTGGCCTCCGCCGAATCAAAGGTGGCGCCGCCATCCTTGGATGCGGCGCTTTCCTTCAGGCCGCTGATGAAGTCGCCCACGGCGGCGGTGGTGCGCTTGATGTTGTCCTGCTGGATGCGCTTGGTCATGTTTTGCCTTTCGCTTTCGGAAGTCACTGGTGGAAATACCGGCGACTGCCGGCGTGGTGGTTTGAACCAAGCCAGTATCAAAGCGGGGTCGCGCGGCCAGAAGGGGGTTTTTCCGTGTTTGCGCGCGGCTGAGAAGCGGCGCCGGGAAGGGGTGTCTGACGCGCCGGGTCAGTTGGCGGCGAGAGAAAGCAACCGAGATGAATTCCGGCTATATGATTGCATTTTTGCAATCAATTAGCTACAATTCAAGCATGAACAGCAAGCACCGCAAGACACTGGAGGCTATCTTTGCCGACCCGGTAAACGGTGGGCTGGAGTGGGCGCGAATTGAGTCGCTGCTGGTAGCAATCGGGTGCGAAGCGCGCGAAGGAAAAGGGTCTGCGGTGGCCTTCCACAAAGACGGGCATATCCTGCGCGTCCACCGCCCGCACCCCGGCAAAGATGCGCTTCGCTACCGGGTCATTGATGCACGCGATTTTCTTCAAGAAATAGGAGTGAATCCATGAACACCATGACATACAAAGGTTACATTGCCTCGATGGAATACGATGCTGTCGATAAAATCATCGTTGGACGCATCATCGGAATCCGCGACACCGTCTCGTTCCACGGAGAATCCGTCGCGGAATTCGAGGCGATGTTCCACGAATCCGTCGATGGCTACATTGATGACTGTCGGCATTTTGGCAAGGAGCCAGACAAGCCCGCCAGTGGCAAACTCATGCTTCGCGTTTCGCCCGAAGTTCATGGCGCGGCTTTGAGAGCGGCCAAAGCCCACGGCAAAAGCCTCAACCAGTGGGCGGCCAGCGTGCTGGAAGCTGCCGCGCAATCGGCGTAAAAAAGGCAAACTCTGAAGTCAGCTCGACAGTTGATATTACATGCAGTATCATTCAGCTTGTGAGCACCGCCACCAAGATACTTGAATCCATGCAGGCCAATCCCAAAGGGGATTGGCAGCTCGAACATCTGCAAACCGTGGCGCGCCAGCATGGCATCGACTGGCGGCACAAGGGTTCCAGCCATTGCGTTTTTACGTGGGCCAACGGGCGCAGCTTGGCTATTCCCTCTCGCCGTCCGGTCAAACCTATCTATGTCATGCAGTTTGTCCAAATGCTGCTGGAGGTCTGAGCTATGAGCAATCTTGATAACTACCCTTTTGAAATTCGCCTGCTCACTCAAGATGAAGGCGGGGGTTACCTGATCTCTTACCCGGACTTCAACGTCTGTATCTCCGACGGCGAGACGGTGCAGGAAGCCATCGCCAATGGCCGCGAAGCGCTTGCAGCAACCATTGAGACATTGCAAGAACGCGGCTTCCCTGTGCCAGCGCCGGGCAGCGGCGGCGTGGCATCGGGAAAATTCATCACGCGCGTGCCCAAGAGCCTGCACGCCGCGCTGACGGCGCGCGCCAAAATGGAAGGCGTCTCGCTCAATTCGATGGTACTAACGCTGATTGCGCAGGGCTTGGGGCGTGCCCAGCAACAAACGGCAACCTGAGTGCCTTATAGGGCCACCGGCTACGGCCAGGCCCTGGGGTTCATGTCCCAGCGGGCAGGTGCAAATCGTCACGCCGGTTGGCGACGTAGCGGGTCGTGTACGGCGGAATGTTGGAGGTGGTTTCCAGCGCGACGATCTCGAAGGCCAGCCGCGCCGGATTTGGCCCATCGCCCAGCAGCAAATACACCACGTCGGTCACGCGCGGCTCGAACCATTCCGGCTCGCCTGGCGCGCCTTCGGGTTCGATCAGGAAGCGGAACTCGTCGCCGCTGCCGGTGTTGGCGTCGCGCCTGTCCATCATCGGCGCCGGGCCGAACGCCTCTGCTTGAAGCGCGTATCCGTTGCCGGCGTGCTCGTATTCAAAATCCTCTTCATCCGCGCTGTGCAGGACGGCCAGGCCGCCCAGCGTCGGGTTGCCTGCCACGGTTGCCTCGCCCCCGCGCCGGATGACCTTGCGGTACACCTCGCAGTTGTAGGTGTTCGGGTGATTGATTACCACGTTGCGCGCCATCCGGTTGATGGCTTGCGGGACGTTGTTGAGCATCGTTTACCTCTTCTTTATGTTGTGCTGCTGGGCCTGGGCCAGCAGTGCCATGACCTGGTCGGGCGACATGCGAAACTGCGCGCCCAGCATTTCAGCGGCCGATTTCATGGCCCGGCGGGTGGCGGCGGCGGGTTTCTTGGGCAGCGGCAGCGTGCGCGCGTTGCCGGCCTTCCGGGCCGCCGCGCGGACGATCTTGGCGCGTTCCTTGGCGGCGCGTTCCCGCTGGGCTTGCGCGCGCTCGCGCGCGGCCTGGCGCCGGTGCATCGTGGCGGCCACGTCGGACACACCCTCTTGACCGGCTTGCTGCTCGGCATCCTTTTGCGTGGCCTGCACGCGCACGCGGTTGTCGTCGCGCAAACGGGCCTTGTCGATGATCTTGGCCAGAAAGCCCTGCACAGCCGGCGAGCTTTCGACCTCGGCCATGACGCGCAGGATGTGTTTGCACGCCACGCCGCCCAGATTCGGGTTGCGTATCTTCGGGTAACCCGTCTCGTCTCGCCCGGCATTGAATTTGCCGATGGTGGCGATATAGCGGAACCAGTAGCGCCATCTCCCGCAATCACACTCGATCTTGAGCGGCTCGCGGCACATCCAGGCCGCCGATTTGAGGGCGTCCCCGCGCGCGCCGGAGGCTGCCGATGCGTAGGACATGAAATCGACCATGACGTGGTGGTGTTTCACGTCCGAGTTCGGCCCGGCGTTGGTGATAAACCGCACCCGTCCGCTTGCCGCCGCCACGGGAACCGCGGTGCGAATTTCGTGGTTGGCCCGCTCCCGGTCAGCGACCAGCGACAGATCGAGCACCTGCCGGGCGCGGATACCGCCCTTGTAATGGCCCTGCACTTTGCGGATGTTGTGCTGGAACGTGTACAGGTCGTCGCGCGTGATCGGGCGCACCGCTCCACCCAGGGTGGTGACCAGCGTCCGGTGGGCGTCATATTCGCCCTGAACATCACGGGCGCTCAGGATGATCGACTTGGGGTCTTTGCCCACCGCCAAGCGCTCCGCCGCATCCTGGGCGGCGCGCGCTTTCTGCTCGGTGGCGGAACCGCGCAGCTTGGGCAGCCAACGGGTATCGAAGCTACCGGCCATTACCGCCTCTTTTTTTCAGCGTCAGCATGGCTCAGTCCACCGCCCACGTTGGCGCGCCCTTGTCGCGGTAGGCGGCGATCGACTCAAACCCGGTGCGGCGCTTGATGGCGATCAGTTGCACTTGATTGGGCAGCACCAAGCGCTTTTGCGGCAGGGGCTGGTAAACGTAATCCAGCCCGGCGGCGGCCATGACGGCCAGAAATTCATCGCGCCGGCCGTAAACGCGCTGCGAAACCAGCGTCAGGTCGTTGACCTCGCCCGCCTTGACCTCGTAGAAGATGGCCGACGTGTCCCACGGCTTGGCTGTTTCAGCGAACTTGCGCACCTCGCGGTAAAAGGACTTGGCGGCCCGCGTGTCTTGGTCGAGCATGGCGGCGGCCTCAGATGGTCACGATCTGGCCCCGCATCAGGCGGCGCTGAAAGTCGGCCAGGTCGGCGGCCATGCTCACGGTGCGGGAAATGGTGTCCGAGCGCACGGCATACCAGCATGTGGCCAGCGCGGCCATTTGGGCGTTGGTGATCGAGGTGGAAATCCGGTAGCGCGTATGCCCGCTTGCCGATAGGCCCTCTTGCTCGATGGCGTTTTCCGGGGTGGCCCGAGCCGCGCGCTTGGAGAACGCCAAACGCGAACTTTTGCCATCGCTGGCCAGCCCGGTTTTGAGGGACTGAAACGCGGCGATGGCCGCTTCCAGATGATCCTCTTCCGTGAAAAGGCTGTCGCGGGTCAAGTCGGGCTGGTTGGTCAATACGATGCAGCCCGCGCGGCGTTCGGCGCGATAGGCCGCTTCCGTGTCGATTACCAGCACGCGCGCATCGGCGTCATAGGCGGAAAACAGCGTGCACGCGGCGGAGCCGTAACCGGTGAAGGTGGCTTGAATCGGGATCACGGCGCCCCCTCTTGCGTTTGATCTTCGCCTTCCGCCGCGACGGTGTAGGTGCGCAGGTAGCCGTCAGGCCCGCCAGTACCGCTGGCGATGCCGATTTTTTGCACCACCGGATAGCCCGCCGGGTCGTCGGTGCCGGGCGTGCCCTTGCCGTCGTTGGGCTGGCCGGCTTTTGGCGCATCGAACAGGGGTATCTGCGCGCGCAAGGTCAGGTTGACCGCCAGAATGCTCAGGTTGCGCGCGTCGTTGGGAACCGAGACGGCCGGCACGTCCGGCGTTTCGAGTTGCACCGGCCAATCCATATCCTGCCCGGCAAAGCGATGGCGCGCGACAAAGCGCCGGTTGGGCGTGGCGTCCATGAACAGCAGCAGCTGGGAGGCCAGCGAGCGGGCTGACGGCTCGTCCGTGGCGAAGATCACGACCTGGGCGGGAATGTCGCCCGACACGGCGCGCAGCCCAAACATGCGCTGCTTGGGATCGCCGGGGATCACGACCATTTGCCGGTCGGCCACCTGGCGGGTGTAGTCGCGCCCGGTGGGCGTGTAGTCTCTGGCCATTGCCACCAGGATCACGGGCATTTCCGGCGGTTGCGTAGGCGCGCCGGTAGTGTCGGCGCGCATCCACAGACCGAGCATGTCTTCGGCGGCATCCACCATCCGCGCGGGCGCCCACGCAATGCTTTTGTCCAGCCCGCGCGCAACGAACCCGCCCAGCGGCTTGGTGGTTGGGGTCAGCGATGCGTAGTAGCGGGCCATGTACTGGCCGAACGCTTCTTTGACGGGTTGGAGCATGACGCGCGCTTTATCCGAGGCGGGCGTACTGGCCCTTCAACCGCCTGTACTCGGGCGGCATCGGCGCAGCCGGCTTGCCGGAATCCGGGCTGACAAAACCGGGCAATTCAGCCGAATCCAGAAACGCCTGTGTGTCGCGCCGCAATCGCTCGGCGGCGGCAACGCCCAACACCAGCGGTGCAATCGGCGGGGCGGCGGCGGCATCCAGCGCCGCTCCGGCCGTCATGCCCGTGGACGCGGTCAGCATCGACAAAAGCTGTTCGTTTTCGGCGCGCAGGTGCTCGATAACCTCGTTGGCGCGGTCGCGTTCGATGTGCAGACCGTCCAGCACACCGATCATGGACTGCACCCGCTCGCGCTGCTCGGCGTCGTACACGTCGTCATAGGTCAGCCCCGCGCCAGTCAGGACGGCCATGCCGCCGGAGCCAAAGGCATCATCGAGCGTTACGCCGCGAAACGAGTTGTCCAAGAAGTTTGGCTGGGTGACGTAATCAAAGCCGTAGAACTGCGGCGGGCGGTCGGTGATAGCCGACGAAAAGCCGCCCACTTTGCTCTCCCACAGCTTGGCAGCCAGCTTGCCGGAGGCGGTATCGAGAAATTCGGCCCGGTGCTCCACGTTGCCATCATGGTCGGCTTTCAGGTAGGTGGTGACAAGGGCCGGCTCCACTGGTGCGTATTTGCCGCCTTCAATGCCGGCCTCCACCGGGGCCATCCCGTAGCGCACACGCGGCAAATGGCCGTAGTAGCCAATCATCCCGCGCGACGCCACCGTCTCCTGGCACTCCGGGCTGTTGATCATGTCGCAAACAAGGCGGACGTTGAAATTGCGGCGCTGGCCGGTGTACTGGCGGCCACGATCCTTGAGGTTGTAGCGGATGATGGGCGTTTCCATGTGCAAGTCCAGTCAATAGAGGTACTCGCGCCATGATTGCACCTGGCTGGTGGCGCGGGGAGGGCGTTTTTCCGTGGCGCTTCTTGTCTTGATATGGCGGGATGGTGGTTATAATACCCACCATGAACAGCAGAGACCTCATCAAGCTGCTTGCACAGGACGGCTGGACGCTGCGCGGGGTCAAGGGCAGCCACCATGTGTTCGTGCATCCAGTCAAGCCGGGTCATGTAGTCGTGCCGCATCCGCGCAAAGACCTGGGTATCGGCTTGGTGAGCGCCATTCTCAAACAGGCGGGTCTTGGCTGAACAACGGGAGTTATCGCATGAAATTCACCATCACCATCGAGCCGGGCGGCGCCAAGCACGCCTTTGGTGTTGTCGTTCCTGATTTGCCGGGCTGCTTCAGTGCCGGGGATACTTTGGAAGAGGCCATGACCAATGCGGTCGAGGCCATTGAACTAGCGGTTGAAACCATGATTGAGGACGGGCAACAGATTCCCGCGCCCGAACCCATTTCGACCCATCAAAAAAAGCGCGAGTACAAGGGCTGGATTTGGGCTGTGGTGGATGCGCCTGTCGAGAAGTTCTTTGGCCCCGCCGAGAAGATCAACATCACGGTACCGCAAGCGATCCTCACGCGCATTGACAGCTACGCCAAAAGCCGCGGCCTGAGCCGCAGCGGCTTTCTGGTCGATGCTGCGCGGCGCGCAATGGGTGGCGTTTGAAGGCTGCAATGACTGACCATGAAGCGCGCTGGAATCAAGAAGGGATGAAATGAGCTGGCCTGGGGTTTTGAACTCCTCGTTCATCGCAGAATCGTTGTAGCATGCAACCTGACCGTTTTGTCAAACTGAACAAAAATGCTTGACTACCGGGCTGCCGCAGTAGTTGCAAAAACGAACGTTTTTGCAACAATTACACAACGCCGGCAGTTCCAAGGGCTTGATGTTTGCAAAAAGGTATTGCATAATACAAACCATTGGCAATAGGTTTTTGAACAGCTACATGCCCACAATCAGCACCTTTTACGGCATCCTGATCCAGATGTTCTGGAGAGACCATGCGCCACCGCATTTCCATGCGTTGTATGCCGAGTGCGAGGCGTTGATCGACATTCGTACCCTGGAAGTCATAGAAGGCGGCCTGCCGCGCCGCGCCCTGGCGCTTGTATTGGAATGGGCGCAGGAACATCGCGCCGAGCTTATGAAGGACTGGCAACTGTGCGAACGCAATCAATTCCCCATGAAAATCCAACCGCTGCCTTGACGCCAGCCATCCAGCCGCGTATGCCGTGGCGCGTGTCGTCCGTACAAGCGCTGCCCGGCCACAGATTGAGTGTGCATTTCGTCGATGGCACGCAAGGCTTCATCGACCTGTCGCATCTGGTGCACGCGCCTGACGCCGGCGTCTTCGCCGCGCTGGCCGACCCGGCACTGTTCGAGCAAGTCTTTGTGGAACGCGGCGCGGTGACATGGCCGGGCGAGATTGATCTGGCGCCCGATGCGATGTACGCGGAGATTCTTCAGCCAAAACCCGATCTGAAGCAACCATGAACCTTGGCTACGCCCGCGTCTCCACGCAAGAACAGGACAACAGTGCGCAAATCGCCGCCCTGAAACAGGCCGGCTGCGAGCGCATCTTTGAAGAGAAGGCATCGGCTGGGCGCTGGGATCGCCCGGAACTGCATCGCCTGCTCGACCAGCTCCGGCCAGATGATGTGCTGGTAGTGTGGAAGCTCGACCGGCTTTCGCGCTCGCTCCAGGATTTGCTGATGCTGCTGGAGAAGGTCAAGCTCGCCGGAGCAGGGTTTCAAAGCTTGACCGAATCCGTCGATACGACAACCCCGGCCGGTCGCATGATGATGCAGATTGTCGGTGCCTTCGCCGAGTTCGAGCGGGCCATGCTGCGCGAGCGCACGCGCAACGGTTTGCTGGCCGCCCGGCAGGAAGGGCGCATCGGCGGGCGCCCTCCGAAGCTCACGGCGGTACAGCAACAAGAAATTATCAGCCTGGTCAAGTCGGGCCGAAAAACCCCGTCCGCCGCCGCCCGGCTGTTTGGCGTGCATCCGTCATCTGTGACGCGGCTTATGACCAAACACGGCGCCTCGGCATAAGCCGAGAGCCGCTTTGACTGCCCGATGATGATCTTGAGCGCGTGCGCGAACTCATCATGCGGCAGGCGACCGGGCAGTCGGCGAGCCTATCATGCGGCCTCACGTTGCAGCGTGGACTCCCACCCAAGGCAAGCCAGCGCCACGGTGCGCGGCACGGGCTTGTCGCCGCTGCGGTAGTAAGCCAGCATGCGGCGCGACAGGCCAAGCGCCTTGGCGGCAGCGTCCAGCGTGAGGCCGTGGCGCGCCATCCATTCGATGATCAACTCGTGCGAGTAGCCGCCGGCCTGCTCGATGGCGCGGGCGCGCAGGTTGTCGGCGGCCAGCTCCAGCGCGTCGTCTCCAGCCCACTGCACGCAGGCGCCCCATTCGCCAACCTTCGCTTGGCCAAATATGGCAGGGTCACCAAGCGCGCGCAGACTGGGGTGACGGCGCACGATGGGCGTTACGTCCACCCGCATGGACGCGCCATCGGCAAAAGTCAGCGACAGCACGCCGCCGGGGAACGTCTTGACGTCTGTAAGGGTGAATTGCTTGCTGCTCATGGGTTCAACTCCTTCCACAGGGCCATCAGGGCGGCCTGGTTGTCCGCGGCCCATGCCAAGGCTTCGGCCAGTTCGCGCTGCGCCATGTTGCCGCGCAGCACCTCAAGGGCGGTAATCTCGACCAAGGCTTCACGCCCGTCGTTCAGGCGCACATGAAAATGCGGCGGCAAATGGTCGCCCGCGTACATGGTGATGGTCGATTGCGCAAGACGAACAAGTGTCGGCATGGGTTATTATAGTGCAATGGTTGCACCGAGTCAAGTGTGGCCGCGAAAGTCATCTGCGCGTCAGACGTAAATCACGCCGCAACACGCACATCCATCATCCGTGACACGGCTCATGACCAAGGCTGGCGCTGATAGTCACGCTTGACGTTATTCACGCGCCGCGTTATTATCGTGGCATGGCCATCCAGTCCTTCAAGTGCAAAGATACGCAAGCCCTGTTCGAGCGGCGCAGGTGCATGCGCTTCGTCAACATTGAAGCGGTGGCCCGCCGCAAGCTGGAGCAACTGAACATGGCCGGCTGCCTTCAGGATTTGATAATCCCACCGGGCAACCGGCTTGAGGCGCTACAAGGCGACCGAGCCGGGCAATGGAGCATTCGCATCAACGACCAATGGCGGGTGTGCTTTGTCTGGACGGGCGCGGATGCCCATGCCGTTGAAATTGTGGACTACCACTGAGCGAGAACCACCATGCCCAAGAAACTTGCCCCCATTCATCCCGGAGAAATTCTGCGCGAGGAATTTCTGATCCCATTGGGCATCAGCAACTACCGGCTGGCCAAGGAGATCGGCGTTCCGGCGCAACGCATTGGTGAAATCGTTGCGGGCCGGCGCAGCATCACCGCTGATACCGATCTGCGCCTGTGCCGCTTCTTCAGCCTGTCCGATGGCTACTGGCTGCGCGGGCAAGCGCGTTTTGACACCGAAACAGCCAAGGACGCACTGGCAGGTGAACTGGCGCGCATTGCGCCCTTTACACCGCAGTTGTTGCAACCCGCTTAGGTAGCGGCATTTACTGCTCGTCCGCAAACAGTTCCTGTGCTTTTTCCAGCACGCCAGCGGCCAGCGGCGACCCCACGGCGGCGTCTTGATGCGCCACCATGTAGGTCGCGCCCTCCAGGAAGGCAAAGCTCATGGCGTCGATCAGGTCGGGCGACTTGATGCCGTCGCGCCGCATGTCTTCCTTGGACTGCATCACGTAGCGCAGCCCGCCCGCCTCGCTGAAATGGTAGGGCAGGCGCGACCCCTGAACGATGATCTTTTCGCGCAGGTTCGGGCTTAAGCCTTGCGGGAACACCAGTCGGCCTTGCCGGACGGCATCCCGAAAGCGCACCATCGCGCAAGCCCGAAGGTTGTAAAACCGGGTTTTGTATTCGTTCTTGAAGCACGGCGCACCCCAATTGACGCGCTGCACCGGCACGCCGGAGCGCTCAATCAGCTTGCACACCGTCGCGCCCACGCCGCCGGCGTCCACGTACAGCGTGGCGTTGGACAGCATGCCCACGAGGTTGACCAAATCTCCCGCCAGGTCAATCTCGTTCTTGTCGTTGCTGGCCAGCGGAATTTCGATGTATTCGACCCGGCGAGCGTCTTTGCCGGTATCGCCATCGCCGATCACCTTGGCGACCACGATCACCGAATCGTCGCGGTACTCGCCCAGCGCCACGTCGGAAAGCACCACCAACCCGAACGGCTCATCGTCGCCGATGACCCGGCGCGGCGCGAATGCGGCTTCCAAATCGGCCCGAGTCAGCAACACGTTGCTGCTGTTTTGGGCGAACAGGCCCAGCACCCGGATTTGATATTCGGTGGAATTGCGCCCGCCGCTTTCGGTTTCCCGCTCGCGCAGCCATTGCGACGTAACAAAGGGCGAATGCTCCGAATTGAACCGCAGCGCATTCCAACTGCCGCCGTTTTCCCGCTTGAGAGTGTGGTGCGAGTCGTAGAAGCGCCCAGCATTGCGCGCGCCCTGGGACGCCATCAGGGTGCGGTTGCCGCCCTGGGTTTGCGTGCCCTCAATCACCGAGAAATGCTCATCCGGCACGCCGGCGGCTTCGTCGATGATGATCAACTGCCAGTACCGGTGTTTGCCCGCCACGCCGATGGACTCGCCCTTTTTCATGGCGATTTGGGTGACAAACCATTGATCCGCGTACCCGTTTACGTGGACGCGGGTTTTGGTGATGGTGAAAAATTCGTTGATCCAGCCGTGCAGTCCGTTGGCAATGGCGATGCGCGTGTCCTGCATTTCCTTCCATAGGCCGTCCGACACGGTTTGGATGAAGGGCGCGCCGATGTAGGTGTTGGAGCCAATCTCGACCTTGCCCTCGTAGACCGCCATCGGGAAACAAAGCAGGTGCCACAGCGCGATGCGCGCAAACGCCGCCGTTTTGCCGGTGCCCGTGCCGGAGACCACGGAAACCTTGGCGTTGGCCGGCTCAATGGCCTGAAACAGCGCTCGCTGATCTTCGCTGGGGGTAAAGCCGGTCACCTCCACCGCGAAGCGCAGCGGGTCAGCGTGGTAGCGCTCGACAAAATCCGCGTAGCGAGGGTCTTTGAGCAGGTCGCGGTTCCTGCCTCGCCTGGGGGCCGGCATCACTGCACCCCCAAAGCTTCGCCCTGCCGATAGCTGGCCGGCAGTGGCGGCGCTGGCGTATCGGAAGGCGATTGCATCTCATAATTATTGGGGGTACAATAATTATCATGGTTATCGAGTTCGATCCGGCCAAAAGCGAAGCCAACCGCGTCAAACACGGCGTGACGCTGGACATGGCCGGTCAGATGGAATGGGATACGACCATTACATGGCCGGACACCCGCGAGGATTACGGTGAAGACCGGCAGTGCGGTATCGGCTACATCGGCCTGACGCTGTACTTTGTGGTCTTCGTTGACCGCGATCCAACGCGCCGCATCATCAGCCTGCGCAGGGCGACTCGCAAAGAGGTGAAACGTTATGCCGAAACTTAAAGCGGGGCACATCAGCCCCACCGTTGAAGAAGACAAGGCCATTACCGCAGCCGCACGCAGCGACCCGGACGCCAAGCCGTTGACCGATGCACAGTGGGCTGTGGCAGCGCCCACGGTGCGGCGCGGCCGCCCGAAAGCAGCGTTTACCAAGGTCGCGGTAAAACTGCGGCTTGATCCTGACGTGTTGGACGCCCTGCGCGCCAGCGGGCGCGGCTGGCAAACCCAGGTGAACAACGTGCTGCGCGATTGGGTGGCGCGCCACGCCTGAGCTTTAGCCCGGCCCGCTGTGTGTTTTGGCATCATGGCAGCGCCGTATCCTCGGCATCAATGACAAGCCCGCGCTCGGCCAGCACTGCCGCCTGCCGCGCGCGGGCGATCTGCATCTTTTCTTCATACAGGCGGTTCAGGTCTTCGCTGGACACCAGGTTGATGGTGACGTCAGCCTCTTTTTCCTTGAACAGCCCCAGCGCGCGCGCAAGATTGTCAGCGGCTTTTTCCTTGCTCATGGTCAGGATTTCGATGCCTTCGCGGCCGTCCTTGACGCCGGCGTAGACCAGCCGGGCCGCTGGAGACAGATTGCGCGTGTCGGCAAAGTACACCTCCACGGAACCCTCCCCGCCGCACTCCGGGCAATCCTGGTGAGGCGGCTTGCGCTTGTCATACCAGGCGTCGGCGTATTCGGGGAACTCGCCGACGTCGTCCGTGGCATCAGCCTTCAATCGGCGCGCGCGTTCCCGGTCGTGCTTCTCCTTGGCTTTCTCCAGGCTGGACGGTGTGTATTGCCGCTGGTGGTCTTCCCCCCAGCAGTACGGGCAGCACACGCGGCGCAGCTGCGAAAGCTCGTTGAAGTCCAGCGCCAGCACGGACGCCCAAAGTTTCATCAACTCATCGGCATCGATCCCCAGCCGCTTGGCGCGAGCCGAAGCCAGGGCTTTTATGGACTCACGAACGTTGGGATTGTCTAGGAGTTCCCATCCGATATGGCGGGCGCTTTTGGCGCTGTAGCCCGCCCGTATCGCCGCCTTAGTCGCATCCCAGTCCGTCATGTACTCACGGACGAAAATCTCCTGCTTGTCGGTTAATTCCGCCAGTGCGCCGAACTTGTCCGGGTCACTCTCGATGGTTTTCACGCCACCACTGGCCAAGGTTTCTGGCGCATGGTTTCTCTCCGGCTCATGGCCTCCCGAAACCTTGGCGGAGCCCCTCCCAGAAACCTTGGGAGAAACCTTGCTCGCGCTTGCCTTGCTCTTGCTGCTGGCGCCCGCACGTTCCGGCACGGCCGTGGGCGGCTCCGGCGCATCTTTTTTGATCCACCCTTCACGCTGAGAAACCTTGCGCACCGCCGGGGCGGACACCGGCAGGGCCATTTCTTCCACCAGCCACGCATACCCGTCCCTGCGGTCGCCTTCCCAGCGCGCGCGGGCCTCGCCCCATTGCGCAGCCGATAGTTTCGGTTTGGCGGCCATTCCTCGGCGTCCTCCTTACAGCGCCAGGCTCAGTTGGCTGGTACCGGAGGCTGCCAGTTGGCACTCCATCTTGAATTTGCCCAGCCGCGCCTTGGCGTTCAGGGCCGAGTTGGTGGCGCGCTCTATGGTTCCGACCAACCGGCTACCGGCGCGCATTTCCTCAAATTCCGGGTTGAGCGAGGAAAAACGGTCAAGCGCCGAGGAAACATCCTCGTTGGCGGCCAACATGACGGCAACCGACTCGTTCAGGGCCGACACCCTGTCGTGCAACCGGCGCAGTGTGTCCATGTCACGCTGCCGCGTTTTCTCCCAGGTGTCGAACAACCAGGCGGAGGTTTCCCGCTCCAGGGTCATGCGCGCGCCGGTTTCCCAATCGTCCGTGACGCCGAACAGGTAATCCACACTGACCTCGTACACCTGCGCCGCCCGCATGAGCAGCCACAGCGGCACGCTGTTGGTGTCGGTCGCCCCTTCCACCTTGGAGAGCTTGGACGGGTTGGAATACCCCAGCCGGCGCGCGGCGGCGCTTTGGGACAGGTTGCACAGTTCGCGCGCCTGCCGCATCCGCTCGCCGATGGTTTTGACGAGGGCGGCCTGTTCTTTGCGCAGCGGTGCCGGTTGCTTCATGGTTTCTCGCTTTCAGTGAACAAGAGTCGCAATGGTTTGGTTGAGCACGGCCAGCTCATCGAGTTTCAGCGCATGCCAGATGCGCTTTTGGCCGTGAATTCCGTTGTGGCCGCCCCGGTGGCAGTCCGGGCACAGGGGCAGGGCGGTGAACCACTGCCCCTGCCGCAGCTCATGGGCCTCGGACGGGCCGGGCGTGGCGCAGACGCCGCAGGGCATGGCCTTGATGCGCTCGATATGGCGGCGCTCGGCAGCGGTTGGGGCGCGCTTATTCCGGCTTTGCATCACCCACCCCTTCGGAAAACGGCTTCATCCAACAAGTCCTCCGACGACTTCGCCTGTCTCAAGGTCAATCTGCATGCGCTCCCACTGCTCGAAGCTGGCAGGAAACGTCACGCCAAGCTCAGTGGCGGCGAAGGCGCTAACCCTATCTATGAGATTGCTGTACGCCCGCACACCCAAGTCTTCGGTGCTGACGCGAACACGCCGGCGCGATTTGCGACCAGTCAGCGGGTTGCGAAAAGAAATGGTTTTTGACCCCAGATACTCGGCCCGGAAGTGCTCCTTCCAGACAGCCAATGGAAACTGCTGTCCGTTTGGCCTGGCCTGTTCGGAAATAGACTTGAGCACAACGCCGTGGTAGTAGCGCCGCTGGCGGTCTGATTTAGCGTCCTCGTGCTCGCGCGCTTCCACCTCAAGGCGATGACCTGCGAGCAAGCGCGGCTTGAGCTTGGTCCATAGCGCGCTCAAGGCAGAGTGCCCCTGCTGTGCGTCGATGAGAATTGCGCGCAGCGTTTCAGTCGTGGCCATCATGACTGCGGCCCTCCCGTGATCTTGATCGCGACCATCAGATGGGCGCCTCCATCACTTGCACGTACACGCTGGGCGTGGCGCTGTAGCGCTTGATGGCGTGTAGCTCAATCACTTGCGCATCGTCGCGCCAGGCCACGCCGTTGAGTCCGTCTTTGACCGCTTTAACGATGTTGTCCAGATCAGGGCGTTTGGTTGGCGTGACGGTGCCGCTGGCCGCCGCGATTCGCCTTTTGACGCTCCAACTGACCGGAATGCCCATGCTGGCCCGAACTACCAGATAGACCGCGCCCTCTAGCGGTAACCGTCCGGCCATCGCCTGCTGCGCGGCCAGCTTGACCAGGTTTTCGTAGCGAGCGGTTTTTTCTGGCGTGTAGTGCGCAACATGGCCGCCGCGCACGAACGAACGAGGACGGCCCTTTGCAACGGGTTCTCCGGGGATGGTGAAAGTAATGGCGTAGGTCATTTTTATGTCTAAAAAATCAAATCAGCCCGTGCGCCTTGGCGAAATGCACCTCGTCCCAACTCAGCGGGGTTTCTTTGGGATATGGCTGGCGCACGCCAAAATCTCGGCCCGGCCAAAAGGCTTGATCGGCAGCCTGGCCAAATGCCGCTCGATTGCCGCGAGCAGCGCCTCCTGCAACGCACGGAAGGGCCGCGCCGACACAACCAGACGGACGCAGCACGCCAGGCACGACATGCAATATCCGCCGTGGTTGGGGTTTAGGCTGTGGGCTTTGCAAGATGGACATTTCGCTTGCTCATTCATCGCATCAAACCGGCCCAGGGGTTTGTTTGAGAGGCGTAGGACACCATGCAGCCACGCCGGGCCTTGCTCACCGTGGTTTCCGACACGCCCCAGCGCGCGGCCAGCGCCTGGCCGGCTTCCGGGCTGGTCATGGCCTCCTGGATTTGCTCGGGAGTGAGCTTTGAGCGTTTGCGCCCAATCGCCCGGTTGGCCGCTATCTTGGCGGGCCGGCCCTTCAGCTTCCCGGTTTTGGCGACGTGCCCGCCCCAAACCGACGGCAGCACGGCGTGGATGTGATTCGGGTTGACGCACTGCGGATGGCCGCATGTCGAAAACGCCCGGTAGCCTTTTTTGATCGGCATTCCATGCGCCAGCACCCATGACGCCCGGCGCGGCTGCATGGCCGTGAGCGTGTCGCTTCCCCTGTGCAGCGGCGCGTAAATGCGCGTTGGCGCAAAGCGCCAGCACGAATGCGGGTCGCTTTCGTCGATAACGCATCGCTGGCGCAGGTCTTCGAGGGTTCTCATGCGGCCTTCCTTGTGGTTTCGCTGTCATGAACGGGCAGCAGCCTGGGGCCGTTCTCGACGGCCTTGAGCGATTGCTCAAACGTGATGACCGTTTTGCCGCCCGTCACGCCCAGACGGTAAACCCCGCGCGCTTTTTCGATGTCCCCGATCACCGCGGGCTTGGGCGGGGGCAAGCCGCGCCGCATGTACGCATCATCGGGGCTACGGTTTCCAGAAAGCACGCGCGGGAAACCGAACTGGCCGCGCCCGGCATACGCGCGGTGGGCTTCGCAAAAGCGGTGTTGCAGGTAGCTCAGGTCTTTTGTTTCGCCACGGCAAAACTTGGGCCAACCGCCCATGTCTTCGATAACCGCATGAATCGCTGGGTCATCGAAAACCACGTCCTGATACGCCCCTACGCGGCTGGCCGCATCCAGCGCCTTGCCCCAAGCCAGCATGGCGCGGTCGGTGGCCGTGCCCGCGAGTTGGCGCACGATGTCCGCCGGCTTGGGCGCGAACTGGCCGCTCTCGGCATCCATCACGTGCCGGGTCAGCGCTTTGGACACCTGCTCGAAGCTGAAGGATTGGCACGCTTGCCACCATACCTCCAGCGCAAAGCGGCTCACATCCTTGCCGTAGAACGCCAGCGCGTCGGTTAGCAGCGCGGCGAATGCGGGCTGTTCCTGCTCGGTCATACGGCCACCCCTCCTGCCTTCTCGCGCAGCCAGCTATCGGCCACGGCTCGGTTTCGGTTTTCCAGCGCCTCCTGGCGGTTTGGCATCGGCCCGATGTGCAGCCGGCCAGCCATTGCCGTTGCTTCGGTTCTGCGTTTTTCGACCGTGGCCAGCACGTAGGCAAACGGGTTGCCCTTGTCGGCGGCAGCGCTCGCCGCATCGGCAAACTCGCCCCATTGCGCGCCAGCGCCCAGCAGCGCCAGCAGCTTGGGGTTGGACGGATTCACGCCGGCAATACCGCACTCGCCGCGCAGGCGGCGGCAGATGACCGCTGGCGGTAATGGTGGCTGAGGCGGCTCGGGGACAGGCAGCGGAGCGAGATCGCGCGCGCTTTCGGCGCATCCGGCGGGCGCACGCGGGTTGTCATTGAGCGTGCTTTCCATCGTGGGTTTTATTTCTGGTGTCTGGTGTTTGGTGTCTGGTGTCTGGTGGGCTTTTGACCTTGCCCCCAAAAAAACGTATCCCTTGCTGAGTGTTTCAATGCAGGCAAGGAGAACGCAGATGACGAAGATGGCAAGAGCGCGCTACACGCTCGAATTCAAGCAAGAGGCGGTGCGGCTGGTCGAAGCAGGCCAGA
>Ga0209629_10000041_pt1 | contig 50277 bp, 46 predicted proteins | sample TergutCu122P5_FD_187286 | JGI IMG/M metagenome (GOLD analysis project Ga0209629, IMG submission 187286) | Cubitermes ugandensis P5 segment gut microbial communities from Kakamega Forest, Kenya - Cu122 P5 (SPAdes) (version 2) | ecosystem: Host-associated > Arthropoda: Insects > Digestive system...
TTTTTTGTTTTTGTTAATATCTTTGGTTAAGTTTCAAGACATACTTTTGAAAAAAACTCATCAAAAATTGCACAATAATTCATCAAAAATTGCACATAGTTCAGATTTTTTTTCTCATAATTTTGTTCCGGTTATTTTGATATATCACTGTTATAAAAAGTGTATTTTATCAAAATAAACGCTGTAAATATAGTCATTTTTTTAATTTATTCAAATTTTAAAACAAATTTAGTATGGACACAACAACATTAAACCCTGTCGAAATGAGCCGGGGTATTTCGGAATTCGGATTTATGACGGTGGCATCGGCTTGCTTCCTGCTTACGTCATTAATCATCCAGTTCCTTTTTATCAGGTGGTTGATGCGGATTATCAACGATATTATCGGTACGCAACAATTATCGCTGAAGGAACTTTTACAATCGAGTAAGGAGCAGGATGAAAGGCAAAAAGAGCAGGTCGAAAGACAAAAAGAACAGGGCAGAACTTTAGAGGAGATTCTTGTTTTGGAACGTGATCAAAACAGGATGATGGAGAGGATTACAGTAGATGTCTTACATCGTCATTGCGAGCGAAGCGAAGCAATCTCTTCTCTGGATTGCTTCGCCTGACGGCTCGCAATGACGATGCAAGAACGTCATTGCGAGGGCGAAGCCCGAAGCAATCTATTGCTCATCAATTCTCAATTTATTAATTTTTAAATTGCTTATGCCTTTCGCTCAAGTAATTTTAAGATAATTTACTGTTTATAAGTATATTACATCTATTTTTGCTTTATATTTACAAATTACTGTAGATAAACATATTAATAACTTTACTTGACTGAAAGGCATAAGCAGTAAATTTTATTTAAGATAAAAGCCACTTCCAAATCGGAATTACTTCAATAATAAATTCATTTCCCATAATTGTTTCTTCTTCGTCTTTGGTAATAATGAGCATTCTATCTAATTTCATTTGTTGAGCGAGTTTTTCCAACGCTGTAATTTCACGTTTTCGAGTATCAAAATCAGCGAAACTATACGTTACCTGAACCGCAAGTTTCTCGTACGGAACCACAAAATCCACCTCTACGCCATTGTGATAATAATACAGTTCATCTTTATATTTTTTACGAAGTTGTATTGCTACTAAATTTTCCAATACGTCGCAACCCTACAAACACAAAAATACGAATATTTTACATAACGAAAAATTATTTTACGGTGCTAAGTAATAATTGCGAATAGTTAGAATTTTTTTATAACTTTGTCAGCGAATAAAATAAATACTAATCGTTTTGACTGAAAATAAAAATAAATACGATCCCTTGGTTTCAATTATTGTTTCATGTTACAATCACGAGAAATACATTGAAGAGTGTATTTTGAGTATTGTAAATCAAACCTATAAAAATATTGAATTAATTGTGATTGACGACGGGTCGAGCGATAATTCTCCCGCAATTCTTGCAAAACTTCAAAAACAATACGGTTTCTTTTTGGAGATTCAATCAAATATGGGCATCGCGAAAACATTAAATAAAGCGATCCGGCAGTATGCCCACGGTAAATATATTGACGGATGCGGCTCCGACGATTTTTTAGCTTTGGATAAGATCGAAAAACAGGTAGCTTTCATGGAAAATCATCCGGAATGTTCAATGGTGTTTGGCAAGACGTATATGGTGGACGAGAAAAGCCAAATCATTGAAAACCTTGTTATTTTCAAGTCGTTCCCGGAAGCGGTGAAAAATATAAGGTTTGAAGAATTATTGGACAACAACTTTATTCCTGCGCTCACGATCATGCATACGAGGGAAATATGGGATAAATGCGGCGGCTACAATGAGAATATGTCTATAGAGGATTATGATATGTGGCTTAAAATCGCTTATAACGGGAAAATTGTCTATTTGAACGAATTTTTTGCCTATTACCGTTGGCATGGAGAAAACGTGTCCACGCAAGTATTGAAAATATACAAGGAAACCTGGGCGCTTATTCAAAGTTGGAAAGACAGGATGACTCCTGACGTTGCACGAAAAATACTGCCCCGCAGGGATTCTTACACTTTTAGCGTCTTGGCGCGGAAGTACAAAAAAGAAGCTTTGAAGTATTTCAAACTGAATCATACCTATTGGGATTCGTATATAATTAAGAACTATCTGAAAGGGTGGTGGAAAATAGCGTTTAGTTGGAACAACGGTAACAGCATTTGGAAATAAATATTATACGAAAAATGTTTGAATAGAAAAAAATCCGTATCTTTGTATCATGAATTGCAACGAGAAAACTAATAAAAATGAGTTTCGTATCAATGAATAAAAGATATTTGTGGCTGATAATAGTAAATAAAGAGTATAACAATGAAGTTTGCATTTAAAGTAGTCCTTTTATTTTTAATTATTTTTAATTTTCTTGTTCCTTATGTACATTATTCTTGTACTGTGGCGGTAATAATAGCCGCGTTTTATTATTTTTTCACGAGGTCTTTTCCTTTAAAATATTTTGTTTCTCGTTATATTGTTGTCATATTAGTCGGCACGCTGTTTATTGCTTTTTTTGATGTTGTTGTTGTGACTTTGCACGCAAATGGGGGGACTGGATTTTTTGCCCGATTTATGGTAGAAGGTTGGATGTTGGCGTGTTTAGTATTTGTGCTTCCTATTCTGATTGATAGCGAAGAAACCGCTTCTAACGAATCCATGACCATTATTTGTTATGCTTTTGCTTTACAGGGGCTTATTCATACTTTAGCCGTTATGATACCAGCGGTAGGAGATTTTGTTATTCAATTCACATCGAAAGGATATCAAGCAGCTGCAGGAAGTCCTATGCAAGGTTTCAGGTTCTATTCTTTAACAGGCGCTCCGATTTTTGACCTTCCGGCTGCTTATGGGGTTGCCCATATCGTTTTTTTTAGGCTACAATTAGTTCCGGATCAGAATTATCTGAGAGGTTGGAAAGCATTTGCCATTATGTTTTTTATGATAATGGGAACTATTCTTTCGGGGAGAACCGGTTTTGTTGGCTTTGGCTTAGGCTTAGCGTTTTATCTCATTTATAATTTGACTAATGTTCTCCAGATACTAAAAAATTTATTAAAAATTGCCGGAGGCTTTTTATGCGTACTTGCTCTGTTTTTTACTGTTTTAACTCCGAGACAACGAAGTGTATTTGTTGATATGATCTTTCCTTTTGCTTTTGAGGCTTATTACAATTGGAGAGATACCGGACAATTAAGAACAGCATCAACGGATGCCTTAGAAAATGTTCACTATTTTCCATTAGATACAAGTACTGTATTATGGGGAGATGGTGTGAGGTTAAGTAAATACCCGAGTACGGATGCTGGTTATATGAATCATCTTATGGTTGGCGGTATTTTTTATCTTTTACTCTTGATTTTGTATCAATTATTTTATTTCTGGCAGCCGATGAATCTGGCGAGAGAGGAGCATTCCAGAGACGGGGATATTAATTTTTTCTATTTCTTACTTTTATTTATCCACATGTTTATTTTGGAATATAAGGGCGCAGCTATAGGGCAAATACATATTGTCGAAGTAATGTTACTTTATATTGGAATATCATATCTGTCAGAGCAATATGCTTTGGAAGAAGAAGATTCTATCGAGGAACAATTAGTTGAATCGGCTTATGCATGATAAAACATTTGTTTGTAAATGAGGATTGTCTATTTATTGCCAGGAGGTCTTTACAGTCCGGGAGGAATGGAAAGAGTTTTAACGATTAAAGCCAATTATTTAGCGGAAGTGTTCGGGTATGAGGTTTCTATTGTTACAACCGAACAATTGGGGCGTCCGGTATTTTTTCCTGTTTCTGAAAAAGTCCGATTATACCATTTAGATATTGGGATACATGCCAAATTTGGGAAAGAAAACTATGTGGAAAAATTTATTTCGCGTTACTTCAAAACTAAGGAATATGTGCGGGAGCTAAAAAAATTGTTGAATGAAGTGCAACCGGATATAACGGTATCATTATTGGGCTTGGATATTGAATATTTAAACGGTTTTAAGGATGGTAGCATTAAGATAGGAGAACTGCATTTCCCTTCGAATTTCCGGCAACTGATGGCGCGGAAACTTTCAAGCGCTTTTATTCCGAATTGGATAGCTGCTATCCGGACTAAGACTTTCAAACAGGCTTGTCGAAAATTAACTCGTTTGGTGGTTTTGACTGAAGAAGAAAAAACTTCGTGGAAAGGAGCAAATAATGTTGAGGTGATACCCAATGCTTTGTCTTATTTCCCTGAAACGGTTGCTGTCTGCGAGGTAAAAAAAGCCATAGCTGTAGGCCGTTTGGTTTATGAAAAAGGATTTGACATGCTGATTCAAACATGGAAACAGATTTATGAAAACCATCCGGATTGGGAACTACATATTTATGGCGACGGGGTAGAAAAGGAAAATTTACTTCGTCAAATACAACAGGAAAACTTGGATGAAGTGGTGAAGATTCATGAGCCGGTAAAAGATATTTATAATCAATATCTGCAACATTCCATGATGCTATTCCCTTCACGTTATTTGGATGCACTTCCTATGGTATTGATAGAAGCGATGTCGTGCGGACTTCCTTTAGTAGCTTTCGACGCTCCCTGCGGGCCTAAAGATGTTATCAGGGAAGGCGTAAACGGTTTTCTTGTCAAAACAGGAGATATTGAAACTTTATCCCAAAGAATAAATGAGTTGATAGAATCGGAAACAATGAGAAAGACTATGGGAAAAGCGGCAAGAGAAATGTCTTTCAATTATGGGGAAGAAAAAATAATGAAGCGTTGGATGCAATTGTTTGAAACGGTAAAAAACGAAAACAGACTATGAAAATCTTATTGATTAATGACTATCTTGACCATGGTGGGGCTGAGGCGGTATTCAGGGAACAATTTGATATCTTACAAAAAGATTTTCAGGTAGAAATGTTTTATGCGTTCAAGAATGTTTCCGAAAAAAAAATATCGCCGTTTTCGTATATCTATTCTTTTCATTTCCGAAAAAAATTAACATCATTCCTGCAAAACCAGTTATTCGATGTTATTATAGTCCATAATTACAACAGCGCTTTGTCTCCTGCTGTTTTGGATGCGCTGTTCCAATACAAAAAGAGTAGAAAATGCAAAGTTATTTATTATGCGCACGATTGTCACCTGATTTGTCCCAGCCGCGGATACAATTATTTCAAAAACGGCAAACTGATTAATTTCAACCCGCCTCTTTCTTTATGGGACATTATTTCTAAACGCATGGATTCGAAAGGTATCATCTTCAGCGTTTTGAAAAAGCTGCAATGGATACTTGCCTATCCGCTTGGGAAAAAACAAAAAGTATTTGATTTGGTTCTTTCGCCGAGCGATTTTTTAGCGAATCTGATACGATCGTTGTATCCGGATTTGAAGGTGGAGCGGATGTATAATCCCTGTTACGCTTTGGAGTTTGTTCCAAAGGAAAAACAGGAGTCTTCGGGAGATACGCTCCGGATGGTTTATTTTGGCCGGCTTGATCCGATAAAAGGTTTACCAGGTTTTATAGACGCTTTAAAAAACTTTTTCGCCAATTATACGTTTACTATCATAGGGGAAGGAGAAGAACATGACATTATCAGTGAAACCATTGATTGTTTCCGGTTGCAAGACAAGGTATTCTTAAAACCCAAATTAAACAGGGAGGATTTGTTTACCGAACTGCAAAATTATGATGTGTTTGTTTTACCGTCCCTCTTGTACGAAAACGCGCCTCTTTCCATTGTTGAAGCGGCATCTCTCGGTCTGGGACTTTTCGTTTCCAATCATGGGGGTATTCTGGAAATAGGGAAAATATGTAATTGCGGTCATTTTCTCAACCCGTTTGACAGGCAGGATATTGTTTCACAGTTGGAAGTCTTGTATAAAGATTTTAGGTCCGGCGATTTGCCAAAAGCCGACCGGAAACGGTTGGATGCTCTGTTTTCAAAAGAAACATATATTGAAAATCTAAAAAAACATCTCAAGGATGCATAACAATTTGAATAAAAAAATAATTACGAAAAAGTTTCTGGGAATTGAGACATATATTTATTTTATTCTCTTTGGAGTAGGGGTATTTATTCTTTTACAAAGCCCCTTAGCGCCATACGCCAAAAGTACTATTGGAATTGATTCAAGTATATATATATATTCAGCGCAGCAGATTTTGGAAGGACATTCTATGTACAAAGATATTGCTGACAATAAAGGACCTTTTTTGTATTTAATTAATGCAATGGCGCTGTTTTTTTTTAACGGCAATTTTATCGGGATATGGATTTTTGAGGCGCTTTCATTGTTCGTTGCAAGCATAATCATGTATAAAACAGCTCGCTTTTTCGCAGGAAAAGTTTCCTCCTTGTTGGCAGTTATTTGCAGTATGCTTCCACTTGTGATATGCCTTGAAAGAGGAAATTTGACGGAAGAATGGGCTTTACCCTATATATGTGCAGGCTTATATATCTTTTTGGATCATTTGAAAAGGAAGAAGCCTTTTACTATTTTTCGCTTGTTTATTCTGTCGCTAACTTTTGTGTTGGCATTTATGATTCGGGCCAATTTAGTTGCTATGTGGGCTGCTTTTGGAATTGTTTTATTTATTAAATGGATTTTCGAAAAGGACTATAAAACACTTATTCGAAACATTTCATTTATTTTATTATTTATAACGCTTTCTCTGCTGCCTTTTTTTCTTTATTTCTACTGTCAAGGTACTTTGTCTGATGCTGTATATTGGATATTTAAATTTAATATGTTTGAATATCCTTCGGGAGTGGGTTTGTTAATTTTTTTAAGGTTTACATTAATTAGGATTTCAACAATTGGAATCATAATTCCTTTATTAATATCTGTTTATGTGTTTTTTCGAGATAAAACGGTTATTAATAGCAGTATTTTATTGGCATTTGTTTTCACAGTGTTAGTTTGTTCCTTAGGGCACGGTTTTTGGCATTATTATATGATTTTTATACCTTTGCTTGTTATTCCCTATTCGCATTTACTTGCTAAAATAAAAGAGAACATTGCCAAACGAAAGTATATTTTTTTACTCATCTTGTTTGCTGTTTATAATTTTGTTTTTATCGGCATACTACTTTGGGTAGTATATAATAACTATTCTAGAAAAGATGGTAATGCATTAAAGACAGAGAAATTAACGGAAATAATTATCCAAAATACAAAACCTGCGGATAAAATTTTAGTGAGAGGATATCGAACTGAGCTATATCTATATTCTAACAGAACTTGTGCTACCAGATTTCCATATACGCAAGAGTGGTCTTCTTTTGTACAGAAAAATTTTGTTAAAGATGCAGGAAAAGTTTTGCCTAAGCTAATCATACAAGAAAAGGAAAACTATTTCGGAGAGAGTTTCAACTTGGATTCACTTCTACAAAGTAGATATCAACTCATGGATACAATTGGAAGTACTGAAATTTGGAAATTGAAAGAATAAGCGATGAAACAAGCTATTTTAATTACTGCATATAAAAATATTGAACAAATCACAGAAATCATAGATTATTTCGATAATCGGTTTGAATTTTATGTGCATTGTGATAGAAGAAGTATGCTTGATTTATCCCCCTTACGGAGAATTATGGAAAAGAAAGTGTTTGTTTCCAATACTTACCCTGTTTATTGGGGAGGAGTTAATCATTTAAAAGCTATTCTGTTGTTAGCTGGAGAAGCGTTGAAAAATTCGGACAACGCCTTTTTTCATCTAATTACAGGAGAAGATTTTCCTTGTAAACCCATAGCCTATTTTTGTGAAAATTTGGATTGTACAAAAGATTATATCGATGTACAACCAATGCCCTGTTCAATGTGGCCGGGGAACGGAGGAATGGACCGGTTGAATTATTACAATTTTTATGATTTATTCAATGCGAAAAAGATAGATAAGGTTATCCATGGTTTAGTCCAATTGCAAAAAAAGCTCAAAATTAAAAGAAGTTATTCCGATAAATATCCCAAATTATACGGAGGCAGTACCTATTGGAGTTTATCTCGGAATGCGATGCAATATGTATTGGAATTTACAAAGACAAATAAGGATTATCTTGAAAGGATGAACCATACTTTTTGTCCGGAAGAATTTTATATTCAATCCGTTATAATGAATTCTCCTTTTGCAGCCAATGTTGTGAATGATAATTTGAGATATATCGACTGGATTTCAGGAAGGGGAGGAAAACCTGCGTTTTTGGATGAAAGTGATTTTCTTCCTATTACTTCTTCCAATAAACTGTTTGCCCGAAAATTTGATACAGGAGAAAAATCTATGGCATTGAAAAAACGCCTCATTTTTAATAAATAATACTATTTCAAAAATAAATAATAAAAATAAAACTAATCATAAATAACGCAAATGGCAGATAATAAGATAGTAAAAAAAGACAAGCTCCCAAGAGATAGTAATTTTGAATTACTTAGGATAGTGTGTATGCTTTTCGTTATTCTTACTCATTTTATAGTTCACGGATTAAAAACAACCGGTAGTGAGGACGTAAATGATATAACATTTTTAGGCACATCTTTTACTACTTTCATTATGGTAGCTGTAAACAGTTATATCTTAATTTCAGGTTATTTCAGTATAAAGGTTAGTCCAAGAGGATTTTTCCGATTATATTTAATGGTTGCGTTTTATATGCTGGCGATTAACGGATTTGCTTTTGTTCAAAATGGATTTCAGTTAAAGTATGTGGATAAAATTGGAATTATTTTGCCATTTTCACATTCCCGATATTGGTTTATTCAGAGTTATTTTTATTTATTTTTGTTGTCGCCGTTCTTAAATATAATAACAAATAATTGCAATAAAAAAGTATTTATTGGCTTACTAATACTTGGTAGCATTATAACTTTTTATTATGGTTTTTTATGGAATGGATACATAAACGTTGATGGTTGGAATTTTATGCATTTTGTATTTATATATCTCATTGGGAGGTTTATCGCTTTGCATACCTCAAATGAAAAAACCGAGAAGAAAAAATGGTTGTCTCTTGCTGTTTACTTGCTATGCTCTTTGATAATAATTGGAATTATTCAAACGCTGATTTATTTCGGTAAACCAAGTATAATAGGTAAGTATGGGTTATATCTCAACAATCCATTGATGGTATTGTCATCGATTGCCTTCTTTTTATTTTTCCGTAACATAAAGATACATAGCAAAATAATTAATTGGGCGGCAGTTTCTGTATTGGCTGTATATATTGTTCACGAGAATCCTGTTGTGTCAAAATATCTGTATAGATATGTGGCTACATTGGGAGAACAAGTTAGCAATACTTTTATTTTGGGAGTAGTAATTTTCTTGCTTGCAGCCGGTATTTTGGTTGTATGTGTTTTGTTTGATAAAGTAAGAATGATTATTACCAACCCCATTGAGGAAAAACTCTGTAGCATTCCTTGGGAAAGTTATTTTGACAAATTGGTCGATAGCATAAATCGCATAGTGAAATAAATGAAAAAAATACTACATATTCCGAATTATTATCTTCCGCATATCGGAGGGATTGAGGACGTTTGTCACAGTATCGTGATGGGACTGCCGGAATACCATCACAGGGTGATTTGTTTTAATGACAAAAAGACAGACGAAACGGATGATTGCGAAGGTATAACGGTAACACGGTGCGGTATTATTAAAAAACTTTTCAGTCAGTCGCTTTCCATATCCTTTTATCCGCAGTTGAAAAAGATTTTTGCCGAGTTTCAACCGGATATTGTGCATTTTCATACGCCGAATCCTTTGGGTAGCGTTTATCTGTTGAGTTTGATTCCCAAAAATGTCAAATTGATTGTTCATTGGCATTCGGATATTGTGGAACAAGGATTTTTATATACTTTTTATCATCCGATAGAAAAAAAATTATTACGGAGAGCCGATAAAATATTTGTAACGAGTCCGACTTATGCTGCCGGTTCCGGACCTTTATCGCATTGGAAGGATAAATTGCATGTGATTCCCAATACGGTTAATGTTCAAAAGCTTACTTTGGAGAAAGAGGATGAGCATGCCATTGAAAAAATAAGAGATCATTACAACGGAAAGAAGATTGTATTTACCTTTGGCCGTCACGTCCTTTATAAAGGACTTTCTTATTTGATTGACGCAATACCGGAATTATCGTCCGAATGTGTGGTGGTGATTGCGGGACATGGGCCATTAACCGGAAAGTTGAAAAAGATGTCCGAGGCTCCGAATCTGTATTTTATCGGGAAATTGCATGAGGCTGAATTACGCAGGTATTTGTATGCTTCTTCGGTTTTTGCTTTTCCGTCCATTACTCGGAATGAAGCGTTTGGTATTGCTTTGGCCGAAGCCATGTATTGCGGTTTGCCGGCCGCTACGTTTACGATTCCCGATTCGGGTGTAAATTGGGTTTGCATAGATAAGGAAACCGGACTTGAATCGGAAAACGGAAACTCAAAAGCATTTGCCGGAGCGATCAATCTTTTACTGAAAGATACCGAGTTTCGAGATACTTTAGGTACTAATGCTTCGAATCGAGTTCGGAAATTTTTTGTGATTGAGGCGATTAAAGATGATTTAATGAGAGTTTATGATAATTTGTAAAAAGTTAAACAAATGAATACTAAAAATATTACCAATGCTGTTGTGGTAGGCGCCGGCCCTGCCGGTTTAACTGCCGCTTATGAACTTCTGAAAAACACAGATATTCATCCGATAGTTTTTGAGGCAACCGATGCAATCGGAGGTATTTCACAAACGGTTCAATATAAAGGGAATCGAATGGACATCGGTGGACACCGCTTTTTCTCAAAGAATAAAGAAATCATGGATTGGTGGGAACAAATGATGCCCATTCAAGGGAAACCCTCATCGGATGATATTCTGTTGAATGACAATGAAAAACCGCTTTCGCCCGGAGGACCTGATCCTGAAAAAGAAGATCGGGTAATGCTTTACCGGCGACGAGTTTCCCGTATCTTTTTCCTTCGCAAATTCTTTGATTATCCGGTTTCCTTGAAATTAGAAACTTTTACGAATATGGGGCTTTGGCGGACCATCCAATCGGGGTCCGGTTATTTCGCTTCCATGATTCATAAAAAACCGGATGATACTTTGGAAAATTTCTACATCAATCGTTTCGGTAAAACTTTGTATCAGTTATTTTTCGAAGATTATACTGCGAAAGTCTGGGGCGTACATCCTTCCAAATTGGGCGCGGATTGGGGCAGCCAACGCGTGAAAGGCCTTTCGGTTTCGGCTGTTATCAAAGATATGTTCCTAAAAAGATTTTCAAGTAAAGCCGATAACGACAAAGTGGAAACTTCACTCATCGAGCAGTTTATTTATCCGAAATTAGGCCCCGGACAATTGTGGGAAATTGTGGCGAAAGAAGTACAGCAGGCCTCTGGCGAGGTGCATTTACAAAGCGATGTGAAAAAGATTCATATAAAGGACAATCGGGTCGTTTCTGTTGATTACGAAAAGGATGGAAAATTTATCAATCAACCGGCTGATTATTTACTATCAACCATGCCGATTAAAGATTTAGTGGCTGCTATTGACGGTGTTGAAGTCCCAGCCGACGTGAAAAGGATTGCTTCGGAATTGCCATACCGCGATTTCATTACGGTGGGATTGTTGTTGAAAAAAATGAAAATCACCAATAAAACGAAAATCAAAACCTACGAAAATCGGGTTCCTGATACATGGATCTACATTCAAGAACGCGATGTAAAAATCGGTCGTTTGCAGATTTTCAATAACTGGTCGCCCTATTTGGTAAAAGATTACAAAGATACAATGTGGATTGGTTTGGAATATTTCTGTACCGAAGGCGATGAAATGTGGAACATGGACAGGGAAAAATTCATCCAAATGGCTATTGATGAATTGGCTAAAATTGACGTGATTAATAAAGCGGATGTTTTGGACGCAACGCATGTAAAAATCAAAAAAGCGTATCCATCCTATTTTGGGAGCTATTATGAATTGGATACGGTCAAGAAATTCATAGACGGAATTGAAAATTTATTTTGCATAGGTAGAAACGGGCAGCACCGGTACAACAATATGGATCATTCCATGCTGACGGCTAAGGAAGCCGTGCGAAATATCAAAGACGGAATCACAAGTAAAGAGAATATTTGGGCCGTAAATACAGAAACAGAATACCACGAAGAAAAGAAATGAAGTTAAAAGAAATATTTGTAAGCGAAACCGATAATACTTTTTTACAGTTCTTTCGTTATCTTTTTGTTGGAGGCGGAGCGTTTATCGTGGACTTTGGACTGTTGTTTGTGTTTACTCACTTCCTGCATTTACATTATTTGCTCTCTGCCACGCTCTCGTTTATCGCCGGACTGTTGGTAAACTATTTTATAAGTACGAGGTGGGTTTTCAATCGGAAAACGGTAAAAAATAAATATGCCGAATTTTTGATTTTCGCGGTAATCGGAGTTATTGGCTTGGGATTTAATGATCTTTTTATGTGGATTTTTACCGGTCGTTTTGGAATTTATTACTTGCTTTCCAAAATAATGACTACCGCTATTGTTTATTTTTGGAACTTTTTTGCTCGGAAATATATTTTGTTTAATAAATGAAGGTCAGACAGTTGAAAAGCAGATTCATCATTTTGCTTCGCTACATTTCTGCATGAAGTAAAACGTCATTCCGAACGAAGTGAGGAATCTGATTTTCAATCTTGATTTGTGATGAGTTAGAAATTTTGTTGCGCTGTAGTAATGCATTTCTAAACATTATATAATATTTTATGCAGTGTATTGCACAAATAGCGAAATTATATTACTTTTGTACTGCATAAAAATAGAATAATTGCACAAAATGGTAAAATACAAGAACTTATACAGGTTTCTTTAGTGCTTGGAAATGAGAAAACCCGCAAACGTGAAATTTCCGCTCTATTGAAAGGCGCAGACGAATTGCGTTGTAACACTCTTACAATCATTACACAAGACGAGAAGGAAACAATTTCTGAAAACGGAAAAACGATTGAAGTTGTTTCGGTAATTGATTGGTTGTGTTTGCAGTAAAAAAAATCGTTTTCTTTGTGGCTGTAACTCAGGCGAGGTAGAAAATACAGCTAATGTTATGTTAATCAATATTTGGTGCATCGTCATTGCGAGTCTGCGAGGAACGAAGCAGACGAAGCAATCTCAAAATAGTATAGATTGCTTCGCCGCAAGCGGCTCGCAATGACGGCGTAATAGAATTAACTTTACACTAATATAGGCGATCAAAAACTTTTCTTTGTATAAAGTTTATCATAATTGCTAAAATTACAGACACAACAAATATAAACGAAACGATTACAGCATAATAAGGAAGCATTTCAGTTGAACTCGAAAAAAACTCTTTTAAGTATAGATAAACAAATCTATCTATAATGTAGGAAACTAAATATATTTCCAAAGTGAGTTTTGAAATAGTTTTTAAAATATAATATAAAACATTATTCTTAATTATAATATCATATAGTAATAAAAATAGACAAATTGCAACTATTGCATTGGGAAGTGCACCATAAATATAATCTCCTCCAAACCATAGAAATGTTGGGTCAAAATATGCTAACATTGCTTCGACTAATAGCACTAAGAAAGCCAAAATAATAATAAACAATTTTCTGATTCTTAGTGGATATTCATTTATATATGCTCCGATAAAATAAAAGGTTAAAGGGAAAGTTGCACTCCACCAATTGGGGACATATCGACCAATACGATAAGTTATTACTATACTTGTTAATAACACCAATGAAAGGATTAAAATTTGTTTCTCTCTTTTGGTTTGAAGATTGTTATATAATACATTCAAAAATGGTATCAGTAAAAATAATCCGATATACATATTCACATACCAAGAATAAGCATTTGTACTAAAAGAAAAAAATCCCTTTATTCCACTTTTCCATGTAATTTCATCATGAAAATAGTATATTCTGACGATCAATGTACTTACAGATATAAGTAAATATGTAACAATTATTTTTAGAAGGGATTTATAATATTTTTTATTTAAATGTTTTTCCTTCATCAAATATCCGGTTGTTACAATAAATAATGGAATACAAGTATAAGACATGCAACGTAAAAAAGCTGATATAAACATTCTTGGTCCTTGCATTGCTTCTGCATAAAAACCATTATTTAAAAAATAATGAGCTGATATTACAAAAAAAATAGCTAAACTTTTGACGAGATCAATGCCTTCAATTCTATTTATCTTTTCCTTCATCTTGTGCTTTTATTTGTATTTTCTTTCCATTATATTCCCTCGCAACATAAGTGGGACGATTTTTTGTTTCATTAAAAATCCGACCGAGATATTCGCCCAAAAGTCCGATTGACAATAACTGTAATCCTCCGAGAAACAGAATAACAATCATCAGTGTCGGATAGCCTTGTACAGGGTCGCCGTAAAGTATTGTCCTTATCAAAGTAAAAATCATATATATAAATGCCAATAATGCAACCAAACTACCAACTATGGTAGAAATTTTCAAGGGGGCAACGGTAAAAGAAGTTATTCCTTCCATTGCCAAATTGAGCAAGTTACGAAAACTCCAAGAAGATACTCCTGCAACGCGGTCTTGCGTTTCAAATTCCACTTCTTTTTTACGGAAGCCAATCCAACTGTACATGCCTTTAGTATAACGTTCCTGTTCGCGCAATTGTTTCAATACGTTGATACAACTACGGTCTAACAGCCTGAAATCGCCAACATTTTGCAGTATCTCAACCTTTGTTGCCTTTTGCAGTATTTTATAAAACAGCAACGAAAAACTTTTTCTAAGCCAACTTTCTTTTCCTCTCGAAATGCGTTTACCATACACATCGTCAAACCCGTTTTCCCATTCTTTAAGCATTTGAGGGATAATGTGAGGGGGATGTTGCAAGTCGGCGTCCATAATTATCATACAATCGCCTGTTACATAGTCGAATCCTGCAAGCATCGCCTTTTCTTTGCCGAAATTACGCGATAAATCAACATAGCAAACTCGATTGTCTTTTTCACGCAGTTGTTTGATAGTCGCTAAAGTGTTGTCTTTGCTGCCGTCGTTCACAAACAAAATTTCCCAATCGTAGTTCTTTTGATTTTCAATCACTTTTAATAATTCTCCATACAACAAAGGCAAAGATTTTTCTTCGTTGTAACAAGGAATGAGTATAGATACTTTTTTCTTCATCATTGTAATTTTTTTGATTTAAAAACAAATCTAACTAATAAAAAATTAACAGGGATAGCTATTGCAAAAACAGGTATTGGGGCTAATGTTTTACTTATGCCTATTAACAAAAACAGATTCAATAACCCCATGTGAAGTAAATAATTGACTATGTGTGCTCCACCCATTCCGAATAGTTTTATGAATGAGGGTCTTACCTTAAATGTAAAATACGAAGTCAGGTAAAAATTGCAAACAAAGCTAAATACATAGCCGGTAGTATAGGCGATATTTACATTGATGTATTTTTGCAATACATAATACAATCCGTAGTGTATTGCTGTTGCTACTACCCCAACAAGGGCGAAACGAAAAAACTCAATCCATTTTTTACTAATAACCATCTTCATCCCGATATATATTTTCCCAAAGGCAACTTATTCACTCCCCAAACAATTAAAGTTGAGATAATAAAACACAAAACACTTGTTATTGGTATTCCAATGATTGGATTAACGAAAGCATAAGAAAAACCAACTTTTGCCAATATTACCAATACAAAAATATGAACTAAATAGGTACCATAACTGTACTTGCTAAAGAAAAGGATGACAGGAAATGTTTTTGTTCCGAATTGTACAAAATCCTTGAATAGCAGAAATATTACAATTGAAACGAGTATTACATTTGGACTTAAATAACTGTAAAATCCCCCATCCAATTCAAAATGTCCTCTATGTTTGCTATCAAAAAAAGTTCCAAATATTGTAATTAAAATTCCCGTTAAAATAGACAAAATATAAATTATTTTTTTTCTATTAAAATTAAAAGATATTTTATTGAGATAATATCCCAAAACGGGAAATCCAATAAAACCTGAAAAATAACGAAGCTCAATTTTCGGAAAGATTTCTCTTACAAATGGTAGTGGAGCCAATATAGTTATTAGCCAAATTCCGATAAAATATTCAATTTCGCATTTGGAGCTTTTATTTATCCATTTTCCAATAATTGGAAAGAATAAATAAAGTCCGATAATTAAATAAATATACCACAAATGGAAACTTGCACCAACCTTCAATTTGAAAATTATGAATTTTAATACTTCTGTAAAAGTCATGTATTCACCCTGATTGAATTTGAGAAATAATTCTTTTACAATATAGATTGTACTCCAAAATAGGAATGGAAACAATATTCTTAAAATTCGTTTCTTGAGATAATCTCTCAAACTTTCATATGTTTTAGAAAGGATTAAAGCACCTGAAATCATTAAAAAAATCGGAACACAAAAACGCACACAACTATCAAAAATATTTCCCGTCCACCAATCCAAATTTGGAATACTACCATATTGGTAAAACATTTCTACAGTTATATGCATAAGAATTACACTAAATGTTGCCAAAACTCTCAAAGAGTCTATCCAAGAATAATTCTCATTTTTCATTTTATCACTTTGTTCAATTCCACTAAAACTCGCTTTCCGTCGCTTTTGATTGTATGGTAGTATGTTTTCAGAACAATCGGTAAATCTAAGATGTTAAAATCAACAAACTGCTCACCTTCCTTCATATTCATTTGTAAAACGGTTGTCGAATAATTGAAATACTCCAAAAAATAAACATTAGACCATGCGTCATTTTCCATTAGCATCTGAGGTACTAATCTGTATATAATCGGATATTGTATTGCCATGCTTCTCACGACAGGAGAAAAACCAATCGAATTTTTTATTTGTATGATGATTTTATTATCTTCTTTATCAGGGAATAAATGACTTAAATCTTGCATCAGAATTCCAATTCTGAAATTCGCAAAGCGCTTTTGATCGGCTAAAGCATTCCCGTATGAAAAAGCAAAAACAAAAAAAGACCAACTCAGCGCTAAGACGGCAATTTTTGCGAAGTTATTATTATATTTAGTCGCCAAACAAATACTTATGATAGACAGCAATAACCCAAATCCATACATGGCGCGAGGTGCATAAAGGGGATGTTCCAAAACGATGAAAGCGCCAAAAGAAAGAATAAACAGCAGACATAAAAGAATGACTGAGGCCACAAAAGAATATATTCTATTTTGAACCGAAGTATAAACTGATTTGGCGATAAAGAAACAAATGATTATTCCAATGAATGTCTTCCAAATTAATCCGAAATCATTACTTATGGTATTTACATAGGTTTGAAAATTAGTTAATGTGCCGGAGAATATTTGTGAAAGCGGTAACACTGCATTGGAAACATAAGTGTTGAAAGGTCTCATCAAAAACAATTTGAAAATTAGCATTGCCATACAAAAAGAAAGGAATGCTCTTCCTAAAAATAAAAATATTTCACGGTTGGTTTCCTGTTTGCTATTCCATTTGTTGAAACACAAAATCAGAGTGATTAACAGATAGATACCTGAAGCAGCTTGGTAGGTCATCCACATTATCAGTAATAAAATAACGGAACAGAACACAAAGGCTTTTTTGTAAGCAATAAACAAAAATGGGACGATACTCACCAAAACTGTTAATGCCATGTAGGGTGCATCATATCTATATGACAAACATTCAAGCATATAAGGCGAGAGTCCGAGAGGAATGCTTGCTAAAAGGCCGATTATGGTTATTTGTCTGTTGTTTAGCACATAAACTAATAGGACACTGCTTACAGCCAAAATAAAAATTGCTATTAGTTGAGGTAAAGGAGATATATCCATTAATTGAAAATTGGCATGAATAAATATAGATAAAAACTCAGGTACATAGCGACTAAAAGGGAAAAAACCACGATTGCCTACAATGGAACGTCCTATATCGTCCAAATATAAAAAATCAGCGCGGATAAGACTCAAAATTCCAAGGGAATAAACTACAAACATCAGTAAAATAGGCTTAGTAAAGGAACGCCAATTGATTTCTGTAAAACAATCACGGATTTCAGTCTTTACCATGTGCACAAATATTTTTCCCGAAGCCGTCAACGAGCAATAACTTAACAGGATAAAAAAGAAGATTCCTCCCATAGCTAAAGACAGTAGTCCTTTCATCCACTGTTGATAGAGCGAAATTTTCCTGTGAAGTATATGTCCCGTGAGTTCGATTATCATTTGTCTGATCTGTGGAAACAACATTGCGATGCAGGCTGTAAGTCCAGTTATCAAAACAAAATAAATACAATATTTGTTTATCTTTTTCTTGTTCATCATATAAACTATCTTTCCTCTCTCACAATATAGTGTGGCCGCTGTTTCACTTCCGTATAAGCCTTGGCGAGGTATTGTCCCAAAATGCCGATAGAAAGAAGTTGTATTCCGCTGCAAAAAAGTATTATTACCACTGTTGAAGCCCAACCAGCAACAGGGTCGCCCCATATTATCCTGCGAACGGCCACAAAGATAATTGAAAAAATTGAAAACAGGAAGAATACCATACCGAGAATGGACGCCAATGCGAGTGGTTTGGATGAAAAAGCGATAATTCCATCCATCGAATACATGAACAGTTTCCAAAACGACCATTTTGTTTCTCCTGCAACGCGGTTAATGTTTTCATATTCAAACCATTTGGTTTTGAATCCCACCCATGGGAAAATTCCTTTCGAAAAACGATTCCGTTCGTGCAAAGATAGAACAGAATCGACGTATGGACGGTTCATTAGACGGAAATCCCTTGCTCCATCTATGACTTCAATGTCACTCAATTTGGTAATGATTTGATAAAATTTTCGTGCAAAAAACGAACGGACAGGTGGTTCTCCTTTACGGGTTACGCGCCGGGTTCCGGCACAATCGAATGTTCCTTTTACAACGGCTTCAAGCATTTGGGGAATTAGTGCAGGAGGGTCTTGCAAATCGGCATCCATAGTAATAACATAACGGCCGGCCGACCGTTCCAAACCGGCAAGCATGGCGGCTTCCTTCCCAAAATTGCGCGAAAGAGCGATATAATGAACACGATTATCCTGTCCGGCAAGATTTTGCATGATCAATAGCGTTGAATCGGAAGAACCGTCATCTACAAATATAAATTCATAGGTAGAAATCATTTCTGATTCTGCAAGAGAAGTAAGAATTTTTGCAGTTTCCCGATAAAATAAAGGCAAAGTAGCTTCCTCATTATAGCAAGGGATTACTAAAGACAAATCAACTGTATATCCGCTTTTTTCGTCCATAATTATTTTTTTTGATAACAATAATATATTAGTTATGCAAAGGTGCAAAAAAAAATTTATCTTTGCAATTTATCGGGAAATTAATTTTTTACTTAAATGAACACATCCATGAAGATTTTAAAAACAAAATTTGTTTTTTATTTACCAATGATTATATTATCATTTGTTGTCATGTTGTTTTATACAAGAAGTTCTCCTTTATTTTTTACAAATATTTGGGTGGATGCAAATGCCTTTTTGACAGTTGGAAAAGGAATTGTTCACGGACTGATACCTTACAGAGATTTGTTTGAGCAAAAAGGGCCTATATTATACTTTATTCATTCAATAGCCTATATTTTGGACCCAAATTCATTTTTTGTAATTTATGTATTTGAGAGTATTGCAATGGCTCTAAATATGATATTATTTTACAAAATTGCAAGACTTTTTATCAGTCAACATCTTGCCTATCTTATTTCATTCATTTTACCGACTTTAATACTGAATTATGCTTATTTTGTTTTTGGCGACAGCGCTGAAGAATTTGCCATCTCCGGCTTGTTGTTCTTAATTTACTCCATTTTATCATGCTTGAAAAATCATGAGCTGTCATTTACAAACCGTACACTGTTTATACATGGAATAATTGTAGCTTTTATATTTTGGATTAAATATACTTTAATTGGCGCCTGGGTGGGTTTTTTTATTTTTTATGGCATCTATTTGTTATGGGAAAAACAATTTGCGAAACTTAGGCAAACAATAATCATTACTTTAGCCGGATTTTTGACTGTTTCAATCCCTGTTCTTGTTTATTTTTGGATTAATAATGGGTTAAGAGATTTATTTGGAGTTTACTTTATTTTTAACATGACTTCTTATACAGGTGATAATACTTTTTGGGTCAGGATATTGAATATACTCATGTTTTTTATTCGTCTGGAAGCGGGTATTACGCAATTTATTTTATCTTTCTTAATGTTAACAGGCATTGGTTTGATTATCTTTTTACACAGAAGCAAAAATTCTAAAATCATTTTGTTGTATATTGTTTCGCTTCTGTCTGCGGGTTTCTTTCAGTATATTGGAGGGCATTTTTACAGTAGATATTACCTGTTAATCCTTGTTCCTTTTGCAGCCATAGGAATGATAGGTTTTGCATGTTTACTTGAAAAAATCATTACTATAACTATTCGTGGAAAATACTTACGAATAATTTATGTATTAGCATTTATTTCTGCGATTATATTTCCCTTTTCCCTTAATAATAATATTTTATATTCAAGACTTTTCCCGTATAATTCCGATCAAGTTGTTAAAAGTCCAATGAATTCTGACCCAAATTCAATGATATCTGCCCAGAAAGAATTTGCAAAAATAATCAACAAAGTGTCAAATGCTACATTGCTAAATTATGGTTCTCTGGATTTTGGCTTTTATTTAGCAGCGGATATTCTACCCAATGTACGTTTTTTTGAAAAGCAAAATGTCGATGATAAAATCAATCCCGAAAATCAATTAGCTCAAGATAGTTATATTAAGGAGAAAAAAGTTGACTTCGTCGTACTTATTGAAAATAAAGACTTAGATATGAGTTTGATAGAAAAAAATTATAAATTAGTTGCCGTACATGTTCAAACGTATTGGGAAGTAGTTCGAAAGTATTTATTATACCAAAAAAAGAAAGATTAATATATTCCTAAAAATAACAGCTTCGTCATTCGATTTTTATTAAATATATAAAACATAAATACAGGAACAGCAATCATAGAAAAAATAGCAATATGCGGATTGATATGCAAGAGGTTTCCTAAAATGTAATATACCGGCGAGTGATAATACATAATAATCATGGATGCTTGCCCGATATATGCCATGATTACACTTGCGTATTTCAAATTTGCGGATATAATTTTTAATGCCATTGCTATAAAAAGTATAATTGATGTGCTACAGAAAAAAGAGATCATAGGTATTCCATAATTTGCAGTATTCATATCCAACGTAATGGCCGGATTTGTGAAGTAAAAGATTATAATGGATATAAAAAAAGTAATGATTACAATCCATTTATATTTATCAAGAATAGATTCACCATATAACTTATAAATATAGCCGGTATAAAATACGGGAAGCGAATAAAAAACGACATTTATATTCCACGGGAGTATAATATCGCTAAAAAACATTGCATTTGCATAGGCAATGATTAAACAGACTATCATAGAGAATGCTAATCCTTTTTTAGTTAGTTTTGTCGCTAAAAAATTAAATAATTGCTGAGTGAGAAACAGACAGGTAATAAACCAAACCACTCCTGCCCATTTTGTTAATAATCTGCCCCCATACAAAACATTGAATAAATTATGTTTAAAAGAATTGTCTCCATCAATCACATAAAGCGGAATCATGCAAATAAAAAATATAATATAAGGAATAAGTAAGTGTATTGTTTTCTTTTTCAAATAATCCTTATAGGCTAAAGTAGGTTTTATTAAATAACCACTGACAAAGAAAAATAAGGGCATGTGGAATAGGTAAATAAAGTCTCGGATAATTCCTGAACGTAAGTGTCCATACACCACACAAAGGATTCCAATACCCTTAAAAATATCTATCCATTTTAAATGGTTTTTCATATCTGAATAAGCAATCCGGCAGCCACTTCATCCGCTTTTGTCTTTCCCTGCAATTCTTCCACAATGGCCAATCCGAAATCGAAAGCAAAACCGGGTCCTCTTCCGGTGATGATGTTTTCGTCTTTCGCGACGGCTGTTTTCACGCATTCCGCACCTTTGAGGTATGATTCGAAACCGGGATAAGCAGTGGCTTTTTTCCCTTGTAACAAATCCAATCCACCAAAGACCAAAGGCGCTGCACAAATAGCAGCTAATCTTTTTCCTTCTATTGCGTATTGCAGCAAAAGATTTTTCAAACCTTGATGGGCGTTCAGGTTGAAAGCGCCCGGCGTACCGCCCGGTAATACCAGCATATCCCCTTTTGAATAGTCGGTGTTTTCAAACAAAGTGTCCGACTGGACAACGATACCATGCGCTCCGGTTACTAACGATTTTCCGGTAACGGATACAATTGTTACATTCAATTCACCACGACGCATTACGTCAATGGTACCAATGGCTTCTGTTTCTTCGAAGCCTTCTGCTAAAAAAATGAATACTTTTTTCATATTTAATTTAAATAATGCTTATCAGCCCAATCAATAATATATTGCGCTTCTTCCAAACCATCTTGAACAATTTTGAATCGCAAATTTCCGTCATATTCAAGTGTTTATGAAGTGTTTCGTATGAATTAAGCAAAGCGCTACAAGGATTCCACACCAAGCTGCATGTCCGGCTAATTTTACATATTTTCTATCACTGTAATATTCGCCTTCTTTACCCGCTTTTTCTGAAAGCATCTGTCGTGCGTTTTGCAAATAACGCTCAGCTTCACGAATGGGATGTTTTAATTCCGCCATAGATTAATATTTTAGTTATCAACTAATTTAATAAGATTTTATTTACAAAGGTAATGATTATTTTGATAACTGCAAAATTTTAACTGTCATTACCTGTACGCTATTTACAAAGAAATCACTAAATTTGTGCAGTCAATAAAACACAAAATGTTTAATAAAGAATTTTTGAACGAAATGTACAACGCCGATTCTGAAGGCGCTTTGATTGCAGTTGAGTTGGACCAGCAAGAATTTCTATTGTCTCATATCATTCGTTTGATTGAAGATAACAGGGCAAGAGTGTTAAGTTTTTTTTCGTACAATGACGAGGAAACCGGAAGACTCGTTTTGTTGTTTAAGATTGATTTGGAAGATGCTTCTCCGGTGGTAAGAAGTTTAGAGCGGTTTAATTATCCGGTTAAATTTTACCGGCAAAAGCAGGCGCTTCCGGATGAAATTATGAAAAATCGAGTAGATGAGTTGATACATTATATCGAATTATAAATCTTTGATTTATGAGAATTGGAATCTTTGGAAACGAATATCAGGCAGGTAAACAGGAAAGCATAAAAACGCTGTTTGACAAAATTTGGTTTTTGAACGGTGAGACATGGGTCGAAGCCGGGTTTTACAACTATTTGTCCAAACAATTTGCTTATACTCCTGAAATTAAGGGCGTAATAGAGTCCGATACTTTTCCTTTGGATTTAGTAATCAGTTTGGGCGGCGACGGAACCTTTTTGCGCACTGCTGCTTGGGTGGGACGTCAAGGGATTCCCGTTTTGGGCATTAATACCGGACGCTTGGGTTTCATTGCCGACATCGGTACGGATGAGATTAAGGAAACTTTGTATGAAGTTTTCCGAGGCGATTATTCGGTTGAGGAAAGAAGTTTACTCGAGTTGCAAGCGCCGCTTTCGCAGTATGGTTCACATGATTTTGCTTTGAACGAAATCGCTGTATTGAAGCGGGATACTTCTTCCATGATTGCGATTCACACTTATTTAAACGATGAATTTTTGACAACCTATCTGGCTGACGGTTTGTTAGTTGCGACGCCTACCGGTTCGACGGCCTATTCGATGAGTGTGAACGGGCCGATTATCATTCCTCAGGCAAATAATTTTGTGTTGAGTCCGGTTGCGCCTCATTCTTTGACGGTACGTCCTTTGGTGATTCCGGAAGATTATTGCATCCGGTTAAAAGTCGAAACGCGGAACGGTAATTTTTTGATTTCTTTGGATGGACGTTCTACGATTTATCCTTCGGAAAGCGAGTTTTTTATTCGGAAAGCGGATTTTTGCGTGAAGATAGTAAAACGCACTCGACAAAGTTTTTACGATACTTTGCGGAAAAAGTTGCTTTGGGGGACGGATGTAAGGCCGGTAATGTTATAATAGGAATTTTAAAATATAGTAGATATGAAATTGTCAGATGTAACGCCGGAGGCGTTTGATATTGATAGCCCCGTGCAAGCGAAGCACAGCTCGGTGATGAAAAATAAAATTATTTTCATCACCGGCTCGACCGACGGAATCGGCAAAGCCTGCGCCCAAAAATTCGCTTCGGCCGGCGCACGTTTGATTCTGAACGGCCGGAATCCGGAAAAGTTAAAAGCCTTGAAGCAAGACTTGGTAGATAAATATGCAGTAGAAGTCTTTCCTTTGCTGTTTGACGTTCGAGATAGAAAAGCAGCCACACAAGCCATAGAAAGTTTGCCGCTCGAATGGCAAGCCATTGATATACTGATTAATAATGCAGGATTGGTTTTGGGAGTGGACAAAGAATATGAAGGCAGTCTCGACGATTGGGAAATAGTGATAGACACGAATGTCAAAGGTTTGCTGACCGTTACCCGTTTGGTTGTACCCGGAATGGTGGGGCGGGGGAGAGGCCATATTATCAATATCGGTTCCATTGCCGGCGATGCGGCTTACCCGGGCGGAAGCGTTTACTGCGCTTCAAAATCGGCTGTGAAAGCGCTAACGGACGGGTTGCGTATGGATTTAGTGGAAACGCCTTTGCGGGTGACGAACATAAAACCGGGATTGGTAGAAACGCATTTTTCCATTACCCGTTTTTATGGCGACAAAGCCAAAGCGGATGCGGTTTACGAAGGTATTAAACCTTTAACGGGCGAGGATATTGCGGAAACAATCTTTTTTGCGGCTTCGGTTCCCGATCATATTCAAATTGCGGAAGTGTTGATTATGCCGGTTCATCAGGCGAGCGCGACGGTTACTTATAAGAAAAAATGAATTTGCAGGAGATTGTTTCGACAGGCGCTTTTTACTCGTCATTGCGAGGGCGAAGCCCGAAGCAATCTACTGAGATTCAATATTCTGGATTGCTTCGGGCTTCGCCCTCGCAATGACGTGCAGAAAACTTTATTTTACTTCGCTTCCCGGAGTGATTTCTTTACCCGGTTGAATGATTGTCAAGTTTCCTTCTATATTTTCTGCTGAGAGAATCATGCCTTGCGATTCGATTCCTTTTATTTTCCTCGGTTCGAGATTAGCAATGAAGCAAACCTGTTTGCCGACAAGTTCTTCGGGATTATAGCGCTCTGCAATTCCCGAAAGAATTGTTCGACCGCCTAAGCCGTCGTCGATTTTGAACTGCAACAGTTTGTCCGCTTTCGGCACTTTGGTACATTCCAAGACTTTTCCGACTCGGATATCTAATTTTTCAAACGTGCCATAGTCGATAGAGGCTTTGACCGGTTTGGCAATTATTCGTTTTGATTCTTTTAATTCATTGGCTTTTTTGGAGTCCTGCAATTTTTGAATTTGTTTTTCAATGGCTTCGTCTTCAATCTTGTCAAACAACAATTCGGGTTGATTGAGTGAGTGATTGGTTTCGAGCAGGTCAATGCTTCCAAGGTTATTCCAACTCAAATTTTCTTTATTAATCATTTGTTTGAGCTTTTCAGAAGAGATAGGCAAGAACGGTTCAAAAGCAATAGCCAGATTAGCAGTGATTTGCATGGCGATATTCAGAATGGTTGCCGTCCGTTGCATATTGGTTTTTGCCAATTTCCAAGGTTCGGTATCGGCCAGAAATTTGTTTCCGATACGCGCTAGATTCATCGCTTCCTTCAAAGCATCTCGAAAGCGGAATAGATTGAGGTAGTTTTCCAACTCTTCTTTGGTGCGTTTCAATTCAGTTAATGTGGCGTAGTCATACTCATTCAATTCGCCTCTTTCCGGAATTTTTCCTTCAAAATATTTGTGAGTGAGTACCATCGCACGATTAACAAAATTGCCGAATATGGCGACTAATTCATTATTATTCCTCGCTTGAAAATCTTTCCATGTGAAATCATTGTCCTTCGTTTCCGGTGCATTAGCTGTTAATACATAGCGCAATACATCTTGCTTACCGGGGAAATCTTCCAAATATTCGTGCAGCCAGACTGCCCAATTGCGGGAAGTTGATATTTTGTCGCCTTCGAGGTTGAGAAATTCGTTAGCCGGCACGTTATCGGGCAAGATATACGTTCCGTCGGCTTTGAGCATGGCCGGAAAAACGATGCAATGGAAAACGATGTTGTCTTTGCCGATAAAATGAATCAGGCGCGTGGATTTATCTTTCCACCATTTTTCCCAATCATCGGGCAACAATTCTTTCGTGTTGGAAATATAGCCGATAGGCGCATCGAACCAGACGTACAATACTTTTCCTTCGCCTCCTTCTACCGGAATCGGAATGCCCCAGTCCAAATCACGGCTCACAGCCCGTGGTTGCAATCCCGTATCCAACCAGGATTTGCATTGTCCATAGACATTGGCTTTCCATTCTTTATGGTCTTCGAGTATCCATCTTTTCAACCAGGCTTCGTGCTTATCCAAAGGAAGATACCAATGTTTGGTTTCTTTCATCACGGGAACGCTTCCTGAAATGGCCGATTTCGGTTCAATCAAATCGAGGGGACTGAGCGTTACGCCGCAAACTTCGCATTGATCGCCGTAAGCATTTTTGTTGCCGCAATGCGGACATTCGCCGGTGATGTAACGGTCGGCAAGAAATTGTTTCGCTTCTTCGTCGTAGTATTGTTCCGACGTTTTTTCGATAAACTCGCCTTTATCGTATAATTTTTGAAAGAATTCGGAAGCCGTTTGGTGATGAATTGGAGAAGTTGTTCTTGAATAAATATCAAAGGTAATTCCGAAATCTTCAAAAGATTTTTTGATAATATAATGATACCGATCGACTATTTCTTGGGGAGAAACTCCTTCTGATCTGGCTTTTAAGGCGATAGGAACTCCGTGTTCGTCCGAACCGCCGATGAATAAAACTTCTTCCCCTTTCATCCGGAGATAACGGGCATAGATATCCGCCGGAATGTAAACGCCGGCCAAATGTCCGATGTGAACGGGGCCATTGGCATAAGGCAAGGCAGAAGTAATCAATGTTCTTTGAAAATTGCTCATGATTTTTGAATGATATGAGCGCAAAGGTACGAAAAATGTACTAAATTCAGCCGTTTTTTATTACCTGATAACCATTTTCTCCGTTTTACTGTTTCTTTCGGTCGTCACTTTTACTATTAGGACTTGATTGCCGGCGGGAGCGCTAAATGTCAGGCCGGAAGTATTCAAGTCCAACGCTTGATACAACTGTTGTCCCAAAACGCTGAATACATTTACTTCATGAATAGGATTCGCTTCCGTACTCGTAACTTTCACTTGCCCATTTGAATAGAAAATACGGATATTGTCGCCGGTTGAAATGTCTTCAATTCCATTAGACGCCTTGTTCGACAGGCTTAATTGAAAACGTCCCGAAATATCTCCGGTTGTATTCTGAAAACTATATGCCGACTGTGTCAGGTTGTGTGAGATATTTTCCGCCGCATCATATAAATATACATCCTTCCCTGTCAGTTGAGTTTCATCTCCCGAAAGCCGCATCGTATAAGTTTCTATATTACCTGATGTTATCGACTGCTTTATCGTATTTCCTACGGCAATTCCCAATTCTACCGGAGCGCTGAAATCTCCAAGCGTATAGATGGATGCTGCTCCGCCGTCCACCAGCGAATACAACAATACATAACTGCCGAAATTTTGAGGAACTATGGTCCATACATCTTTATTCTTATCATAACTGCGGCTTGCTCCTTGTTTATAATGAATAGCCATTCCGCTTTGGCGGATTCCTCCGCGCAATATTTCAACCCTCAATACATCAGACGCTAATTGTATTGAAGAACTTTTGAGCGTCACACCAGGGTTCGTAACTGACATGGCGGAAGTAAACGTTAGCGGATCGGTGAATGCCCCATTCGTGTCGATTATAAACGATTGCATCGGTGATACTTGAAAATTACCGTCAGTTCCGGTAATCGTCCCATCGCTGTTTATCTGATAGGTTTCGTATGAGGTTCCGCCTTTCCATATACGGAACGAATTTGACAGATAATCGCTGTTTTGTTTCTGAAACTCCACAACATCAAAATGCGACATATACGGATTTCCAATAATCACTTGAGGAAAAACATCACTGTTTTCAATGGTTTGAGTAAATGTTCCATTTTCGTCCGGCATATTTCCCTCATAAATGAATCGCCCGTTTTTATCGCGAGCCAATATCTTTGATTGTCTGGTGATATGGTTATCTTCACCTCCATAATAATTATAGGTGGAACTGTCTTTCGGAAAATGAATAGTGAACTGATCTTCAGGGCGATCACCTTCATCAATCCATACAGCCTGACCGGAGGCGGTTCCCAACAGTTCGTCGAGGTTGTTGAAAAGTCCGGTAAACTTGGCTGATACCTTTGCTTCTCCCGTTTGGGGATTACCCGTCTGATAATACATCATGTATATTGCCGGATTAAGACGATATTGGGAACCGTCTTCCAGATAATCGCCGGAATATTGCTGTTGTAAAGCCGGAGCCACAGTGTACCACTCATCTTTATTAAGAGTCAAATCGACTTTTGCAAAATTATACTGCAAATAATTGGTTTTCGCAACTTCTCCTCCGAATTGGAACGCTATCGTATCGCAAGTAGCTTGGGCATAGCCCGGGCTTGCCGGCTGAAGAATAGGAAAGGTGGTTGTTCCTGCGGGGATAATAACATTCGTACAGGGACTGGGGATTCCGTTATCCCAATTATTGGGATTATTCCAATCGTTATCGCCTCCGTTGCCGGTCCAAGTGCTTGTTTCCGGAAATGTATAAACCGTAAGAGCGCTTCTTGTTTCACAGTGAGAAGTTGAAAAAACAGATAAATATACAGTGGTAGTAGCTTTTATGTTTATCGGCATCTTTACGGGTATGGTATAATTTTCATCTAAAAAATATTGAATGCTGTCAATGTTGATTCGATCAATTATCAGCGTATCAAAATTTACCGCCGCCCCGGGACATACAGTTGCTCCCTTCAATCGCGAAGACATAAAATCATCCTCTACCTGAAGCTCTAATGCTCCGGCATCCACTTTACAACCCCTCGGCCGTACAAAACTGCGTTGGTCGGTTTTAATGTCTCCCCATTTAGAAACTGTGTCAATGGGTATAAATTCATGAGCAAGACCATCTTGCACAATATTGAATGTCGGTGTCGGCCCTCCGTTATTGCTAAGATTGGCTACATCGCCGGAAGAAATATCGGTAAAAATTTTAGCTCCCTGTCCGCCGGTTAGAATCATATTGCCTGTTCCGACCAAAGGCACATCACGTATAATATTGTAGTTTGCAACAATAGAACCTGCGCCGTAAATTTCGGTACCGCCAATTCCACTTCCATTTCCGTAGATAATATTTCCGTTTAAAATATTATTCTGTCCGCTCCCTTGAAAAAAGAAAGCATTTCCATTGACTCCATTACTGTAATCACTTGTATTTCCATTAAATGTGGATAGTGTAATGGATATAATTTCTCCGGGCGTTGGCGAATAAATAGCCCCTCCTCCGGAACTTCCTTTTGTTCCCGAAGCCCTGTTTCTGCTAAAAGTGGAATTAATAATTGTGATTGCATTTTGAGCGCCTCCCGTAGGCGCGGTACTGATTCCGCCACCGCTGTCGGTAGCCGTATTCCCGGTAATAGTTGAAGCATTAATAACCAAAAGAGTTCCGTTATTAAATATGCCTCCGCCGTAAGTTGCCGAACAGTTAAGAATGTAAACCGAATCCAGCGTTAAATAGGCAATACTGCCGATGTTGATTGCTCCACCTTGAGTATCATTACCCTGACCTTTCGTGGCATTACCATTTTGGAGCGTTACATTTCTAATCGTAACAGAAATTCCCGCCGAAATATTAAAAATGCGGGAAATATTTTGTCCATCAACTATGATATTCCTGCCCACCCCTGTAATTGTTACCGGTTTGGAAATTATCATCGGGGTATTTGAAGTAGCTATACGAATAGAATAATCGTTATCAAAAACAATTGTATTTCCTCCGGAAGTCGCATTATTATTCAAAATTGCCTGACGTAGGGACCCTGTTCCGGAATCGCTATTATTTGTTACGATATACGTCGTCTGAGCTTGCAAAGCAACAGGTAAAATCAATAACAGGAATAAAGAAAATCCCTTTTTTCTCTTCCGGAAAACGGCATAGGCTACGGATAATAACAAAAGTGTCAAAACAGAATCTCCAACCGGTTCATCTCTTCCCAGCGGATTGGTTCCTCCCCCAACTATTTCGCCATCGCCTGTGTCGGGAGGAGCAAATTTCATGTTTGATGATCCAAACGAAGTTCCCACACCGGATTCGGAACTTTTAGTCTGCCAACCTTCATTGGAATTTTCCAACGGAGATGGATAAGGAGATGTGTTGTCAGCATATAAACCATTGGAATGGTTCATGTTTAATGCGTAAAGCGCAGGACAAGCAAAGCTAATAGTTATAGCCAAAATAGTAATTCTAATAATTTTCATACGACTGATATGTTAAAAGTAACGCAAAAATGTCTTAATTATTCGTAATTCAATTTTCCAATTTCATAATAAACAATTTTTTTTGAGTCTGAAATTCTGGTTGCAAATTTAGACAAAAAACGTAGATATAAGCTAATTTATTGTGTTAATTTTTTTATTCACGAGAAATCAATTTTATAAACTAAAAATAATTACCTTTGTACAAATTTTTATTTGGCAAATGGCTGTTACAATTAAGGAAGTTACCAACAAATCCGAACTGAAGGATTTTGTTGAGTTCAATATGAAGTTATATAAAGGCAATCCATATCATGTCCCGGGTTTGGTGAGCGATGATATGATGACTTTGAGCAGGGAAAAAAATCCCGCGTTTGAGTTTTGCGAATCTATTTATTTTCTGGCATACAGAGACAATCAAATTGTCGGACGAATTGCCGGTATCATTAATCACAGGGCGAATGAAACCTGGAATGAGCAACATGCCCGTTTCGGTTTTGTTGATTTTATCGATGATGAAGAAGTTTCTTCCGCATTGTTCAAAGCCGTTGAAGATTGGGCGATTGCGAAAGGTATGAAGGGTGTACAAGGCCCTTTGGGTTTTACCGATTTGGATCATGAAGGGCTTTTAGTATGGGGATTCGACCGCTTGGGAACCATGGCTACTATGTACAGTTTCCCTTATTACATGAACCATATCGAAAATCTGGGATATGTGAAAGAGCAGGATTGGAAAGAATTTTTGATTACCATTCCCAACGGGGTGCCGGAAAAATACCAACGAATCGCAAAAATAGTCGAAGAAAAATACGGATTGAAAGTAAAGAAGTTCAAGAAAACCAAAGAAATTTGGCCATACGCCAGACAGATATTCGAATTGTTTAACGAAGCATACAAACCTTTGTACGGTTATTCCGAATTGTCGTCCAAGCAAATTGACTATTATGTAAAAATGTATATTCCAATGCTTCGTCTCGAGTTAGTAACTTTGATTCTTGATGGTAAAGATAAAGTTGTGGGAATTGGTCTTACTTTGCCGAATCTTTCAAAAGCCTTGCAAAAGGCCAAAGGATATTTGTTGCCTTTCGGTTGGATACATTTGTTGAAAGCGATGTACGGAAAAAACGATGTAATTGATTTATATATGATAGGAGTTCTTCCCGAATATCAGAACAAAGGTGTTAATGCTTTGATTTTTAATGACATAATACCAATTAGTAATCGAATCGGTTATAAGTTTGCTGAAACTAATCCCGAACTTGAAACAAATCATAAAGTACAATCTCAATGGGATATGTTGGAAAGAGAACATCACAAAACCCGGCGAGCGTACATTAAACATCTATGAATGAAATAAATATAAATGGCTCCGGCCAAGAGGTAGAATATAGCGAGGGGCATATTCAGACTTTAGAATGGTGGGAACACATTCGTCTCCGGCCAGGAATGTATATCGGCAAAACGGGTGACGGTTCATTCCCTGAAGATGGGATTTATGTCATTCTGAAAGAAGTGCTTGACAACTCTATCGACGAATACATGATGGGTTACGGAAAATCCATCGACATCACCATCGATGAAGGCGTTGTTACGGTACGCGATTACGGACGCGGGATTCCGCTCGGAAAAGTACTTGACGTTTCCTCCAAAATGAACACCGGCGGAAAATATGACTCCAAAGCTTTCAAAAAGTCAGTAGGACTGAACGGCGTGGGGATTAAAGCTGTTAATGCGTTGTCTTCCTACATGTTGGTACAGAGTTTTCGAGACGGGGAAACGAAAGCCGTCGAATATAATAGGGCGCATGTAGTAGCCGATCCTCCGGTAGAGGCTTCTGATAAACCCAACGGAACATTGGTAAATTTTATACCCGATGAAGAAATTTTCAAGGATTTCCGCTATAAGGAAGAATTTATTGAACCGTTGCTGAAAAATTATGTATGTCTTAATTCCGGTTTGGTTATCAACTACAACGGAAGAAAATTCTTTTCTAAAAACGGATTGGTCGATTTGCTGAACGAATACATGACTTCCGAACCGTTGTATCCGATTATTCATTTGCAAGGAAACGACATCGAGATTGCAATCACCCATGCCAACCAATACGGCGAAGAGTACTATTCGTTTGTAAACGGACAGTTTACGACACAAGGAGGAACGCATCTTTCGGCCTTCAAAGAAACCGTTTCACGGGTAATCAAAGAATATTATTCCAAAAACTTTGAATATTCCGATATTCGTTCGGGCATCATTGCCGCCGTGGCCATCAAGGTGGAAGAACCGGAATTTGCGTCGCAGACAAAAAATAGATTAAATTCAAAAGACATTGGGCCTGAAGGACCTACTGTTGCCAAGTTTATCGGCGATTTCATCAAAAAAGAATTAGACAATTATCTGCATAAAACGCCGGATACTGCCGATGTGCTTCTGAAAAAAATCCTTGATTCGGAACGGGAACGAAAGGCGATCAGCGGAGTAACAAAGCTGGCAAAAGAAAGAGCAAAAAAAGCCAGCCTGCACAATAAAAAATTGAGAGACTGCCGTTTACATTACAGCGATTCAAAAGGCGAGGAGTTGGATGATACCTGTATTTTCATCACGGAAGGCGATTCTGCCAGCGGTTCGATTACCCAAAGTCGCGACCCTAATTTTCAAGCAGTTTTCAGTCTTCGCGGCAAGCCGTTAAATACTTTCGGCGAAACCAAACAGATTGTTTACAAAAACGAAGAATTTAACTTATTACAAGCCGCTTTAAATATCGAAGAAGGTTTGGAAGGCTTGAGATACAACAAAGTAATTATCGCTACGGATGCTGATGTGGACGGAATGCACATTCGCCTGTTAATCATCACGTTCTTTTTGCAATTTTTCCCCGATCTGATAAAAAACAATCACGTTTTTATTTTGCAAACGCCGCTTTTCCGCGTCCGGAATAAAAAGGAAACACAATATTGCTACACGGAGGAAGAGCGGGTGAGCGCTATCGAACGATTAGGCCCTAATCCGGAAATTACCCGTTTCAAAGGTCTTGGAGAAATTTCGCCGGTTGAATTTAAACATTTTATCGGCAAAGATTTGCGACTCGATCCGGTTTTGATGCGGAAACAAGATTCGGTGAAAGAGATGTTGGAGTTTTACATGGGAAAAAATACCATGGAAAGACAAAACTTTATTATTAATAATTTGGTTGTAGAAGAAGATGTCTAAAATTGCCTTATTTCCCGGAACATTCGACCCTTTTACTTTAGGACATTTGTCGTTGGTAGAAAGAGGATTACAGATAGTTGACGAAGTTATCGTCGCCATTGGCATCAATTTGGATAAAAAAACGATTTTCACAACGGAACAGAGATTGGAAATGATTTTCCGGCTTTTCAAAGATAATCCCAAAGTTCAAGTTGCAACTTATACCGGCTTGACGGTTGATTGTGCAAAAGCCAAAGGCGCCGGATTTATTTTGCGTGGCATTCGATCTGTCGCCGATTTTGAATACGAAAAAAATATTGCTAACGTGAATCGTGAAATTTCAGGCTTGGAAACCGTAGTTTTATTTACCGATCCTGAATATTCGTACATTAGTTCTTCCATAGTCCGTGATTTATGGGTACATGGAAAATCAATCGACAATTTTGTTCCTAAAAACTTATATATTAATGAATATAAAAAATAAATACATAAAAATGAAACAATTAACTTTTGCATGCATGTTGCTCTTATCCATGAGCGCATGTTCTTACGGACAAAACATAGATAGTAGGATACTGCCTTTTGGCAACCGTATGCCGGTTACTACGACTACACAAAAAGTAAGTTTGGCGCTCACTGCGGTCGAAAATTTATACGTGGATAGTATCGGTGGAGATGTGTTGGCACAAAATGCCATCATCGGATTTCTTGATAAATTGGATCCTCATTCCAACTATATGACTCCCGCAGAAGTAAAAGAACTGAACGAACCTTTGCAAGGGAATTTTGACGGAATCGGAATCCAGTTCAATATGCTTACTGATACTTTGTATGTCGTTCAGGTTATTCCCAACGGACCTTCCGAAAAAGTTGGAATCCAAGTCGGAGACCGTATCATTCAGGTAAACGACACCGTAATTGCCGGAGTGAAAATGAGGCAGAACGATGTAGTGTCACGTCTTCGGGGGCCTAAAGGTACGGTGGTGAATGTGAAAGTAATGCGTAATAACGATCCAAAATTACTGAATTTCAGAATTGTAAGAGATAAAATACCCCTTTATAGTTTGGATGCTTCCTACATGGTAGATAAAACAACCGGCTACATCAAGTTGAATCGGTTTTCTGCTACCACTTACGACGAATTTACGAACGCACTTGACACATTGCAGAAGAAAGGAATGAAAAACTTGATTCTTGATTTGCAAGGTAATGGTGGCGGATATATGGGTACAGCCATCCAAATCGCCAATGAATTTTTGAAACAAAGTTCGTTGATTGTTTATACTGAAGGATATAACCAAAAAAGAGAAGATGCGATTGCAACCAATAAAGGAGAACTGCAAACCGGACGATTGGTTGTACTTGTGGATGAATCTTCGGCCTCAGCCAGTGAAATTGTTTCGGGAGCCATTCAGGATTGGGATAGGGGAGTGATTGTTGGACGAAGAACTTTCGGGAAAGGCTTGGTTCAGCGACCGATTCCACTGCCCGACGGTTCAATGATCCGGCTTACTATCGCCCGTTATTATACGCCGACCGGCCGTTCAATCCAAAAACCATACGAAAAAGGCAATTTAGAAAGTTATAACAGAGAAGTAATCGACCGTTACAATCACGGCGAAATGATTTCTGCAGATAGTATTCATTTTCCGGATTCGTTGAAATACAGCACTTTAGTTAATAAACGTACTGTTTATGGCGGTGGCGGAATTATGCCGGACTATTTTGTGCCGATAGATACATCCTATATTTCCCTACTTTTGAGAGAATTGAACGCTTTCGGAATCACCTTAAAATATACTACTCAATTTATTGATGGAAACCGTGTTGCACTTAAAAAACAATATCCCGCTTTTGCTGATTTTAATAAAAAATTTGAAGTTACGGATAAAATGATGGACGATTTGATCGCTCTTTATAAAAAAGAAATGGCTGATATTAAGAAGTCTGTTTCGAAAGATAGTGTAAATGCAAAAGAATATCCCGAAAAAGAAGAAACTGTAATTGATGGTGTCACCTACAAATTGTCGGCAGAACAAATCCAAAGTCTGAATAAACTTATCGGAAGGGCAGACGATAATATCGAGGTAACTTTACCAAAAGACCGCATTAATGAAGATTTGGCTAAATCCGGTTCAGTTATCAAAGCGCAGATTAAGGCATTGATTGCACAGTCTCTTTTCAGTCTCAGCGACTATTATCAAGCGATAAACACAACTGGTATTGTTAATGCTTATTCAAAAGCTGTTGAGATTATTTCAAACGAAGCGGTTTATAATAGATTATTACACGGGAAATAATATTTGAAAATAGACAAATAAAACTTTTATGAATAGAAGAGATTTTCTGAAAAACGTAGGAATTGCGGGCACTGGCGTTATGTTTGCTTCAACGCCTTGGTTGTCTGCTTTTTCGGAAAAGAAGCAAACGGAAGGTTCTAAAGCCCGCTTGGGTATTATTGGTCCTGGTTCGCGAGGACAAAGTTTAATGAGTTTCCTTTGCAAAAATCCTAAAGCCGAAATTGTAGCTGTTTGCGATATTTATCAACCGTCTATTGACGCGGCTTTAAAAATGGCGCCCAAAGCCAAAGTATATCGAGATTACCGTAAACTGCTTGAAGACAAAGAAATCGAAGCCGTTGTGATTGCAACGCCGCTGAATACCCATTTCCAAATTGCGATGGACGCTTTCGAAGCAGGGAAACAGGTCTATTGCGAAAAATCCATCGGATACGATATCGACCAGTGTTTCAAAATGTATAACAAACACATAGAAACCGGTTTGATTTTTTTCGCCGGACAACAACGCCTTTTTGACCCGCGTTATATCAAAGCAATGGAAATGATTCATTCCGGTATCTTGGGCGAAATCGAAGGCATTCGTACTTTTTGGTTTCGCAACAACGACTGGCGGCGTCCGGTCCCTTCGCCCGAATTGGAACGGCAAATCAATTGGCGTTTGTACCGCGAATATTCCAAAGGCTTGATGACCGAATTGGCTTGCCATCAGTTGCAAGTCGGAACATGGGCATTGCGTCGCCTTCCGGATACCGTCATGGGACACGGAGCCATCACTTTTTGGAAAGATGGGCGCGAAGTATATGACAATATCAGTTGTATTTATGTGGTTGATACCGGCGTAAAAATCAATTTTGATTCTGTGATTTCCAACAAATTCTACGGATTGGAAGAACAAATTCTCGGACATTTGGGAACGGTCGAACCGGAAAAAGGTAAATATTATTTCGAAGATATTGCGCCGGCGCCGGGATTCTTACAATTAGTAACTGAAATCGAACAAAATCTTTTTGATACTTTGCCTTTTGCCGGCACAAGTTGGGCGCCCGAAACCGCTCAACCGAACAAGGGTGAATACATTACCGGAAAACGCCCCAATGGTGACGGTACCGATTTATTGACTGCTGCTTTCGTGGAAGCGGTGATTACACACAAGCAACCTGTAAACATTGCCGAAGAATGTTATTATGCTAGCGCCCTTGCACTTTGGGGAGATATGGCCTTGCAGGAAGGACGTACATTGGCTTTCCCTGAGGAATATAAACTTAATTATCTGAATCACAGTAGAAAACCAAACAGCGAAAAAGAAGAGAAAATGTTATGAAGGATACAGTCATTACCGCAAAAAGAAAGAAAATAGAGATTGCCACGCTGATAGTAATCTTTATTATCGCCAATTTGGTAAATTGGTACGCAATCGTCCGCTATAAAACTTCTTATAAGGAGTTTTTTACTTCGTTAGGGTATGTAATTGCTTTGACACTTGCTTTATATCTCCTCTGGACAGTGATTCGTCTGATTTTCTATGCATTCAAACACAAACGTTCAAAGCAGATATAACAAAGGACTGTTATACAGTTGGTTTTCCGCAATGCACACACGGGTTGATATTTTACTCTACGGCAAACCGGAAAAAGAATTGCAACATATTGTTGATATCATTTTCCATGCTTTACAAGAATTGGAAGGGACGACTAATTTTTTTGACTCCTCTTCCGAATTAGGACAACTAAACCAAACGGCTTATCTTAAACCGGTTATCGTAAGTGCGGAATTATTTCAAATGATTACATTATGCCGGATGTATCACGAAAAGACCGAAGGCCTTTTTGATATTACGATTCATTCGGTTCCTTACGATTCCAAAACCTTTCAGTCGCTCATCCTTGACGAACCCAATTCTACAATTTTTTTTGCAAGACAAGGACTTCGCCTCGATTTATCCGGCTTTGTGAAAGGTTATGCTTTAGATAAAATCAAAGAAATATTACAAAACCAATTGATAAATAATGCCTTAGTTAATATTGGCAACAGTTCAATAATGGCGCTCGGCAATCATCCCAACGGTGAAGGATGGAAAGTATCCGTAACTGCAACTGGGAAAGAATATCTCCTTAAAAATGAATGCCTTACTACTTCAGGGAATGATGCTCCCGGACGAAAACACATCATTGATCCTCGTAACGGAAAATACATTGAAGGACAACAAACGGTTTCTGTAATCACTACAAGCGGAGCGGAAGGAGAAGCATTGGCGACAGCGCTTTTTGTACAAAAAGGGAATTGAGTAAGAATTTTCAGGGGGTGCATTTGACTACTTCGATTTTCAATTCAAATTGTCGCACCTCGTTATTGCGAGGGCAAAGCCCGAAGCAATCCAGAATATTGAATATCAATAGATTGCTTCGGGAATCGCCCTTGCAATGACGTGCAAAAATATCTTTTGAGACAGCCTCTTTTTGGGTATTAAAACCCGCTCCCAACCCAATTCTCCCTATCCAAATTCCGGTAATTAATCGCTTCGGCAATATGCCCTACCTGTACTTTCTCCGAATCTTCCAAATCCGCTATCGTTCGCGCTACACGCAGAATACGGTCGTAAGCTCGGGCAGACAAATTGAGCCGTTCCATAGCATCTTTCAAACGAGTCAGACCGGCAGCATCGGGTTGGGCGTGTTGATGCAGCAAACGCGTGTGCATCTGAGCATTACAATAAATTCCGTCTTCTCCGGAGAATCGTTCTTCCTGTATTTTTCTCGCATGAATCACTCTTTTGCGAATACTCTCGCTCGACTCTGCCGGTCGAATATCCGAAATGTCTTCAAACGGGACAGGAACAATTTCCATCTGAATATCAATGCGATCCATCAAAGGGCCGGAAATACGGTTCAGATATTTCCGAACTTGTTCGGGAGAACAGACACAGGCTTTGTTTGGATTATTGAAATTCCCGCAAGGACAAGGATTCATGGATGCAACCAACATAAATCCGGCAGGGTAGTCGATAGAGAATTTAGCCCTTGAAATGGTAATTTTCCGATCTTCCAGCGGTTGCCGTAAAACTTCCAAAACGCCGCGGGCAAATTCCGCCATTTCGTCCAAAAACAAAACGCCGTTGTGCGCAAGACTGATTTCCCCCGGTTGAGGATATGAACCGCCACCGACCATCGCCACCATGGATATGGAATGATGAGGACTCCGAAATGGACGCACAGCGATTAACGACCCATTGTGATTGATTTTTCCTGCCACCGAATGAATTTTGGTTGTTTCCAAACTTTCACTTAATGTCAGAGGAGGAAGAATAGAAGGTATCCGTTTGGCTAACATGCTTTTACCGGCTCCCGGACTACCCACGAGGAGAATGTTGTGTCCGCCGGCGCAAGCCACTTCAATCGCTCGTTTTGCTCCCTCTTGTCCCTTGACTTCCGAAAAATCCCAGTCGATTTTTGCTTGATTGTCATAAAATTCCTTACACGGATCGACAATTGTCCGGATCAATTCTTTTTTGCCATTGAAAAAGTCGATTACTTCCGACAGATTTTCTGCTCCATATACTTCTAATCCTTGTACCACTGCAGCTTCTCGCGCATTGCATGCCGGAAGGATAATTCCTTTAAAACCATTTTCCTGCGCTTTGATCGCAATCGGCAAAACGCCTTTCACGGATTTCAGACTTCCGTCAAGCGATAATTCTCCCATCATTAAATAATCCCCGACTTTATCGACTGTGATTTTTTCCGCTCCGGCTAAAATACCGATAGCCAACGGCAAATCATAAGCGGCGCCTTCTTTCCGCACATCGGCAGGCGCCATATTGATAACAATCTGTTTCCGGGGAAACTTTAATCCAATTACACCCAATGCTGAAGTGATTCGCTCATGCGATTCTTTGATACTGACATCAGGAAGACCCACCAAAAAAAATTTAATACCCTTACTACAATTAACTTCAATTGTAATAATATTTGCATGAATACCCTGAAGGGCTGCTGCATAGACCTTAACTAACATAGTGTAGTTTTAGTGTTAAATTATTAACTCTTACTCCTTAACTCATAAGTTTTCAATTTCTAATCTTTAGTTTTAGTGTATTGTTTAATATAGACCGTATGCTATCAATAGGTATTTTTGATCCAATAATCGTTTTGTCTTTATCAATCAAATAATTACAGGGGATTTCCGAAACATTGTATAACGAAACCATCGGCGAAGCCCAACCTGTATTATCAATCACTTGCGTCCAAGTAAATCCTTTTTCTTTTATAATTTTTTCCCAATCGGATTTGTTTTCGTCCAATGAAATTGTCAGCATTCCTAATTCGTTTTCAGGAAAAGTCTTACGAATATCTATCCATTTGGGATAATCCGATTCGCTAAACCGGGACCAAGATGCTGCAAATATCAGCAAAAGATATTTATCATTAAAAGTTTCCAACCGAACCGTATCTTTTTTCGTACTTACAATACTAAAATCCGGAGCAGGACTTCCGACCGCCGTTTGTTGGTCTTTCATGCTCCAAGCCTGTAATTTATTATACAATTCATTTTCCTTAGCTTCTCCGGTAATCAGGGAGAGAATCTGCTGAATATCAGCCGGACTTTCTATGTCCAAAAGAAAATCTTGAATTAGTACCAAACTGGCAACAGAAGACGGATGTAATTTGACAAAATTCATTACATGGCTTTTTAAGGACTGATTAATGTTTTTTATTTGAGATGAAAATTGAGCATTGGCCATCTCGGCGCTCACAGCATTATTTGCTTTGGAATTAGCTAAAATTTTATCTCTTAAATCACCTATTTCTTTGATTAAAGGCCTGTTTTTGACCTTGAACTCAGACAACAAATCATTGACTTCTCCCCCCTTAGCCAAAACTAATTCAGGATAATTTACGTCGCCGGTAAGAACAATATTATCACCGTTTTTAGCCCAAACAGTTACCCAAATGTTACCTTTTTCCAAATAAAAAACCACCGGTTGAAGCGTCTCGGATTTACATCTAAATGTGAATGTATTGTTTTTCAATCCAAAGAACTTGAATAATCTATTTGATTGTATTGAAATGGTATCTTTGCAAAAGGCAGAATCAATGTGCGTAACTACGTATATATCAAGGTTCTTAATTCCTTTTATATCTCCTTTAATAGTATAAGAATTTGTATCTTTGCAGGATACAAAAACAATTGTATATAATAGAACTAATATTAGGTTTATTAAAAATATTATCTTTTTCACCATTCTGATATTTAGGTTTTTTCTGTTTTAAACGACAAAAATAACAAAATGTTTTGATATAATAACAATTTTCTTGAAAATTTTTTTTACCTTTGTTCAAAATTCTAAGATTATGTGGTCGAATTTCCAAGAAATGAAATCCTATTTTTCTAAAATTTCGGAGTCTTTAGACCAAAAGAGACTCAAACAGTCTTTCGAAATACTAACTTTTCTTTTGACAAATCTTTCCAATTGGCAATTGAAAGAAAGGCTTAATGAATTGGAAGACAATTATAAAATGATGCTACGCTATCTGACGAACGGTGTAAAAGACCCTCAGCAAGAAAAAATTTATCTTGATTTGTTTCGTTCGATATATCAAGTGGCCGACCAAACTATTTTAGAAATTAAGACAACTTATTCTTGGTCTTATATTTATGATGTACGAAGAGCGCTTAAAAATTCTTTTTCAGAATCTTCCGGCCAACTTGTCGAATTAATGAATGACTTAGCCGGTAAAATTACTTTAAATGATTTGTTGGATGAAGGTGAAGAAAAAAATAATAATCTGCAATCCATCGAAAAAGAACGGGAAATGATTGAAGGCAGAGTCTTTCGCCGCATTTGGATAAGTAATTTGTGGAGCGCCGAAGAAGAGAAAATATGGTCGGATGTTTTACATAATGAACTTTATCAAAATACATTATTAAGTTTGATAGTTTCTGCCGTAATCTTGAATTTAGAAGAATTATTTGATGAACGAAAAATCAATCTTTTGCTTGACGCTACCGAAAACCCCAATGAAGAAATTCGACAAAGAGCCTTGACAGGCGTTTTGTTGTTTCTTCGCCGTTATGACAAACGGTTATATCTCTATCCGAAAATCAATAATCGCTTACAATATCTTTCCGACAATAAACGATTTATCAACGATGTTCGCCATATCATTTTGCAATTTATCCTAAGCAGGGAAACCGAAAAAATTACCCGTGTCATGGAAGAAGAAATTATTCCGGGCATGATGAAAATTAATCCATTACTAAATAAAAAAATACGAATGGATGATTTATTCGGCGAAACCGGAATAGATGAAAAAAATCCCGAATGGCAAAACTTAATTGAAGAATCAGGGTTGGGCGACCGTTTGCAGGAATTTTCCGAATTGCAGTTGGAAGGCGCCGACATAATGCATTCTTCTTTTCTCCATCTGAAAAATTTTCCTTTTTTCAACGAGATACAACATTGGTTTGCCTTGTTCGTCCCTCCCGTACAGAGCGAAATAAATAATGAATTGGACGGATTTACTAAACTTTTGATGGAGTCGTCTTTATTGTGTAATTCCGACAAATATTCATTTTATTTCAGTATTAACCAGATGCCCGAAGATTATCGTAAAATGATGTCGGGACAATTCTCCGCCGAAACTTCTGCAATCAAAGAAATGATGAAAGAAGAGCTGCCCGGCTCCGAATCGGGGAAAGTCCATCCCATTGCAAGACAGTTCATTCAGGATTTATATCGTTTCTATAAATTATTTCCGAGGCGGCAAAACATTGAAGATATTTTTTCGGTGAAACCGGAATTTTATCAAGTGCCTTCCATTGCCGGCTTTATTTCCGATTCGGAAAGCATGATGATTATCGGAGAATATTATTTTCACCGGAATTATTTCGAAGAAGCAACCGACATATTTAATATATTATTACAGAAAGATGTAAATAATGAAACCCTTTTGCAAAAGAAAGGTTATTGCCTGCAAATGAGAGGAAAATTGGAAGAAGCGTTGGACAGCTATCTGAAAGCAGAATTATTAAATTCAAATAACGCGTGGACAATCAAGAAATTAGCTTACTGTTACCGGGCTTTGAAACAACCACAGGAAGCCTTATCTTACTACCGGAGAGCCGAACAATTGAATCCCGATAATTTGTCCATACAACTTAGCATTGGTCATTGCTACATGGAATTAAAGAATTATACGGAAGCTTTAAAACATTATTTCAAAGTGGAGTATCTAACGAACAACAAGGAAAAAGCCTGGCGTCCCATCGCATGGTGCTCTTTCCTGAACGGTAAATACGAGCAAGCGTTGGATTACTTTCAAAAAATAATCAACGGCAATCCGATTGCCATCGACTATCTCAATGCCGGACATACCTGCCTTGCAATGGGAAACAACAAGGAAGCGCTGGAGCAATACAAATCTGCGCTGGACAAGAGTGGAAATTCTTTTGTAAAATTTGCGGAATCTTTTATCGCAGATGTTCCTGATTTATTGAATGCCGGCGTGAAGGCGGCCGATATTCCCATTATCTTGGACAGCCTTGCTTATGGGATGTAAAAATTTGAAAAATAAATATTTACATTTTTTTGGAACAAAAATACCACTTTTTATTCCTGTTTTATTTTTACTCTTTATATTTATTATTGCTGGTTATTTCTACTTGAAAGGACATCAAAATCAATTATTTAAAGAATCAAATGAATTTCATCAAATCATGGAAACAAGAGAATTGAATGTTCTGATTTTGCCCGGTTCTATGTCCTATTTTATTTATAAAGGCGAACCCAGAGGATATGAATATGAATTATTGAATGATTTTGCAGAAGACAATAATCTTCGGATAAACATAAAGTTAGCAGATAGTGAAACCCAGCTGACCGATATGCTCGAAAACGGAGAAGGCGACCTGATTGCCTACAATATTCCGATAACCAAAGAGGGGAAAAAACAATTGATATATTGCGGACGGGAAGTGATTAATGAACAAGTTTTGATTCAACGCGCGAATCGGAAAGATACCATGCTGAAAGATGTTACCGGCTTGATAGGGAAAGAAGTTTGGCTTATCCATGACAGCAAATACTACCGGCGCATGAAAAATCTGAACGATGAATTAGGAGGAGGAATCCAAATCCGGACGATAGATAAAGATACCGTTTCTACGGAAGATTTAATCGAAATGGTTGCCACAGGAAAAATACCTTATACAGTGAGTGACATTGATTTAGCCAAACTGAATAAAACTTATTTTAAAAACATTGATATATCTTTAGTGGTTGGACATCCGCAGCGTTCTTCCTGGGCTGTACGAAAAACAATGCCCGAATTGGCGGATACAATCAACCAATGGTTTGAAAAGAATAAAAGTAACCCGAATTTAGAGCAGATTAACAAACGATATTTTGAAATCAGTAAACTGTCCGGTGGAACGGATTCGACGGTGTTGAAAAAAGGCCAGATTTCACCTTTTGATGAGTTCTTTAAGAAGTACGCCGAACAGTATGGTTTTGATTGGCGATTGTTAGCTTCAATTTCTTATCAGGAATCCAATTTTCTTACCAACTGTTCTTCATGGGAAGGGGCTTCCGGCTTGATGGGCCTGATGCCCCGAACGGCCAAAGCGCTTGGAGTTTCGGAAGATAAACTATATGATCCCGAAGAAAATATTAAAGCAGCCTGTAAGTTACTCATAAAATTGGGAAAATATTTTTCCGATATTGACAAAGAAGAACGGATAAAATATGTTCTTGGCGCCTACAATGCCGGTCAGGCGCATATTCTGGATGCGCAAGCGCTTGCGGAAAAATATGGTAAAAACCCGAAAAATTGGGCAGATGTGGAATCATACCTTCTTTTAAAGAGTCAGCCTGAATATTATAACGATTCGGCCTGCAATGCAGGTTATCTGCGTGGCAGAGAAACTGTTAATTATGTTTGGGAAGTGTTGCAACGCTGGGATTATTACAAAAATAAAAAATTATGATTAACATAACAATAGGTTTCTTTTCAAATTCCATTAATTCTTCTTTCGCAGAAAATAACTTTCGTAATATTTGTACGAAAAATGAGATATTAAGATAGTTCCACCAATAACCATTATATTGAATAACAATGTAGATAGTATCGGAAATTGCTGAATTTTTGTTATTTTTAGATACAAAAATCCAACAAATTGTATAACGACAGTGTGATACATATAAATACCGTAAGAAATTTTACCTAAGTAATTAAGTGATCTGTTTTCTAAAAAACTTATTTTCATTTTGGTAAGCTCTGCTACAAACAGGGTAAATAAAATTACACTGAAACCTTGATATACCCAATCGGATAGAAAACCACTAAACCAAGTAGTCGTAAAATAAACAATGACAAGAGCAATAATAAAGATTTGTACAAATTTAGGAAATCTATACGAATTAGTTTTTAAAGATAAAATAGCGAACAGTCCACTCAATGAAAAATAATAGTAATACATACGGAAACGCTGTAAAAATGGAAAAATATTGCTTGCAAAAATTGCAAAATATAAAAATGTAAATATGAGTAAAAATGGAACAATGTGTTTCCTTGATAACACCCAGACGATAGGAGCAACGAAAAGATAAAATTGTTCCTCTATCCCTATTGACCAAAGGATTTCAATTATGCCTCCCGGACTGTATGTTATTAAAATATTAGCAAAAAATGTTACTCCCAAAACAATAGCACTCCCAAAATCATAGTTGTTTTCCATTTCAAAACCCAAATGGGGAAGCGCTACTCTATAATAGAAAAAACCTACAAAAAGAATCAAGTAATATAAGGGGAATATTCGTAGAATCCGTCGAAGATAAAACCTTTTCAAAGAAATTGTATTTGTCAGTTGCTTTTCGATATATAGTTGTCTTATAATTAAAAAGCCACTTAACGAAAAAAACATATAAACGGCTTCGTGCCCTTTATGGAAGATTGCCCAATCACCAAAATACACAAAACCTCTGTTTTTGCAGAATAACGTAATATGAAAAATTACTACAAAAACTGCCAAAAAAAACCTCACAGAAGTAATGTTTGGCAGTGTTCTTTCTGCATGATTTTGTAAATAATTCATTCCTTTCAAATACCTTAAAAAAGCAATTTTGTGTAATGTTTTGTGTCCACCATAATTAATGTAATTTTCAATAGTTTAAAGGTCATTCAAACTAATTATTTTGCTGCCTACTTTTTCATAATATTTCAGCATTTCGGGAATTTGCTTTTGTACTTTGTGAAAACATTTTGTGATACTATTTTCAAATCCGAAACTAATTCAGCCCCTTGTGTATTGGGTTTAAAAGTTCTTGCGCCGTCTGATAAACTTTCGTGTCTTATATAAACAACGTGAATATCATTACTAACTGCCCAATCAACGGCTTTATTGATATTGCCAATTATTTCCTTGTAATTCTTTGTAATATCATTTTGAATGTCTATTACCGCTAATGCTTTTGCCATTTTTCTTACTTTTTTATATCCTTGTCTGCCGGTTTTATTTGTTAAACCTTAATCCTACCGATAGTTTTACAGTGCCAAGTCCTTCAGATGAGTTGTCCGGCATTGTCTCATTTGTAATTATTCCGTCTTTTGTAAGTTTATAGTTTTTGAAAGTGCCACCCATTAATGAAAGTTTGAAACCAATACTAAAATTCTCAGAAAGTCCAATATCATAACCTATTGCCATTTGTGTGCCTAATGTGCCTGAGGTCATTTTTATATTTTCAACATTATCGAAAAACAATCTGTCATTATAACCAATATAGCCAAAACCAAACGAAAATAACCAACAATTCTTTTTCTTTGAATCAAAAAGTCGAAGTAAATAATTTGCACCTGTGTAATTGAATAACATTTTTTCATTTAATTCACCCGAACCGATAAGATTCCCTTCTGCATCTGTTAAAGAACCATATCCTAAATTATTACCAAAAAATTGTTGTGAAAAAATCGCCTCAATTCCCATACTTTCAGTAAAAAAATATGCTGCTTGAAGATCATAATGAAAGCCCGATTTCATTTTTTTGTAATGTTCTTGCCATTCTGCATCCATTCCGCTTGCCAATTTTGCTGTCCTGTATTGCCACCCTCCGTCAATTGCAGCTCTAAAATGCGGAAAAACATCCTTGTATGTATAATTAGCGGGTACTTCCGAAACTGAAAAATAATTCTTCTGTTGCTTAGTGATTTGATTCACAGATAATAACGTATTCCTAATTTCGTTTTTGTGCTTAAATGTAAAATAAATGTAATCTCTTGTTGTTTTCGTAATTTTACAATTTATAGAATCGCCATTATTTGTTACAATTAAATCTTGGGCTTGTAAATTGCTAATAACTAACAATATGCCAATTGAAACTAAAAGTATTTTCTTCATAATTCTATTTATTTTTCTTGTTTTTTTTCTGTTGCATTGAACTAAATTCGATTTTTCCTGTTTTTTTATCAACCATCTCCAAACTTGGACGACCAACAAATGCTCCCATTTTTATTCCACAACGCACATAATATATTTTCCCTAATTCAACGTTTATTGGAATTTCCGATTTTGCCTCAGTTTTTGCCCACAGAGAATTTAAACCGTCCTTGTAAATTTTTATCGATTCGCAAAAATTATTTTTAACTCGACAAATTATCGAATCGCCCAAATGTAAGTCATAATTCACCAACATTCCCTGTCCACTTGGTCGATAAACATTAATAATTGCATAATCTGCATCAATTAAAGCACTGTCAATATCTGCCGTTTCAGCAACAGAAACATAATTTTCAATGCCGTCAACTTTCAGTACATCTGCCTTTATTCTATGACAGCTACTCATCAAATCAGGTAATTTATGTTCGGTGATTTTCAAAACATTTGCACCTACTTTTCTCGCTTCGGTCTTTGCTTTTTCAAGCACGGTGGCATAATCGCAATCTGTTGAGAAACCCGAATCTCCGACTTTAATTGTACCCAATTTTTCTGCCTTGGGAGGTGTTTCCTCACTAACTTCAAAAACTCTCACTTCTTCCTTATAATCCAGTGGAGCGTAGGTTTTCTGCATAGACGAAGTCAATTTTGCAGCACAGGATGTCAAAAAAAGAATACTCCCAATAATCAAAAAGAAATTAATTTTCATAAAAATATATTTTTATAGTTATCTATAATGTCTAATCTCCTAATTTTCACGTAATAATGCACTGTCGTTGTCCTTCGGTTGCCGATACCTCACTAATTGCCACCAAAAATACAACATTATTTTATTTTTACAAAATTATTCAAAAAGATATTAATCAAAAGATTTGGAGCTTTAACTTTGTCACTTGTTTTTCAGACCACGAAGAACTATTCTTTGACCCATTTTCCCCTATTTCTTTTTTCCTGAAAAATAAGGTTTAGCTATTTTTAAAGCTAAACCAAAACTAAACCAAAGCTATACCAAGTCTATGAAAAGCAACAATTTTCACTTATTAAACAATAAGTTAAGAAAAATGTAAATCATAATTTGGTTTATATAATATAAATCCATTATCTTTGTATTATGATTGACATTTTAATCGTCCCCGACATCCATGGCAGAGATTTTTGGAAACCCGCTTTAGATTACAAAGGTGAGGTAATATTTCTTGGCGACTATACCGACCCTTATCCTTATGAAAATTTCAGCAATGAAGATGCCTACCAAGGTTTGCTGAAAATTATTGATTTTAAGCAGAACAATCCGGACAGGGTTACTTTACTTATCGGAAATCATGAATTACATTATTACGATCAGGAATTTCAATGCAGCCGCTTTTCTAAAAAATATTACGAACGCTTTCATGAGCTTTTGACCCAAGCGCCCACCGCTGGTTTATTTCAGATTGGTAAGCAGGTAGAGAATTACCTGTTCATTCATGCAGGAATTACATGCAGTTGGTATCGTTCGCATCAAAAGGAGCTATCACAATCAGGCGCTACATTGGAAGAACAAATTAATAATCTGTTTGTTGCCGATAAGATGCCGTTTTCAGAAGTCTCTTTTTACAGGGGAGGTTTTCATCCTTCCGGAAGTCCATTATGGGCGGATATTCATGAATTTTTAGATGAACTGGAACCATTTGATAAGGATATAATTCAAATCATCGGACACACTCAAAATAATGCAACTGATTCCATAGCAGTTAATAATGTACGACTGTTGGACAATCGGCAAATCTACTTGTTAAGTAATGGACAACTAAAACGATAAAAATTCACTATATTTGCATGAATTTTTAAGCGCAAGAAGAATGTATAAAATCAGTAAACAATTTTCCTTTTCGGCATCCCATATACTTAATCTTTTGGAGAAAGATCATCCCTGCGCCCGTATGCATGGGCACAATTACGTGATAACCATTCATCTGAAAGCGCAAGATTTGGACAAATACGGTTTTGTAAAAGATTACAATGCTTTGAAAACCGTTGAAAAATTCATTGAGGAAACCCTCGACCATCGCCACCTGAACGATGTGATACTTGCTCATCCTACTTCGGAAAACATCGCCAAGTTTATTTATGACCGTTTTAAACCGGAAATCCCGGAGTTATATGCGGTCGAAGTGAGCGAAACTCCAAAAACTTCCAGCATTTATGAGCCTTAAAGTGAAGGAAATCTTCTACTCTTTACAAGGAGAAGGCGGTCGTCAGGGAGAAGCCTCCATTTTCATTCGCTTGAGCGGATGCAACTTAAAATGCGATTACTGCGATACGGATTTTTCAGGAGGCGAAATGATGGAATTGCCTCAAATCCTTTCCGTTATCCAACAATTTCCTTGCCGGTGGATCATTTGGACAGGCGGTGAACCTACTTTGCAATTAACCGACGAAACGATTGTTTTTTTCAAACAAAAAGGTTATTTCCAAGCCATTGAAAGTAACGGACATTATCCGCTATCAGAGTTATTAGACTATACCGTAGTCAGCCCGAAAGGAAATCCGGATTATGCAAAGAAGCTCAATCCAAGCGTCGATGAAATCCGTTTGCCGGTAAAAAAAGGAGATGCAATACCCGATTTGGAACGGTTACCGGAAGCAAAACATTATTTTTTGAGTCCGGTTTTTATTGACGATATATCTGAGACAAAAGAAAAT
>Ga0209629_10000042_pt1 | contig 49877 bp, 46 predicted proteins | sample TergutCu122P5_FD_187286 | JGI IMG/M metagenome (GOLD analysis project Ga0209629, IMG submission 187286) | Cubitermes ugandensis P5 segment gut microbial communities from Kakamega Forest, Kenya - Cu122 P5 (SPAdes) (version 2) | ecosystem: Host-associated > Arthropoda: Insects > Digestive system...
TTATTTTTTCTTTGCCAATAATACCATTCCGAGATACCAACTTTTATTATCGGGCAGTATATAATTCAACAAAACAGCAAGAAGGGTTAACGGACCTGTAATAACGATCATCAATAATGTTCGTAACGCTTTATTTTTGGGGAAAATATTTTCGATTATATAAGTATTAAATAACTGACAAACAGTTTCAAATCCGGAAGTGGTCTTATGCAGGCGGGTAATCTCAAAGCCATGCCTTTCCATAATCGCCCGAATTCCAAAACTTGTATAACGTGCAAAATCGTAAGGCGCTTCATGCTCATTCCATGCAAAAGGAATAGTTACCAACATTTGACCTTCCGGTTTCAAAACGCGGTATAATTCATCCAAAATTTCATCCAAGTTAAACAGATGTTCAAAAACATCGGATGCAAAAATACTGTCAAACGAATTGCTTTCAAATGGGATTATGCGACCATCGTAATAAACGTCAATCCGGCTATCATGATGATCGTGTCCGCTTTCTGCAATATCAACGCCAATATATTCATCTACCTTAAATAAACTCCTCCATGGTTTCCTGCCGCTGCCAAAGTCTAATAATCGTCCGGATAAATTGGACGCTTCTTTCCGGATGTATTTTAACAATCCCTTTCGGGAAAAATAATTCGGATTTATAAAGATAGAGGCAAAATTAACAAAAAACAACTGCTGCTTATAAAAATCAATTAATTTCCTTATCATAAATTTTTTTGTTATTATTCTTTCAATTTCCAAATTTCAGTATTATCAATAGTATTTATCAGTTTGTATCTATTATGTAAAAGAGAATCCAAATTAAAACTTTCTCCGAAATCTTGTGGATTGTCTTGTATAATCAATTTGGGCATAGCCTTTTCTGCATCTTTTATATAATTTTCTTTTGCAAGAGACGACTGATGCTGAACATGTGAAAATCTTGTAGCAGATGCCCTGCCGGAATATAAATACACTTCAGAGCGATAACCCTTCACTAAAATTTTATCGAAGGGTTTTGTATTTTGAATTATAATATCCGTCAACATTTCCACCTTCAAAGCATATTTATTTTTCTCCCAATAATTATTATATATTAACCAGATTTGCCTTCCAATAAAAAGAGAATTAAGAGCAGCAAACAGAATGAATAGAAAAAGATATTTCCGCTTAGAAATCTCTTCTATTTTCGCAAATAAATACGAGTATGGAATAACAAGTAAAGGTATAAAGTTCGCATAATAATGCCAAAAACTATGTCCTAAAGCGCAAGCCGTCACCGTAAAAAATAATGCCAATAAAACGCCGCCATGAACTGTCGTTTTGTCACGAAAAAACATATAGACAGCGATTAGAACAGGGATTATAATTCCAATATAAGAAATTTGCAAAATTGTTTTTTGTATAGACATCAACAGATTAGAACCTGATGCATATTCAAACATATTAAATTTGAATACCCAATAAATCGCATCGGGTAATGTGCCTTTGCAGTAGAAATAAAGAAAGAACGGCGATACGCAAAGCAATACGAACAATAAAATAATAGATAAACTGCGAATCAACTCTTTGTATTTCTTCTCTACAATCCATTTGATTAACAAGACGATTCCAAAACCAGCCCACATTGCAACCAAATTTGCCCGAAGCATAAATGTTAATACAAAAGTCAACGATAGAATAAACAGACGAACAATGCTAAGCGGCTTATTATTTTTCAAATAATCTACAAAAATATACAATGCAGCGCTTATATAAGGCAATGACCACTCTTCCGTCATATTTCCCCGTGCAAGACATATTACAAAGAAAAGCATACCGGTGACAACTGCCAATAAAGACGAAATTTTACCGGCGAAAAAACGAGCTGTTTTATACATTATTATGCTTGCGGCAAACAGTGACAGCACCTCAAAAATCCATATTCCGATAAAATGCCTGTTAAATATGAATAGCGCCACTGCATCAATAAAATACAAAAAAGGACCTTTAATGTCAATAACATCTTTATACATCAATAATCCGTCTAAAATCTTCTGCGCTGCATAGATGTATATTCCTGAATCCGTTGTAATGATACTCTTGGCGAATGGGGCTAACGGGCTTTGCAAAAGAATAAAAACGCAAACGCCAAAAAGAATAATATAAATGAATGTATCTATTTTCAGAAACTTCTTCATACAGTTTAATTAAATTGTACTTTCGTTTTTTACCGTTTCAAATAATTGAAGCCAAAGTTTCATGATTTTTTCTACTTCATAATCGAAAGACATTTCCCTTGCCGCCCGTCCCATTGTCTTTCGCATTTCGACCGATTCTATCAAATCATTGATTTTTGCAGAAAAAGTTTCGATATCTCCCGTTTTGACAAGAAAACCGTTAATACCCTCCCTGATAACATCTTTTGGTCCGCAGGGAGCGTCAAAAGCGACTAAAGGAAGTCCGCACGACATAGCTTCGAGCAGCACCATAGGAAGCGCTTCCAAAAAACGCGAAGGGAAAAGCATCATGGAATGTTGCAGATATTGGTTATAAATATCTTTTTCCGGCTCATGAATTATTACTACTTCATTCAAGTTTTCCCTTTGAATTTGGGAGAGCAGATTCTCTTTTTCGCTACCGGCGCCATAAATATGCAGTTCCCAATCGGGATGCTTTTCATAAACGATTTTCCACGCATCAATCAGCATATCGAAGCCTTTTTCATAAACTAACCGTCCTATGGCGATGGCTTTCTTTGCCTCACAGTTGGCAACCGTTTCGGGATAAAACGACAAAGCATTGGGTATCACCTCAATATTATCCGATGCTTCCCACGAGGACTTTTCTTCTTCAGTCAGGACAATCAATCGTTTCAGTCTTTTGCATTTCCTGATAAAACTCGCCGTTATGATTTCGCCAACAATATTCGGGAGAAAAGAGCGATACATCTTCCGCGCTTGTATTTTCCTGTAAGTTCTGGGAAAATGAAGTTCGCCCATTTTTATGCTTCCGTCTTTCAGATCATTAATAAACTCAATATCTAATCCGCCCAATGTAGTAATAGTAATATCCGGTCGAATTTCATTTAACAATTTGGAAACTTTTCTTTTATATTCTTTAATTTTAAAAAGACGGCGGAATAATTTTTGTATATAATTTTCTTTTCCGTAATATTTACCAATATGAATGTCTAAATGGCATAAATGTACCTTTTCAGATATTGGAAAATACACAGGATTTCCCATTTGTTCTGTAGTAACAATAAAAACTTCATAGTCGTAAATTTCTGTTAAGTAATTGGCTTTGATCGTTATAATCTTTTCCATTCCTCCTGGGTTATGTAGCCCTCCCGGTAATAAGTAAACAATTCGCATTCTTAACTATACTTTTTATCATGCAAAAACCGATTCATTCGATAATTTCTCGCTTGAGGCTTTTTCTTTAACCGGTTCTTCCAAAGCATATTGTTCTGCCAAATAAGATATTCCAATATAAAGCAGCAATACTTCGACAATATGTATAAATCCAAAAGCGGCGCCCTTATATTCCAAAATAAACATGTGAGCAAATAAAAGAAAAAAACAGAAAAAATTAATATTTCCATTTTTAGACTGCTCTCGCCTTGCCATTTTCATCGGTTGCCAAAAATACAACCATTGATATATGATTGCAAGCAGAAGATAGGGAATACCTCCAATCATAATATGATTCATATAACCGGCATCCGTATGTATATAGTCTTGATTAGCAGATGTAACTCCGCCATCTCCCCACATGAGGGTTTTGGGTTCCAAAGGAAAATAGTGAACTTGCATCAGCATATCCGATGATCCTGTAGAAAATCTTCCATAATCTCTCCAGTTATAATAAGCCTCAAAAGCAAATGGAAAAACATTATTTATTAAATTACCCCGTTGACTTGGCGTCAATACAGCATAAAAAATAGCAAGCAAACACAGAAAACCAAAAGTGATTTTCAAAATATTTCTCCACATTTGGGCAAGATCATTCCATTTATAAATGAGATAAAACGCCAAGCCCAAGCCTAACCCTATAAAACCGGTTCTACCCGAAAGCATGATTCCCAAAATCATAAAAACCATAACTGTAAACGCTTTCCAACCTCTCAGATAATTCTGTCCGGGAATCAATTGCAATCTGAAAAAAATGATGCAGGCAACTCCATAAGCGCTCGGAAGATCAAAAAACGGAGCGCCTGTTAAAGCATAGAACCTGAAATGGTTTATATCCATCGTAGCAGCCCTTATTCGCTCCGGATTTGCCGATTGAAAATTAAGAATAAATTCACCAAAGGAAGGCATCAGGAAAGCAAGCGTATGAACAAGTCCCTGCAAAGCAAAAGCGCCGCAAATAACCGTCATAGCGTCATTGAAGGCAGTTTCTTCATTATCCATCAATATGGGAAGCACAAATACAAGGCATATCAACATCCAACCTTGTACTATATATCGCAACAAGAATCCTATCCCAACATTTCCGTGCAAAGTTACAGCCAAAAGGTCGAAAAGAACCATCAATATTGAACCGACAAATATAATAAAGCTATATCTGGAAAAAAAATAAGTAAAAGGCACTGATTTCTTAACAAACAAATAATATATTCCCGCTATCAATACCGCCACTGTGGCAGAGTAGTGAACGACCGGAACAATAAAATTAAAAGCGATTAAAAATAAAAGGATTACTTTAAATAGATACTTCATATTTACATTTTATTTATTCTTTTTTAGCCGTTAATATTCCATGTTTGCTTTTCCCTGATGGAGCAACAGCCCCTTTTTCTCATTTTTTTGACAACAAAGATACAGTTTTTTTTATATTGTCACTCACTGTAAAGATGTTTTTTAAAATTTTCAATATATACTTCTTTTGAAAACAAAGCTACTAAACGCTTTTTGTCGGCTTTTTGCAGAGCGCCGGTAATAAAATCTTTATACAAGGTTTCCAACTGAGAAGCAATATCTTGCCTGTCGAACGGATTGAAGAAATGTGTTGCATTGCATAGTTTACCTATCTCCAGAACGCCTCCATGATTGGACAAAAAAAGTCCTAAACCAAGAGAAGCCGCTTCAACAATGGAAAGCGGCGCATTTTCATACCAAAGGGACGGTAAAACAAATACATCATAATTTTGCAATTCGGCAAACAAATCTTCCTTTTTTAGTTTAGACTTCAAGAAAACTTTGTCTTGCAGCCGGAGATGAACAATTGTTTCTTTGATAACTTCCTCTTCTTCCCCATCGCCTATGATTGTAAACCGGTAATCAGCGGAAAAGTTTTTCAAGGCTTCTATAAAACCGGGCAAACCTTTCACAGGGTCAAGCCTGCCGAAATAAACCATTTGGAGTATTCCGGCGGGAGTTGTTTCCGGTTTATTTTTTGAAGCAAACTCCAAAGCGTAACAAGGATTATACATCCGTTCCACTGTCAGATAGGGATACAACATTTTTATCTGGTGAGCCAGAAAATCGCTTGGCGAAAGAATCAAGTCAAATACATTCTGTTTTTTCCCAAGCGGATAGGCAAGAATCCATTGAAGTTTTTTCAAAACGCTGTGAATTATGCTTTTTGAATCCATCCGTTTAGAAGTAATATCCCCAAAAGAAGGAGGCGATTTGAAATTGTACAATTGATTATTCTTGAAATAATTGTATCCGCGGTTGGGACAAATCAAATGATAGTCGTGCGCATAATAAATAACCCTGCATTTCCTGCTTTTTTTGTATTGCGACAAAGCTTCCAGAATGGCTGGCGACAAAGCGCTGTTGTAGTTATGAATTATCACAACATCGAACGAACGATTCCTTAAGAATGCAGCTAACTTATTTCTGAAATGAAAAGAATAAATATAAGAAAGAGGAGATAATTTTCTTCCTGAAATATTCTCGAAAGCATAAAACATTTCTACATGAAAATCTTTTTGTAGAATATCATATTGTTCACGGAACACCGCTTCAGCGCCTCCGTGTTCCAGATAATCGTTAATCAATAAGATATTCATAATTATTTCCAGATGCTGTTATTATTATTCCAGCTAAACGCTAATTTCCACAATCCTTTCAAATAATTTTTCACTATATATGAATCCCAATAGTTATGATTCAGTTTGAAATATTTCAAAGCATCTTTTTTATATTTCCGGGAAAGTACGCTAAAAGTATAAGAATCCCTGCGAGGCAGTATTTTACGTGCAACATCCGGAGCCATCCTGTCCTTCCAGTTTTGAATAAGGTTCCATGTTTCCACATATATTTTCGATACTTGCGTTGATACATTTTCTCCATGCCAGCGGTAACTGGCAAAATAGTCGTTCAAATAGACAATCTTCCCATTATAAGCGACTTTGAGCCACATATCATAATCCTCGATACTCATATTCTCGTTATAGCCGCCGCATCTATCCCACATTTCCCGCTTGAGCATCGATGATACTGCCGGAATACAGTTATTATCCAACAAAATCTCAAACGTAATGTTTTTCTCCGCTTCAGGAAATGGCTCAAAAATAACAGGGCTTTCGATAATCCGGCTTTGCGCGTCCACCATGTGCACTTTACCGAATACCATTGCACATTCCGGATGGTTTTCCATAAAAGCAACCTGCTTTTCAATTTTATCCAACGCCAAAAAATCGTCGGAGCCGCATCCGTCAAGATATTTTCCATGCGAATAATTGCGAATCGCTTTATTCAATGTCTTTGCAACTCCCATGTTCGATTGAAGCTCCAGAAAAAAACCATACTGTTTTTGAAGCTTTTCAAGAATTGCAGGAGAATTATCTTTCGACCCGTCGTCAATAACAATCAGTTCAATATTTTTATAAGTCTGATTCACAATACTCAAAATACATTCTTCAATATACTTCTCGTGATTGTAGCAGGAGACGATAACCGAAACCAAGGGATTGTTACTATTTTTGTTTTCAGTCATTTTTATTAATATTGATTTAACAGATCAACCACTCTTTTTACTTCTCCCGGTTTCATTACCGGACTCATCGGAAGACTCAATATTTCCCTGTGAATTTTTTCTGTTACCGGAAAAGACTGCTTAGCCCAGTCTTCATTTTTATAAGCCGCCTGTTTATGAGGCGGAATCGGATAATGAATCAATGTTTGAATACCGTTTTCTGCTAAGTAAGTCTGCAACTTATCCCGTTCCGAAGTTCGTATTACATATACGTATTGGATATGCGAATCTTTGTGTATTTCCCGGATGGGCAGGATAATTTTTTTGTTTTTGATGTTATCCGAATAATAGTCTGCTATTTCACGCCTGATTTCGTTTTCGGCATCCAGGTATTTCAGTTTTACGGAAAGAAAAGCAGCTTGGATTTCATCCATCCGACTGTTCAAACCTTTATACTCAAACACATATTTCTGCTTAGAACCGTAATTTCCTAAAGCCCTCACAATAGAAGCCAAGTTCTCGTCATTAGTTGTTACAGCGCCGGAGTCGCCCAAAGCGCCTAAGTTTTTCCCCGGATAAAAACTGATTCCGGCAACATCGCCCAAACTACCTGTTCGCTTTCTCCACATCTCCCCTCCCTTATGGGGAGGGGTCGGGGGAGAGGCATAGTAAGCCCCGACTGCTTGCGCATTGTCTTCAATAATTTTCAAATTGTACTTTTTAGCAATAGCCTCCAGTTCTTGCGACCAACAAACACGACCATAAAGATGAACCACCATAATAGCTTTGGTTCGAGGAGTTATCGCTTGCTCAACCAACGCAATATCCAAATTATATGTATTGATATCCGGTTCTACCAAGACCGGTTTTAATTGATTATCCGTAATTGCCAGAATGGAAGCTATAAATGTATTAGCAGGTACGATTACCTCGTCGCCTTCTTTCATAACGCCTGATTCAATGTAGGCTTTTAAAATCAGACGTAAGGCATCCAAACCGTTAGCGCAAGTAATCGTATGCCGAACTCCTGTATATTCCGAAAGGCGCTTTTCAAATGCGGCTACCCGTTCACCCTGAAGAAACCAGCCGGAGTCGATCACTTCAGTTGCCGCTCGTTTCAATTCATCGGCATGTTGTGCATTTACTTTCTGTAAATCTAAGAACTTAATCATATTTTTATGTGCGAAATGTTATTATTTTTTTTCAATTTTTTCCAATAGATAGTCACAAAATCGGGGAGCATTATATACAAACGTGTTAATATATAACGAAGAAATACACTAAGACATTTTAAAAAATATTGAATATAACTCATAAAAATTTTAGAAGGAACATGTAGGGTTGATAGTTTAAAATCAGCGCTAAATCTCATAAAGTTTTTGTTACTTAACAGTAAAAAAGGTCCATCATCGTGGTTTATAGGAAACCCTAATAATGGTTCATAATATACATCAACAAAAACGACCTTGTTTGATATCATTTGATTCAGTAATATTTGCCTTGGAATTATTTCTGATTGCTTGCGTAAGATTATCTGAGTAATATTATTTGACGCCCAAACAATATTATGGGCTAATGTCCCTTCTATAGAAGCTAATATTTTGCAATTTTTTGTTAAATAAATTTGTTCTTCCAAACTTAGTTTTTCCGGTGCAATTATTTTAAAACCGTTATTTGCGAATACCTGCTCAAAATAATTTTCTCCTACTTCCTTGCGTATCGACAATTGGCTCCTTGTAAAATATATCTTATCATATTTGGGTATTGATAATTGTATGTTACCGGCTATATGGGAATAAATGGTTTTATAATTTTCAGTATAGAATTTATCACATACGAAAGATTTCTCGGCAATAATGATTTGTTTGAATTGAGTCGTTTCTGTAATGCGTAATATATTATTATTCACTCCTAAATATCCCAGCAACTTATATTGAATATCAGAAAGTGGTTTTCCACAATACGCCAACTTAATATCAGTCGCTTTATTTTCTAATAAATACCATAATCTGCTAATATCGTCTATAAAAAAACTCCCCCAGTGACCTCTGACTGCGCCTATAAAGAATACTGTTTCATCACTTTGTTTATTAATTTTGATTTTTTCTTTCAAATCTTCATTAATGAAATCAATATCATATTTTATGTCTCCATTTGAATATAACTCAAATTTTACATATTGCTTTTCATCATCATATACGCCAAATGATAAATCTAAAACGCCATTATTAACAAAAAAAGTCTTCAACTTATCCTGCTTGAGGTGACTTTTATTTTGTATCAAAATCAGTTCTGAGGAAGACTTGTTTTTATATAAATAATTATTATTCATACCATTTGCGTGAAACCGCTCGTTAGGTGCAGGTATATCATTTTACATACTTTCTCATTATATTCTCTTATGGTTTTTTATTCTATGTGATTTTTCTATGTTTTCTCCTTTATGGATAAATACCAAATTATGATAAAAATGTATTGAAACTATTTTCTTGTCAAAATAACTTTCTTTATAATTTTCATCGGGTATTTCTTGATGATTTATGCAATCTGTAAGACTTTTAACAAAATTCATTGCCGTTGTGGGATTGTTTAGATTTTTGCTATCTCCTCCATAATTTTCCCAATATGATGTCTGTATATCCTCGATTGCATACACTCCACCATCTTTCAATTTTGGGAAAAGTATTTTAAACGATTCAATAATATGTTCGTTTAAATGGCTTCCATCATCTATTATTATATCCAACGCACCAATCTCATCGGTTATTTTTTCCAAAAAATCACTATCTACCTGACTTCCCTGATAAATTTTAATGCGATTTTCCTGCAATGCCGATTTATCATAAATATCAATAGAGTATATTTTACCAAAAGGGAAATATTTTTTCCACATTCTTAAAGAGTTTCCACCTGCATTCGGATCGTCATAACCTCCAACCCCAATTTCAAGAAGTTTAATTTTTTTGTCTTTGAATTGGCGCAAATGGTTCATATAATGCGGTGTGTACCAATGAACGCCTGTTTTGTCTGTTTCATATAATTCTGCCAATTTTGTCAAATTACTTCTAACTAATGAAGCATATATCTTTACCTTCGTTTTTCTTAAAACTACCCATTGTTCAACTGTAAAACGCCGCTTTAAATACATCATAATTTTTTTGTAAACACTCATATCTTTTAATTTTACGTCTGCCTCCTTATGCAGACAAAAAATATATAATTATGTCAGGATACTTGCACATAATGTATTGATTTTATGTCTATTGCCATCTGTGCTGTCTCCCGCTTGCACCTAACGTTTGATAAACCGATTTTGAAAGTAAGTGATACTTTACCGATTTAACAGCGCAAATTTATAATATTTTTTCTAATAATATAATATTTGCCGTCGTTTTTTGTATTTCTCTTATATTAGTTATACCTTTGCCGAAAATTTATTCAAAGCAATACGAATCAATCAAAATCAATCATGCAAAATATTATAAACTTTTTTTTAGACATCATCAAACAAAGACTACTTCCGGGTAGTGTTTTTATAAAGATGAAATACAAAAAAAATTTTGGATATAAATTGAATCTTAAAAATCCTCAAACTTTTACCGAAAAAATCCAATGGTTAAAACTGAATAATAAAGATGATTTATTAACGCAATGTGCAGATAAATTAGCTGTACGCAAATATATTAAAGAAAAAATTGGCGAAGAATATCTTATTCCTCTCGTATTTTATACTTACAATGCTGACGACATCGATCCGGAAAAACTACCGGATTTTCCGGTCATAATAAAAACAAATCATGGCAGCGGCGGCGTGATTATTGTAGAAGACAAGACTAAATGCGATTTTAAAGAGATAAGGAAAAATTTAAAAGACGCTCTCAAATTAAATTTTTACTATTTAGGAAGAGAATGGGAATATAAAAACATAAAACCATGTATCATAGTCGAAAAGTTGTTAAGGGACGAGAGTGGTAATGATGTTCTTAATGACTATAAAATACATTGTTTGAATGGAGTTCCTCAATACATACAGACAATTTTTGACAGACATATTGAAGTAAAAGAAAATTGGTATGATACTAAATGGAACTTATTAGATGTATATTATTATTCTCCGATAAAAAAGGAAATACCTAAACCTGTTTTTCTGGACGAGTTATTAAGAATTGCCGCTATACTTTCAAAAGATTTTATATATGTGCGGGTGGATTTGTATAGCTCGCATAATCAAATTTATTTTGGCGAGCTGACATTTCGTCCGTTAGCCGGATTTATGAAATTCAAACCTCAGGAATTTGATAAAATAATGGGCGAAAAGTTAGTATTGCCAATCATTGGAAGCAAGCTATAATCCTTTGTCATTTATTATTGATTTACAGCATAAATCGCAAACAAATCATTTTCCCAAACTATCTTATAATTGTTATTTCTAAGAAATGCTTCAAAATATTCAATACGATCCAAACTATATATAAATGGATTTGAGCTTTTATCTGCAGTATCCGGGACTGTCCAATTTCCGCCTACAGGCTGGCATTTTTGTTCCAAAACAACCGGCAAAGGGATGGTTGCAACGGCTTGATCCAAATGCTTTTTAAAATTTTGAAAAGTATAGCTCCTCACCCATGGATTTCCGATATAAGGTTTTGTTTCCGTTAAATAATTAATCATCGGCAGCGATTCAAAAGCTAACAGATAATCATCTTTCTCAACGTATTTGTTCAATACCGACAATAATTCATTCATTGCTTCCGCTTTATCCTTGGAGGTAAATACCGTAAATTTGCTGTTATCGGCTCTGTATCTTTTTTCCAAACGGCTTCCGTTATCAAAATACGCTCTATGGGATGTATAAAATAAGCCGGTAACAAGATACACAACAAAGAAGGCGTTTAAAAAAAGTTTATAAGAATAATTACGCTTAGTTTCTATTTGATAATTTATAAATCTGAAAACGTGAATAATAGAAACAAAAGTTCCTAACCAGATACAATTGCCTCCCATATTTCTAATTCCCAAATCACTCCCTAACGGAAGCAAAAACATGACCAGGAGGGAAGCTGTATTTAGTAGCATAAAAGGTTTATTAGCCCTATCGACAAAGCAAGAAATCAGCAATGGAAATAATATCAAAGAATAATATTTCTCGTTATTTAAATCAAAGACAAGAATATAAATGAATATAAATGAGGTAATTGAAAACAAACGAAGCCATTGGTTAGTCGAAAAATTATAGATATATAAGAAAAAGAATATGGTAAATACAAAAATTGAAAGATTGGTATAAACATTTTTGTAATTAAGAAAATATGCCTGCAAAAGAAAGAAAATATCATGAGTACCCCCGCTGCCGGTACCTGCATCCAATAAATTGATAACTACCGATTGGCGGAAAATTTCTAAATGTCCGCATAAAAACATAATAGCTATCATTAACGAAATTCCGGAAATAAATCCGCAAAGGCTGTAAAGAATATTTTTCCATAACCGCGAATTGTTTTTTTCATAAAAATAATCTACAAACAGCAACAAACCCAAACCAATCATAGTAACATTAGGTATCCTTGAAAAAATGTTAACTCCAATAAAAAAAGCTCCTAAAAAAATGTTTATATAACCGTTTTTAGAATTCAAACCTTTTAAAATAAAATAAACGGAAACGGTAACTAAGAAAGCGGTTAATTCATTGTGATGGAAAACCGTTATTCCGAAATAAGGCAGGATTACAAAAAGGGCGGCAAACAATAAATGTTTAGGCTGCATGTATTTTCTGACGGTCAAGTAAGTAATATAAATAATGAATAAATAGATAATTATGGATAAAATTCTGAAAGACAAAATACCTCCGGAACCAAACAGCATATTCCATACGCCGCCTACCAAACCGGATAAGTAATATAAAAATTGATATTCCACCGTTTCGGGAGCATGAAAAATCTGTTGATAAAAAGTCAAAACAAATCCCTCGTCACATAAGTCAAATCCCTGCAAAGCTAAGATAAACATATAAACAAACAGGATTCCGAAGGTTATGAACAAATATTTTTTCATTTTTTCTTTGCTATTTTAGTCCTGAATATTTCTTTCAAATCGATTCGTTCATTTAGTTTTTTTATAGAATAAAGCAAAGAAATAATAAATAAGACAGAACCGCCGATATAAGCAAACGGATAACCTTTCAAATATACGATAAAAAAGCATATCAAACACATAATAAACTGAAACAAAAAGAGTTTATTAAATTCTTTGCTAAAGACAAATCCATATTTTTTCCATGATATAGTCACCAATAATAAGAAATATATCAAATAAAGAGCGACAAAAGCTATTCCCATACCTTCCAAACCAAACAGTAGATATCCGCCGACATTCAAGCCTAAAAACAAAAAATTGGATATTGTTTCCGTCCAAAAATAGATTCCTTTATCACCTTTGGCTAATAAAACAAAACTCAATGCCCAGGAAGCTGTCCGGAATAGCATACCCAATATAAACCATCGTACAAAACCAATGACCGGTAAAAACTCGGAAGTATTCAGAATTTTCACAATTACCGGAAGAAAAGCCGTATATAGAATCATCAACGGAGCGATGATTAATACGGCGATTTCCGATTGATGGTTGACTACCTTAGCCATATCTTCCTTATTGGTTTGCAGACCTGCCAATCTTGGGAAATAATCAACCGTAATGGCTGCAAAAACCAATCCCACATAGCGGTAAGTCATATTCGCTCCGGTTGAGTATAACCCGACAACAAACTTATCTGCATAATAGTTGAGAAATAAGGAAATCAAATAAGTCACCAACATACCGATCAAACTGCTCAAAGAAAACAAAAATCCCAATTTTGCCATATCAATTCCATCATAGAACGATTGACGGTAGGAAACCCGGACGGGAACAGTCTTCACCTTTCTCAAATAATACCATGAAAAAACCAAATGGATGACGTATATAATTATTATTGAAGGTACAATCCCTTTATATCCATAAAAATAGTATAAAGGAACGGTAAAAACCAAACCCAAAGAAATACTGAGCAACCCTTTTTTAGCAGCATCTTTTACTCTCCTTATTCCCCTTAATACAGCCATTTGTCCGCCGCCTATCGCCATAAGGAGCATAACGACTGAAAGATAAACAAAAATTTTATAATCGCCTATATTATTAATACCTGCATCCCCTTCATTAAATGTCAATTTGTACAACAAGGGCGAAAATATAATAACGACTAATGTTCCTAAAATCCCTGTGCCCCAAGACCATCGATTGACAACAACTATTGTTTTACTGATTGCTTCATCCTCATTTTTTTCTTTAGCTGCCGCAATATCACGAACTCCCGAAAAACCAATTCCGAAACCGGTTGCTTGACCGATAATGTTCAAAGGCTGCTGCAATAAATTATTTAAGGCAATACCGACCGGACCCAACAATACGGCAAGTACTTTGGAGCGAACCAGCCCGATAATAACATCAAACACCTGTATTCCGCCAAAAAGGGTAAACGATTTAACAACTTGCTTGTATGAATCTTTTGTATCCAATTTATTGTTGAATTATTTTTGTAGCTCGTTCGATATGTTTTAATTTACCTTGATTAAATCCTTCCGGCAAGACTTTATAATAAATATTTTCTTCATCGGTTTTAATGATTTCAGGATGAAATGATTGCACAAACCGATGGGTGTTATTGTCACGACGGGCATCGCTATATATAACTTTTTTATCCAAAAATTCAAATCCAATTTCCGAACTGATGATATTTCCCAAAACAGAAGCGCCTAAAAACGCATCGGGAGAAAATATCCAGCTCCCATGCTTGAACGAGTCTTCCGTAATATCATAAATTCTTGCTACGCCTTGCCTTATATTATTTACTAAAAATATAAAATAATAATCCAAACCTTCGGCTTCCCGCTTTTTATAGTTCCGTATCCATTGCTTCTGAGCTTCTATGTCGGGCGAAGTTTCGTGAATATACCTGCTCAAACGTGGGTCAGTACGCAAAGAAACAATAAATTCCGCATCTTCTTCTTCAACAAGACGAACTTGCAGTCCATAGCGTTCGAGCGTAAAATCAGGAGGTAATTTTTTCATCATCCTGTTACATTAATCGTTCGCCCCCCATCGACTACCAATTGCTGACCGGTAATCCAGCGGGCATCCTCGCCGAGTAAAAATTTAACTGCCCCGCAAATATCTTTTGTATTTCCGGGTCCTAAAGGATAAGTTGCATCCACCCGTTCAATAAATTCTTTATCGACATACAGATGTTCGGTCATTGCCGTCCGGATTCCTCCCGGCAATACGGAGTTTACTCTTACGGCGGGCGCCAACTCAACGGCTAAGCTACGCATCATTCCATCAATCGCAGCCTTCGCCGCAGAATATGTTGTAAATGCTTTTACGCCAAATTTACTATTGATGCTGGAAATAAATACAACGCTTTTTAATTCATCCGCATTGATTTTCTTCTTCACTAAAACTTTAGTAAGAAGCGCCGCTGCAATTACATTTATGTTAAAAGAGGAATAAAACTGCTCGGCAGTAACCATTTTCAACGGCATCATCTTCAAATAACCCGCCGAATGAACGAAGCCACTAACTATGCAATTGTTCTCAGATAAAAATTGAGCAAATGCCTCTTCCAATGAATCAATATTTTTCAAATCATATTCCCATATCAAATGATCGCGATTCGGATTGCATGCTTCCAAAGTTTGTTGAAGCCGTTCTTTATCCCGACCATGTATAATGATTGAATATTGCTCCGAAAGTTGAATAGCGATTTCACATCCAATACCGGAAGAAGCGCCCGTAACAAGCACATACGATTTTCTATCCATACTAATTATGCTTTTTCTCTTCTATTAATTTTTTAATTCCGCCGATAGTCTCCGAATCCTTAAGCTCTTTGGCAGAAATGGTTACTCCATAATTCTCATCTGCCAAAGCAATAATCGTCAACTGAGTTAACGAATCCCAAGCATCAAAATCCACCAGTTTATCATCTAATTGAACGGCATCCTCTTCAAAAATTTCAGCCATTTGTTCCAAAAATTCATCCATTTATTCAATAATATATTATCTGATTAAACTCCATTTTTTCTAACTTTTGCACAATCGCCGCCCAAGTCAATCCAACACCAAAGCCGGAAAAACAAACTTCGTAGGAACGGGTAAGCGCCTTATCGCCTAAATTGAAACTAACAGCAGTAGGAATCGTAGCTCCGCTTGCATTTCCAAAATTTTCAACAATATTCGAAGGCATTTTTTCACGCGGAACCCCCAACTTATCTGCTAATTTATTGAGCATAAATTTATTCGGTTGATGAAATAAATAATAATCAATTTCGTCAGTCGTTTTTCCCGCAATTTTCAACAGTTCTTCAATCATAGGAGGAACTTTAGTTTGCACGAAATTAAAAACTTCATCACCTTTCATCACCAAGTTTTCCAAACTGCGGAAATTTCCGTTTTCATCTTCTTTCATTTCAGCTGTTTCCGGACTGCAAGGTATTTTAAATCCACCTGCCGGAATTTGCAAAGCATAAGCGCCTTTTCCATCCATATTTACTACTGCGTGAATGGTTTCCGGAGTTTCACTCCGTTCAACAACCGTCAGACAGGCAGCATCACCTGCAAGCGGATAACTGTTACGATCCCGTTTGCTCGCTTTGCGACTGAGAACTTCGGCATTGATTAAAAGAACTTTTTTAATATCCGGCTGATCAAGAAGCATATATGCCTCCAATAATCCGATAATGAAAGCCGCACAACCTTGATTAATATCCAAGCATAAAACATCGGAACTTAATCCCAATTTTCCATGAATAATATTACTTGTGGGAGGCATAAAATGTTCAGGCGACTGAGTCATAAGTATCAAAGCGCTGACGTCTTCCCTTTTAAGCAAGCCATTATCAAATAAATAATTAATTCCGAAAACCGCTAAATCCGAAACGTTGGTTCCTTCTTCAACAATGCGATGTTTATTATAGCCCATCGCCAATTTCAGTTTCATAGATTTTGCCGGAGAAAAGTTATAATTACTTATTTCCTCTTCAAAAGCAATTTCCTGTTGAGGGAGAACCGTCAATATTCCACTGATTCGTTTGTTATGCCAAATAAATTTCAAACTCATATACTTACGCCGTTTTTCTTTAACAATGCTTCGATTCTTTCGACCGATGAAAAATTTTCAGGCAACACATCGACGCCATCAATCGAAATCCCGAATTTTTCATCGAACGTATTCACAAGCATAACTACATCGAATGAATCAAGCATTCCGGCTTCTATAAAATCAACATCCTTACTGAAATCAAATTCAGGACGCAATTCCGTTAAAATTTCAATGATTTGCTGTTTCATTTTAATTATTTTTGATAAATGTATAATCTTTTAATCCATCGAGCTTAGCGCCCATAAATTTATGAATGGATTTAACTTTTTTATTCTCCGAATTAACCCAAAAGTACATATAATTCACATTCCTTGAAACCATAATATTAAAAAGATCAAAAAGTAATTTTAGCCCTTTATTACTGTTATCTATCCATATTTGCGAATATAATTTTTGGTTTTTTATCGAAAAAATAAGTACACCTTCAATTTGTAAATCGGTGATATTAATAATTACATTTCCCTGCTCAATCGACAACTTCAATTCTTCGTGCGAAGGCAAGTAATCCATATATATCGAAAAAAAATCGCTATCATACAGTAAATGATATATTTCATCTTCCTGTGCCTGCTCAGCATATACAATTGTTCCTATTTCTTCTTTTGGAAGAATCTTTGTATTATAAAACCTTTCATATACGCCAATTAGCTTAAAACCAGCTTTTTGCATCAATTGTTCCCAATGAGTTATATCGCCTTTTGTAGGAACATTTACAACATTGGTTCCTTTCAAAGCATTTAACTCTTTTGCTGCATCTTCCAAATCATCAGATAAAACATAAATTCTGTTATAGCCGGTAAATGGTTTTGCAATCAACAATGTATGAGTAGTTTTACAAAAATAGTCATCCAGAGTAAGCGTTTGATTGAAATAATTTGAATATAAAGGTTTTAGGGAATACATTTCACTAATGTATTCTTTCACTTTTTCTATATCCATTTTTTCCATGCCAACAATCTTTTTAACTAATATTGGATTACAAAGTTAGTCAAATTTTACGTCAATTAGCTCAATTAAGTCGGAAACCGATTGAATATTACGTATATCCGTTGTTTTCAATTGTTTATCAAAATTTTCATCAACAAATACAATTATACCTAAAGATTGCATGGAATCTAATATGAGTGGTGAATTTTCCGTCAACTGTTCTATTTCAATTACCTCTTCCAATTTAGTCAAAAATATTTCTTTTGTCATTTTGTTAATATATTTTTATTCAAATAGATTTTTGTAACTTTAACCTGTCAATTTTCCCATTGGCGCTCAAGGGCATTTCGTCCAAGCGATATTGCTTTGTCGGCAACATATATTTAGGGACAAACTGTAACATTCGCTTACGAAATTCTCCTATATTCAGATCTGCTTCCGTTTGATAAAACAGCACAATTTCTTTTTGCTCCTGATTATACACTACGCATACTGTTTTCACAAGTCCTGTTCCCAATACCGCATTTTCAATTTCGCCCAATTCAATCCGGTATCCAGCATGTTTTATCTGAAAATCCTTTCGTCCGACGTACATAATTTCTCCCCGTTCGTTCCGGTAAACCACATCGCCGGTTCTGTAAATGATTTCCGGATAATGCGGATTCAAAGGATTTTGCACGAAAACCTTCGCAGTCTTTTCCGGATCGTTGTAATATCCCATTGCCAAAGACGAGCCTCTCACGCATAATTCGCCCTGTTCATTGGTTTTTGCTTCCCGGTCGTCAGCCGTAAGAATCAAAACCCCGCTGTTTCTGCATGGCTTTCCGATGGGTAATGGTTCATCATCCGTAAATTCCCGATCAACAATATAAAAAGTACAATCGACTGTGATTTCAGTAGGTCCGTATAAATTGGCATACAAGCAATCAGGCAAATGTTTACGCCAATAGTTGAGATGGCGATTGGGCATGACTTCGCCTGCAAAAAGTATTTTCCGAAGATATTCGGGTTTCTTTTGCCCCAGCAAATCATAATTCGCAATATTTATCAATACAAACGGCACCCAGAAAACAAAATTCACTTTCTTTTCGTTGAGTAAATCCAGCAATTTTGCAGGAAATGCGTAATATTCATCCGGAACGATTAGCAATTCGGCTCCGGTAGCAAACATTAAATACAAATCCAGCGTAGAATTATCGAAATAAAACGGCGCCTGATTAGCTATTACGGTATTTTCATCCACATCAAACGTCTGAATCGCCCAATCGATATAATCAATCACCCCGCGATGAGAAATGACTACTCCTTTGGGGTTTCCTGTCGAGCCGGAAGTGAAAATCGAATAAACAGGGTCGGTATCAATCACCCCTCCCATCATTGCGAACAAAGCCCCCTCTAACTCCCCCGAAGGGGGAGAACACTCCCCTCCCTTTTTGGGGAGGGGTTGGGGGAGAGGTGTTTTATCAGTTATACAAATTATTTTCCCTTCATACAACGATTGTAATCTTTCATAATTAGCTTCATTGGTCAAAATTATTTTCGACTGCAAAGAATCAAAAATACTTTTTATCCGGCTGTCCGGTGATTTGGTATCAACAGGCACATAAAAGTTTCCGGAATAATTGACCGCAGCAAAACTCATTACCATATCGCAACCTTTTTGCATAAAAACGGCAATCGGATGATTTTCCAGCCCTGATTCCGCAATACATCCGGCAATACGCAAGGCTTGGCTTTGAAGCTGCTTAAAAGTCAAAGTCTTTTGTGTATCATCGACGGCAATCTTATCAGGATAGCGTTTCGCCGTCTGATCAAGATAATGAGTAACGTTTATTTGCATCAAAGATTTGATTTATAAGTCAAAAATTCATTATAATCCCGGATATAATCAGCTTCGTCATATTTATGTGAAGCCATCACCAAGCAAATAGCGCCGGAAGAAAAATTGCTCAATTCCCGCCAAATTCCCGGTACGACATGCAATCCGTAATAGGGGCGATTCAAAGAAACGATTTTCTTGTTCTTTCCGTCGTCCAAGGCAATATCAAAGCTTCCGCTAACGGCTACTATTAATTGCTGCAATTCTTTGTGCGCATGACCACCGCGAAGTTCACCGCCCGGAATATCATATAAATAATATACCCTGTGAATATCAAACGGTAAATCTATCGAATTATTCAATGCGGTAATATTACCTGCTCGATTGTGTATCTTTGGTAAAGTAAGTATATTGCAATTATAAATAATGGAATCCGTCATTTCGCTTGAGTCAAATTTATAAAAGCATCAAAATCATTAATATAATCTTCTTCCGAATAAAATGTAGATGCTAAAACTAAGCACACGGCATTCGTCGAAAAATTCTCCATGTGGCGCCAATACATTTCCGGCACATAAAGTCCCTTGTACGACCTATTTAAAGAATAACGAACAGATTTATTCCCATCATGAAGCACAACATCAAAACTTCCTGATAATGCAACAATTACTTCTTTTTGGGTTTTAAAGGCATGTCCGCCGCGAATTTCGCCGCCCGGAACATCATAAATCCAATAAACTCGTTTGATGTCGAATTTCAAATCGGCGCCTTTTTCGATAAATGAAAGATTTCCTCTTTCATCCAATATCTTGGGAATATCAAATTCTTTTACTCCATTGAGAATCATAGGTTAATCAAACATTAGAATTTATTCCTTCCGTACTTTCTTTAAGAAACAGGATTTTTATCGTTTGCAGCATAATAACAAAATCTCTTAACACGGAATAATTGTTTATATAAATCAAATCGTAGCGCAATTTATCTTCTACGCTTGTATTATATTTTCCCTCAACTTGCGCTAATCCGGTCAATCCGGCTTTCACTTTCAACCGAAATCGGTATTCCGGTATTTCCCTTTCAAATTGTTCAGTAAAAAACGGCCGTTCGGGTCGAGGTCCGACCAAGCTCATTTCTCCTTTTATCACATTAATAATTTGCGGAATTTCATCTAAGCGGATTGCTCGCATGAACTTTCCTACCGGAGTTATGCGAGGGTCTTTTACTTCGGCTAACACCGGTCCTGACATTTTCTCCGCATCCGGAATCATTGTCCGGAATTTATAAATCTTAAACAGTCGATTTCCTTTTGTCAACCGTTCTTGCGTATAAAAGATGGGACCTCCGTCCAACTTTATTAAAACTGCCAACAATAATGCTATCGGTAAAGCTATAATAGTGGCAATCGTTCCAAATACTATATCAATCGTTCGTTTTAGAATACGTTCTTCCGGAGAAAATTCCATATTCGCTATACGAAAAGTCGGAATATCGCCTGTTTTATACAAAGAAGATGAAATAATGCTTATATCAGAATACTGAGGAATGAAACATATTTCTTTATTATATTTAAGGCAAAGCGGTAAAATAATTTCTCGCGCTTCCGATTGAATATCAGCACATATAAATATTTCATCAATCATTTCAATTTTTGAAAGCAACGAAGAGTCATAACTGGGATATTGCTCAATTACAGTATAAAAGCGGGAATAATCATGGGAAATAATTTGGCGTAATTTTTCCGCTTCACTGCCCACAATAATAATTTTTTTTATATTTTGCAATCTGCGACTTATGTGCCAATGAGTAAGGTTTTTTAGCATTAAAAGAAAAAAATAAATTAAACCGCTGACGATAATAACACTACGGGGGAAAGCCAATGCCATATCACGCACAAAAAAACATACCCCCATAATTCCGACCATCAGCGAGACTGAAATGAGAAAGACCGTATAAATTACATCTGAAAACGTTTTCAGGTTTATATTGTATAATCCAAAAGAATACATTAAAATAAGATACATGATTCCTATGAACGGATATACACTTCTGAAAGCCTCAAAGTTTTTTTGGTAATCTACCAGCAAACCCTTCGAACTCAATATGTAGAAAGTAAAAAGGATACTACCGTAGATGATAGCCAAATCTAATAAAATAATCAATAATCTTCTCATATAACTATTTAGTCACATAAACAAACCAAAAGTTTATAAGCCTATTGGAAAATATTTCTATAGACTTATAAACTTTTTACAATTATTCTATACCGTATAGTATAATAAAATTACTTTCTCTCAACCATAACAACTACTCTATTCCAATCATTGGGTGGGAACGGTTGTTCTTTATCGCCCTTCCAATCAGAAATGATACGATTTTCATTAATACCTGCACGTTTTAATTCATTAGCAACGGCATCTACACGTTTTTTACTCAATTTCAAATTGTAGGAAGGATTACCTGTTTTTCTATCAGCATAACCAACGATATAAATCTTACTGGCAGGATTCTTCTTTAGAAAATCTACTACTTCAGCAATTTTAGGTTGTTCGGAAGTTTCAATCTTATAAGAATCCAATTGGAAACGAACGTATTGAGGTAAGCATCCGCTATTGTCAACAACCTGAGTTACGATTTGCTGTTTAGGCTTTTCATCGCAACATTTTTGCAGCTTATCCAACAAGTTTTGCTGTCTTTCCAAAATATCCTGATGGTTATCGATCAAATAACGATTGTCATTGATTTTCCTGTTTAGCTTATCAATTTCATCGGCTGTTAACCGCGCAACCTCAGTAAGAGTAGTATAGTTTTTACTGAATGTATATTGAACGCCTAAACCTAAATTAACTACGCCGTCGGCAGAGGATGTTCCTACATAACCGTCAAATTCTTTATCGGTTACATTTGCCTGTCCTTCAAGATAAACAGCCCATTTGTCAGTGACATTGACGTTAACCCGAAGTCCTACTTTTGCAACCCCGTTCCAAAAGTTAGGAGTTGTAACTTTATTATTGAAAGCATGAATAGCGCCAAGACCTGCAAAAGCAATGACGTCAACAGGATTATGTCCGCTATCATGACCACGGAAAAGGTTGGTAAGATTTGCCATGAAATCAAAAGTAGCAGTCCCATAATTAAATTCTTGCATGAAACCTTGAAAACCCCCTGCTGTAACAGCTTTATACGGAGAAAGTACATTACCATTTCCATCGTAAGCAAATGGACCGCCCAAAGGATAGGAGAAATGACCATTCGAAGTATTACCATTCGAATGAACAAAATACCACGATGGATTATCTACATAGGGAAACATATAAGCGCGATTAAACCCTTTTAATGCGCCGCCCATAATTTGAATCTGAGCGCCAAAATATGGATTAAACCATTTCCCTACGTTAATTGCACCACCGAATCCAATTCTCTTACCTAAAGAAAGGTATTGGTCTTGTTCACCGCCAAGCAAATTTGCATCTCCTCCAAGAGAAACAAACCAATTATCGCAATAAGCATTTTTCTCTACAACACTGCGTAGAGCATTCGACTCATTTTGAGCTTGCACACTTTGTTCTGTCTGAGCCATGACTGAAAAAACAACAGTCGAAAGCACTAATGTAATAAAAAATCCAAGAAACCTTTTCATAATTTTATTTGTTTATTTATTTTTATTTTTCATCATAATTAACTCTCACTCTCATATCCATATCCGTAACCATATCCATATCCGTAACCGTAACCATACCCATATCCGTAACCATATCCATAGCCGTAACGTCCCTTACCTTCAGAGAATCCGTTCAATACAAGATTAATATTATTAAGCCGTTTCTCTTCAAAAACATTATTTGCTAAAGAAATAGCAGATTTAGGCGTAAGATTGTTCCGAATTACAAAAAGAGAAACATCGCAAACCCGATTTAACAAGAAAGCATCGGAAACGCTTCCAACAGGCGAGCTATCAATTACGATATATTCGTACTGTTCACGAAGCTTCATAAACATTTCATCCAAAGTTCGCTCAATTAATAATTCATTTGGATTTAATGGAACCATTCCTGAAATCAAAACATCGAGATTTGTTCCATTCGCATTCTTATATATCAAGTTATTAATATTAGTTTCTTCGCCCGTTAAATATGAAATCAAACCCATTTGTTTAGGTAGATTAAAAACTGTATTTATTTTAGGTCTGCGAATATCCAACCCCACAAGAATCGTTTTATACTTTAATGCAAAAGTTAAAGCTAAATTAACTGAAACAAAGGTTTTTCCTTCACCGCTAATCGTAGATGTAACCAAAATGGATTTCTTTTCCGGACTGTCTAAAATAAATTGTAAATTTGTTCGTAAAAGCCGGAATCGTTCCACAATAGCAGTTGTTGCATGTGAAGTAACAACCAAAGGGGTTTTAGTTTTAACTATAGGCAAAGATACGATTATTGGCATATCAACAAATCTCCGCACTTCTTCCTCATGACTAAGCTTATAATTCATTAACTCACGAATGCCTATGATAAGGAACGGAAATATCAATCCTCCGGCTAAACATAAAAAGTAAATCAACGAGCGTATAGGAGAAACAAGTCCTGTAGTTAGTGGACTTTCTATCACCTTGGCGCTGGGAACTGAAACTGCCATGGTAAAATCGATTTCCTGTTTCCGGCGTAACAAATCAACATACAAGTTCGATTGAATAAGTTGCTGACGTACCAAATCGGATAATTCTCTTTCTTTCCGAGGAATATCTTCGCGATCAGAATCATAATTATTCATCATCCCTTCGTATTCCTTCTTTGAAGCATCGCTTGAATATTTCAGAGATTTTATTGAAGTCAATATAGTTTCTCTATACAGTCTAAGGCGTTCATTAGCTTTTTGTACAATAGGAGCATCTTCTTTCGTGTAGGCTAACAAACGATTTCTCTCTGAAAGCGTTCGATTATATTGTGAAATATTGCTTACTAACGTACCATCAGAGACTATTGCTGGTAAAAAATCCTTATCATCGGTATTTTTCTCTACTGCGCTTTGCAAGTAAGATAATTTATGTTCTTCTGTACCCAAGGCGACCAATTTTTTGAAATAGTCATTATTTTCAAACGCATATGTACTGGCGTCACCGTCTAACGCTATACCAATCTGATTTTCTTTTTTGAAAGTTTCGACTGCGCCTTCAGACGAGAGTAAATTGTCATTTATTTCTACCAATCTTTCGCCAATAAATTCAGAAGCGCTTTTAGCAGCCTTATTTTTATCAACCATGGTTTCACGGTTATAGATTTCGAACAAAGACCTTAAGAAATCTTCTCCCCTTCTGGGATTTGTTTCCCGCAAATTTACTTTAACCACTGTTGCTTCTTTGTCAACCAAATCCTCGCGCAAAGCGCCAATATAACTTTGCGCTATGCTTAAAGGCGGGATTATTTGAACATATAAGGGATATTCTTTTTTTAGCGATTCTTTTTCATCTTTCAATAATAACACTTCCCCGATAGGCGTTTTTAATACAGCCGGAATCTCTTGAAATTCATCGCTGAATTTTGTCGATCCGTATTGCCCTTCAATCAGAACCGTTGATTTATCTGTAGAAGATATCGTTAAATAAATTGTTGTATTCAACGATGATATAACATTTTTATCAAGGAATATCTTTACAGGAGGAGCGTCATAATAGCGTCTTCCGGTTCCACCATAAAGCTCCGTATCTTTAAACCGTCCTTTTACATAGTATCTTATAAAAGATTCTTTTTCTACGACAACTGTTTCCAAAAGGTCGCGGGAACGGATAACTTCTATTTCGTTTAGTACAAGACTGTTGCTCGATTCAAGATAGCCTAACCGTTCAAAAACAGACAGTTCGCTATTGCCCATCCCTCCCTTTTTACTATCTCTTAATATTATCTTTGCTCCGACATTATAAATGGGCGTTACATAACGTAAATAGATATAACCCGCAATTAGAAATAAGATGATTGATATTACAAACCATTTCCAGTGAATAAGAAAATTTACAATAAACCATTGAAAATTAATTTCTTTCCCTTGAATTTTAGTATTTTCTTCACGTTTATTATTATCCATGATCTTTTTCTTATTCCGTAATTAAATTAAAATATTATTTAATTGATTTTGCTACAAGATATATGGTAAATGCCAAAGATGCTACCCCGACAATAAAACCATATCTTGGACTAATATCAGTTTGCTGTGTTTTTGAACGACTCGGTAATACGTAAACTATATCATTCTGATGAAGATAAAAATAAGGATTTTGAATCACATCCTCTCTGCTCATATCTACAGAAGCCATTGTATAACCCCCATCGGGTGTAGGTCGATAGATACGTACATCATCTCGTCTGCCATAAGAGGACATACCTCCGCCTAAAGACAATGCTTGCAATAAATTAATATTATCTTTGGGAACTGAATATTGCCCATTAGCTAATACTTCACCTGTAAGCCATATTGTAAAATTGAGCAATCGAACCGTTACTACCGATTGAGCTATTAGCTTTTCACTTAAAAGTTGTTTTAGATATTCTTCTAATTCCTGTTGAGTATAACCTGAAACTTTAATTACTCCTAAGACTGGAAAATCGATCGTACCATCTTTCCTAATCAAAAAAGTTTGACGACCGACTCCTTGATTGATTTCTCCGCTACTGTTTTCAGTGGTAGCCGCAGGAACCAGAGGCAAGTTATAATCGCTTGCCACGCCTGGTTCCCCCGGTACGTTCACCGTAATACCTAATATATCATCCGGTTGAAAGCGAACCACATTTTTATTGCGAAGAGACGGTATGTCCACTACTCTTCCTTTTCTCTCTTCTTGCGTTTGAAAATAAGTAAACTTCCTTGAAGCGCAAGACGAGGCCAAAATCAGTGCTGTAAAGAGAAAGAAATAGAGCTTAATTTTAATCTTCATGCGTATTCCTTGAATTTCTTTTTACCAATGCATAAGCACCCGACAAGAGACTTAAAATTAAAATTCCTTCGCCAACCGGCTCCCTTTGGCTACCGCCACCCGGAGCGCCTGGACCATCTTCTCCGTCCTCTCCTGCTCTAAAGAGTCCGCCTGCTGCTGTTGTATTTCCATTTGATTCAGTAGTAGCCTTTGGCGTAGTGTTACTGTATAATCCTTGCGCCAATGCTGAAGTAGTTCCAACCAAAAAGAAGGATACTATAATCATCGCTGTTATTACATTAGATCTTAGTTTCATCATTCTCCTCCTGATATTAATATAATCTTTCATTTTTTTTACACCTTTTTATTTATTCAAGACTTTTAAAGTCGTCACCTTTTCTCCCCTTACATTAACAATGTAAACTCCCTTTTGGTTAAGCGATGTAGAGAAAGTATTACCTGTAGCTATACCCGAAGCAAAGACACGTCCGGTTACGTCCACCACCTGAACTTTATCACCTTCACTCAAATTCCTCACCGTTAATGTATTATTATCAGTATAAGCATAAACATTTGAAGTTCCTGTTTGTTCGATAGAGGTCATAACCTTACTGTTCAGGTATAAAATAAAACGACTTCGATCAGTACCCGCATCAGCATGGAAAGTATAGACGTCTCCTTTCAATAATTCAGTTTTCTTATTGTTGTTCTTTGTATCTTTCAAGACAGCGCTTACAACCAAATTATCAGCAAAAATTTCATTGAAAGAGAAAGAATAATCGCCGGTAGCCGGAATACTTATTCCTAAAGGAACTACACTTTCCGTATAGGGTACCCCATGATTAAATATTGGTAAATTTCCCTTCATGTCATTTGTAGCAACCAAAGAATATACAATAGGCTCCGTCGTGCTTGTCGTGTTTAACTTAAGATCATCTTTTTTACCACTGAAAGATGTACTGTAACTTTTATTGAATTTAAAATAAGTTGCTGCAGAAAGTGAAGCATCCTTTGAATTGACTAAATTCAAACTGAATTGTCCATAAGGAAAGCTGGAAGAGGCACGCAGAAGTACCGTAGAACTTGGATCCGGTGCAAGAACTAGTCCATTCCCATTAATATATTGAAAACCTCCACCCGTTAAAACTGATTTCAAGTTAGGATTAGTATAATATGAACTATCGGTTTGCACAAATAACGGTGCATACGGACGCATTGTTCTTATTGGAGCCGTAGTCGTCACTGGAAGCGTCGGATTATATTCTTTCCACGTTCCGGCAGCATCATCACGATAATAAATTGTTTTTGTATAATTGATAGTAGGAGTTGCAATTTTTGTAGCAGTACCTAATATATATTCGGTAGAACTTACTCCGCCAAAAACATTCCATCCTTCAGAATATCCAACACTCGCATCTGTAAATGGTTTCTCTCCAGTTTTATATACTGGAGTCGCAAAACTAAGGTCAACGCCTTTGGTTTTTTTAGCAAACACAGAGTCAACACCCCCTGCTCCCCCTACATTCGCGCTAATAAAATCAATCCAAGCGCCGCCCGTAACAGGATCACTTGTCACTCCGGATGCATTTACTTTATTGTTTGAATCCTTAGCCGGAGTCACTGCAATCCTATAGGCTGAACGCGCATACATTATATCCTTGTTAAGACCTACTTTATTCGTATCTAATCGTTGCCAGTTAGAATTATCCGCTGTAATTGCAACAGTGTGTACTAAAGTATCTAAATTAACTCCTCGATTAGCCCGCAATTGCGGATCATAATATTGAACATCGAATGGAAAGGCAGCGCCATCTCCTCGTTGCAGCCCCTGACCGTCTAACGCATTTTTTACTCCCGTTGTCTTAGCGGAAGAAGGACCCATGTTCACTGTAAATGGGAACGACATCATGTACCATATATTTCTCGCGAAGTATTTACGTACAATTACGACGGTATTAGCAGTAGAGGTTACAGTACTTAGATTCCTGAATAAACCATCAATTGAATCGTTGGAATAGAAAAATACCGAATCACTAAATTGGAAATTTCCTCCCACCGCGTTATCAACTCGGGCAACCCCCTTTGGCATAGTAGGTACACCCGCTTCCAAATGCACTTGTCCAACCGAATTCACAGGACCGGCATTATATACATCGCCATATATGGCCATTGGTAATTTTTGCTGCCCCCATAAGCTAATGGCAGCTAAAAACGATAAAAAAATTGTAAATAATCTTTTCATATTGCTATTGTGTTAATTTGTTTTTTATTTTTCATTTATATTGTTATTATTGCTAATATCATTATTATTAGGAGCAACTGTGGCAACAGCGGTTACGTTATTATCACCCGTTTTCCCCCCTTTTAAAAGAATATCAGTTAATATATTTGCTCTTCTAATTTCAAGACTGTCGTTCACGTCCACATCATATTCGGTTTTTAAATCCGGAATAACTAAAGAAACATTTTTAGGAATATTAACCGGCGAACTCAATTTATCTATATTAGCTTTATATATATAAATCCAGAAAGCCGCGTGTCCATAACGTTGTTCGGCTAAGGCGGGGAGACTGACAGATCCGCCCGGCAAAACCAACTCTTGCTTTCCTTCCGCTTTTTTTGTACTTCGGGAATAAATAATCGATCCTGCAATCAAAGCAAGAATAGCTGCGATAACAATAAACAGCAGAACTCCGCTAATACTTATTGGGTATCTTTTCCTTTCCGGTTTATCTTCAATTTGAACATTTGTTCGGTTTGTTTGAACATTTTTTTGCAAATCACCCAGATTAGAATTTCGCTTAAATTGCATTCCGTTATTTCCCAGATTCCCCTTCGTTTCCGGTTTCAAATTGCTATCGGTTAGACTTACCGCAGTTTTTACATCATTTTTCAGTAAGTCGTTACTCTTATTGCTATCTGTTTCCGGCAACGCCTTTATTCCTTCTATGTCTTTTTTTACCTTGCTTATTACTTCTTTATTCTCGTCAATTTTATCAATCGCTATTTCTTTTATTTCCTCATTAAGTTCTCCTTCTTTTTTATTTAACAGACTTCGTAAAGAAGAAGAAAGTATGAAGGAAACATGAATATTATCGTCTTCACTTTTAGTTGGACGAAAAATTCCGACTTTTGGTAAATTAACAATTTTCCCTTCTTTCAAAGGTATAGAAATAATATTATAAATATTCGACGTAACTCTTTTTTTCTCTCTTTCGCCGTCCTCTGACATCACTTGCAAAAAAGAATCCATGTCATTTGGTTTGAATAAGACTGTACGTCTTTCATCAAAAGACTTTAGTTCAAGATGGCCTATATCTGGAATTATAACATTTTCTCCTTTCAAAAGAGTCTCCGTTATAAATAATTCCACACTTTCTACTTTAGTATTCTCGTTAATTGAGTTACTTTTCACCATCTTCTTATGTTTGATTAAACTAAAAAATAAAAAATATACTACTCGACGAATATATAATTATCAATGAGAAGACATAAAATCAATTTCCTTTTCTATAAAAGGAATATCTTCTTCATGTATTCGCGTTTGTATATCCGCCAAAGTCGCGTTTAACGAAGTCAGATAAGTAGCTTTGTAATCATCGTAAATTTCTTCCATTAAACCTTTCTCTTCATACAAAGATGTAACTTCTTGGTCAAAATTACCAATTAATGACTTAAAATCTCTTTCAAACCCCGTTAACAACGCTAAAAATTGCTCCAGAACCTCTCTCTGGTAAGCAAATGAATTTATTTTTGCCATAAAAAATCAAATAGAATTTAAATATAGTTGTTTTAAACCGTTTTAACTAAAATATCTTGCAAAGGTAATGTCATTTATGCAATACTCACTCATAAATTCTTACCCTTTTGACATATATTTTTACCATTTAGGATATCCATCTGTAATTTTCTTCAGATTTTTCAAAAATAGCCGAAGGAGATCCCCCTAACTGCGTCTTACAAAAAACAGCAAAATGCTGATAAGACGAAAAATTATATTCATTGGCAATTTCTTGTAATGATTTAATTCCTTGATAAATATCAATTGAAATTTGTTTTGCCTTTTGTTTTTGCATCCATTTATATGGGGAATCATTAAAACATTTTTGAAATTTTTTAATAAATCCCGATGTAGAATAATTAGCTAATTTAGCTAACTCTTTAACGTTCCTTGCATTTAAATAATTACTTACCACAAACTTTTTAAAATGAATATCGTTTGACAGTATACATTGCAAAAACTGTGCCAATTCATCTCTTTGATAATAATAAAAAAGTAAAAAGAATAATTCTTGCCGTTTCAACTCAAAAAAATTCGGAATACGAATGCCATCTTTCAAATAATGATCAATCAAAGAAAGATATAGGGAAACCATTTTTTTTATAGGCAATTTGAAAAATTTTACCGTACACTCTCTGTCATACGGAATCACCTCTTTAATCCATTTTTGTTCAGTGCACCAAGTTTCCAATGGAACATAGCAAATAATCAAGTGCGTTTGTTCCAATATGGTAATTTCATACAAATTATCGCTTTGTGCCATAAACATTTCTTGAGAAAAAACGGTATGAGCTTCTTCGCCATTCATTCTAAAACGTAAACTTCCCGTTTGAATAAAGAGAATTACCGGATCGTATGATAATTGTTTTTCAATGCAATAACTTTTTGGTAAATTTAAACTTTCCCAAATTTTTTGAGGTTTCAATATTGTATCACTTTCTCTCAATACTTTATCTTATTTCTGCTGCAATTCCTTAATCAATATAATCGATCGTTTCTTCGCCTATCAGTTGACGCAGTGTATTTTTCAGTTTAATATACTGAATGAATAAATCATGCTCGGCAATATGCTCATTATCGTGCATCGGACTTTTGAAATAGAACGATAACCATGATTGGATACCGCTTAAGCCCGCACGTTTAGCTAAATCTGAAAATAATACCAGGTCCAGACAAAGCGGAGCGGCTAAAATGGAATCGCGGCACAGGAAATCGACTTTCAATTGCATCGGATAACCTAACCATCCGAAAATATCAATATTATCCCATCCTTCCTTGTTGTCCTTACGTGGCGGATAATAATTAATTCTGACTTTATGGTAAATGTTGTCGTAAAGTTGCGGATAAAGTTCGGGCTGCAAAATATTATCAATGACCGACAATTTGGATTCTTCTTTGGTTTTGAAAGAACCGGGGTCGTCCAATACTTCGCCGTCCCTGTTGCCTAATATATTGGTAGAAAACCATCCGCTCAAACCCAGCATACGGGTTTTCAACATAGGCGAAAGCACGGTTTTCAACATGGTTTGACCTGTCTTAAAATCTTTTCCGCAAATCGGCGTTTGCGTTTGTGCAGAAAAATCCCACATAGCCGGCATATCAACCGTCAGATTCGGAGCGCCGCTTATATAAGGAATGCCTTCTTCCAAACAGGCATAAGCATAAATCATGGAAGGCGCAATTTCGGAATTGTTTTCTTTCATTGCTTTTTGCAAGGCGGGAAGCGTTTGATGCACTTCGCTGATTTGAGTATATACCTCAGTGCTTCCACACCAGATACATACCACTCTATCTAAATGATTATTTGCTTTAAATGCTTGAATATCTTTACGCAGCGCTTCCTTCAAATCCCATTTGGTGGGAGCTTGTTTTACCCATGTGCCATGCAACCGTTTGACATAATTTTGATCAAACACTGCTTTCATGGGTTTGAGCGCTTGCAATTCATCTTTTACTTTATCCAAATCTTCTACGGTTAACACTTCCGCATGACGGGCAGCTTCATAAGCATTGTCTTCAAAAATATCCCATCCTCCAAAGACAATATCGTTTAAATCCGCCAAAGGCACAATGTCTTTGATTTTTAAGAAACGGTTTTCTTCTCTCTTTCCTAACCGGATAGTCGCCAGTTGAGTAATCGAACCGACAGGTATTCCCAATCCTTTGCGGGCAATGAATGTCCCTGCAATAAACGTTGTAGCTACCGCGCCTCCAATGCCTATAACCAGCACGCCAAGTTTGCCATTTGCTTCTTTGATTTGTATTTTTTCCATAACACTTTTTATTATATTCACCGGCAGAAAAACTTCAACCGTTATCTTTTTTTATAAATGAACTCTATAAAACTTCATTATTTTGACCCTGCAAAGGTATAATATTTTTAGTAAAGAAACAACCTTCCATTAAAAATTTGACCTTATATTTAAAAATTCAACTGATTTCATTGGTCAATAAATGAATTTTCATTACTTTTGTAATTCATTTTTACTATTTGAATGGAAAAAATTACTGCGATCATTAATCCTGTTTCAGGTACAGCCTCAAAAAAACGAATCCCGGATTTATTGAATCAATATATTCCTTCGGATAAGTTTGAAAAACAGTTTTTTTTCACTGAATATCGCGGACATGCGTTTGAACTTGCAAGTCAGGCAGTCAAAGAAAAAGTCGATTATGTAATCGCTGTAGGCGGTGATGGTACCGTCAATGAAGTAGCGCGAGCCTTGGTCGAATCTTCGTCTGTGTTAGGAATTATACCCATGGGATCGGGTAACGGCTTGGCAAGAGATTTGGCAATTCCTATGGATAGCCGCAAAGCGTTGGAAGTAATATTAGAACAAAATGTAAGAACCATTGATTACTGTAAAGCAAATAACCGAATTTTCTTCTGTACCTGTGGCGTGGGATTTGATGCTTCCGTATGCGAACGCTTTGATAAAAAGAAGCATCGCGGTCCTTTGACTTATATGAGAAGCATTGTTGCCGAATATCTACAATTTAAGCCGGATACCTATGACATCATCTTTGAAAACGAAGTTCTTAGCAAAAAAGTTTTTTTGGTGACTTTCGCAAATGCTTCGCAATATGGGAATAACGCTTATATTGCGCCACAAGCCGATATGAACGATGGAATGATGGATGTTGCCGTTCTTTCACCTTTTTCTCCGTTAGACGTAGGGCATTTAATAGTCCAAATGTTTACCAAACAAATGCCGAAGAATCGTAAGATACAATATTACCGGTCTAAAAAATTAGCATTAAAACGAAAAAAGCCCGGAGTCGTACATATTGACGGCGAACCGGTGTTTATGGACAAAATCATTTCTTTGGAAGTTTTCCCTAACGGATTAAATGTAATGGTTCCTCCTGAGCCAGCGCTTCCGGTATATAGCGTCGCTTCTTTTTTCAGTAATCTCTCTTATTGGTGGAAAAAAGCAAACAAATGAAACAAAAGAACTTATTTCATATAGTTATTGCCACCGGATTTGGTTCCGGTTATTCTCCAATAGCGCCGGGAACAGCAGGCGCAGCTTTAGCAACCCTCCTCTGGTTCGGACTGTCATTATTCTTTTCCTATACCTTATTATATATAGCAACATTTTTTCTTATTGTTTTATTTACTATACTTGGCGTTTGGTCGTCGGGAATCATGGAGACCTGTTGGGGAAAAGACCCATCCAGAGTTGTGGTTGATGAAATGGTCGGCGTGTGGATTCCGCTACTAAGCGTAAGTGATGGAAATATTTACTATGCATTAACGGCATTCCTGCTGTTTAGGCTCTTTGATATTTTTAAACCATTAGGTATAAGAAAATTGGAAGCCATTGAAGGCGGATGGGGAATCATGCTCGACGATATATTGGCAGGAATGTACAGTTTACTTATTTTGTGCGGATTACGATGGATCATTGGATAAAAAAAAGCGCTAAAGCAATTTCAGGCAAAGGGGGAATCTTCATGTTCCTCCGCGCTCAATTATCGTCTCAATTGTCCAGTATTACTGATTTTTTGATTACTATTATATTAGTCAATCTGTTTCAAGTCTTCTATGTTTATGCAACTTTCATCGGCTCGGTTTGCGGAGGAGCCACCAATTGCGTAGTTAATTACCGGTGGACTTTCAAAGCGATGGATGTAAAAAAGCGTTATGTTGCGCTTCGTTACTTAGTAGTATGGGGCGGAAGTATTTTTTTTAATACATCCGGTGTTTTTTTAATGACCGAAATGATAAGAAAGATACGTTGGGTAGTAGAATTTTCAAATCTCTTTTTCGAAAATATATTTATTCTACCCAAGATTATTGTTTCATTATTTATCGGATTTGTATGGAATTACAATATGCACCGGTACTTTGTTTTTAAAAATTTAAACTTAAAACGTTTTTTTCATTCACATGATTTGATGGATAATACAAAATAATTCAGTACTTTTGAACATGATTTTCAAATATATGTTAGGATTAAATCATTCACTATAATTAATATAGCTTCAATGAAAGTGAGAGATATTGCTCAGCAAGCCATTTATAAGATTATCGACCCTGTCGTGTACAGCATGGTCAAATTGGGAATTACGCCAAATTTTGTTACAGCTACCGGTCTGGTTATTAATATCATTGCAACTGCTCTTCTTATTTATGCCGCTATTCATGCCGAACGGGGAGATTTCACATACGTCGGCTGGGCGGGATTAATCATTTTATTCGCCGGTTTGTTTGACATGCTGGACGGACAAGTGGCGCGCGCCGGCAAAACAGCTTCTCGCTATGGCGCTCTATTTGACTCCGTACTTGACAGATACAGTGAACTGATTGTGCTTTTCGGTATTTGCTACTATCTTATTCTTCAAGGTTATTTTTTCAGTTCTTTATTCGGCGCTATTGCATTAATCGGGTCTATGATGGTTAGTTATGTAAGAGCGCGAGCCGAAGGATTAGGCATCGAATGTAAAGTCGGCTTTATGCAACGTCCCGAACGAGTGATATTAATCAGTGCCGGAGCTATTTTTTGCGGCGTTTTTTACTACTTTGCAGGCGATTATAAAATATATGTTTCCGGTCTTTCATTCCCTGTATTCGAGCCAATTCTCATATTGGTGATTCCGTTAGTTATTGTTGCAATATTTTCAAATGTTACCGCCATCGGCAGGTTGAACTATTGCCGAAAAGTTTTAAAAGAAGAAGATAATCCGGAGCAATGAAGATTAAAATAACATTTCCTTCACTGTGGGAAAGTATTATTACAATAAGTATTATTTTCGCTTTCAGTATTTTAACAGCTACCTTTGTCGGCTTTCGTCCCGAACATTTTTTGCTGATTATTTTTTTCAGCATACTCTTTTTCCTAAATAAAGAATCCAGAAAATTAGCCGCAGCTTTACTTCCATTCCTCATTTTCGGCATTTCATACGATTGGATGAGGGTTTTTCCAAACTATACGGTCAATCCCATTGATGTGGAAGCCTTGTACAATTTAGAAAAATCGATTTTCGGAATAACAGTTGATGGAATCAAGCAAATTCCCTGCGAGTATTTTGCAATTCACGAACATCCGGTAGCAGACTTTTTATCGGGAGTTTTTTATTTAGGCTGGGTGCCTATTCCGCTTGGTTTTGCCATGTATATGTACGCAAAGGAAAAAAGAAATATATTTTTGCGGTTTGCCTTGGTTTTTCTTTTTACAAACCTCCTTGGATTTATATGTTATTATATTTATCCGGCAGCTCCGCCGTGGTATGCTATGGAACACGGATTCACTCCGATTGTAACGACTCCCGGAAATATGGCGGGCTTGTCGCGTTTCGACGATTTGATTCATTATCCGTTATTTGCATCTTTATATGGTAGAAACTCCAATGTCTTTGCCGCATTTCCTTCTTTACATTCCGCTTATTTAGTGATTACATTGTTTTATGCTATATATGGAAAAAGTCCGGTTGCAATGAAAATCGTGATTGCAATATTTATGCTTGGAATTTGGAGTACGGCGGTTTATGCAGCGCACCATTATGTGATAGATGTTCTGGCGGGCATTGTCTGCGCATTGATTGGTATTTTCGGATTTGAATACGGACTGATGAAACTTCCTTTTTTCAAAAGGTTTTTCAACAAATACCTGAGTTATATTGTTTAGTGTAATATGAAAGAAAAACTGATCAGTAAGGACGATATTCGCAGTTTACATCCCATTCTGCGGGGAAGGTTTGGAAACTCGCTTCTGAAAATGATTTTCAGCATCACCGGAATGAATAAAGTCAACGGCGTTTACGATGGTTCAAAATACCAGACCGGCGTAGGATTCGTAACCGATTTACTCGACCGGCAAGGCATTGTCCGGATTGTAGAAAATGAAGAAGTGTTAGATTCATTTCAGAATCAAGCTTTTATTACTGTATCCAATCACCCGTTCGGTCATATCGACGGCATTATTATCATCAGCGTAGTCGCCGCTAAGCGAAAAGATTTCAGGATGATGGTCAATTGGATGCTAAACCGGATCGACACGATGGAAGAAAATTTTATCGGAGTAAATCCTTATAGCAAAGAGAGTAAAATGGCAAACGTAAAATCCAGTTTCGGAGGAATGAAGCAATGTTTAGAACATTTGAAAGAAGGTCATCCACTCGGTTTCTTTCCAGCGGGAGGCGTTTCGACTTCTCATCTGACTCACACCAAGGATAGAGAATGGCAAACTTCTGTATTGAAATTGATTAAAAAAGCCCAAGTACCTATTGTCCCTATATATATTTCCGGAACTAATTCGTGGCTTTACCGCTTTCTGGGATTTATCGACTGGCGGATACGCACGATTCGCTTACTACACGAAGTAACCAACAAAAAAAAGAAAAAGATATACATCCGGTTAGGAAACCCCATTTCAGTGGAAGAGCAATCGCAATTTGACGATATCAAAGCTTTTGGAGATTTTTTGAAAGCAAAAACCTACGCGCTGCAAAAGGAAAGAAGTCCGGGAGTCATTTAACCTTCATCTTTCGTCAAATCCAATTTTTCATTATCGGAACCGCGTTCAAAATATTGTTTTTTTAACGGGTTGGCATTGATTTCATTATCTAATTTTCGCGTATTGAAAATATCAACGACTCTATATAAAGCGTTCCGGAAAGAGATTTCCGAACTTTCATTCTTTCCGGCTTTTTCGTAAGAAACGCCATCGTAGGAAGCCGTTACAACGAAAGGCAAATCAGCCCAATAGTAAACGCCGCCTTCAAATGAGATAGACCGGAAAGGTATCAATCCCTGGTCGTAATACATGGCAAGCGTTGCGTCGAACCTTGTATATTCGCCGTCCCCGAAGAAATTGTCGGCGGAATAAGGTCCAAAGCAGATAACGCCCGCATCATTAGCCGCTTTTACAGCAGGAATAATCACTTCGTTTTCTTCCTTTCCAAATAATTTCTCTTTGATTCCTACGCCCGGATTCAACGACAATATGGCAATGCGCGGATTTGTAACCATAAAATCATGTATCAAAGTAGAATGTAACGCCTTGATTTTCGCGGTTAAAAAATCGACAGTCAAATGGGAAGCGGTTTCAGATAAAGGAATTTTGTCATTTGCCAAAGCAATCCGGAACGTCTCGCTGAGTAACATTTTTAACGGACGTTTTCCTGCAACTGCGATGGCAGATAAATCAACGGTTTCGTCCCGGTTGGAAGGCGCCACTACCAATACGTCGATAAGACCCGATTGCAAGTCTTTCAATGCCAACTGAAAAGCCGACTGAGCCAATGCTTCCGACTCCGAAGTTGAACGTCCAAATTCTACCGTTGTTTCTTCATTTCCACAATCAATAACATTCAGGCGATTCATTCCGGCATCTCCAGCGTGGTGAATTGTGTTAAAATTAACATGGGGGAGATTCATGACTTTTCGCTGATAAGCCAGAACTTTGGAAGAACCGTAAATGACAGGAATACACATTTCGAAAATCCGAATATCTTCAAATGTCTTCAGTATTAATTCGTAAGCTATGCCGTTAATATCGCCGTGACTAATTCCGACCTTTATTATTTTTTCACTCATGTTGTATCGTTTAAATAAGTGTGCAAAGATAAGAAAGAATTATGAATTGCGAAGGTAACAATAAAAAATATTTTTTGTCTTCAAAAAGCAAATCTTTTACTATATTTGTCGCAATTATTTAGTGGTATTTATTGATTAAAAGACCCGCAGGTAACAGTAAGTTATAAGTGAAAATTAAATATGTATGCTTTATTAATCTCCCGATCCCTTCCCATTCCGGAGAAGGCAATTGCTAAAACGCTGGATTTGTTGGATGAAGGCGCAACCATTCCTTTTGTCAGCCGTTACCGTAAAGAGGCGACCGGCGGGTTGGATGAAGTCCAAATCGGAGAAATCAAACAACTTTACGCCAAGTTACAGGAATTAAGCGACCGGAAAGAAACGATTCTTCACTCCATTGATGAACAGGGAAAATTGACGCCCGAACTGAAGGCGCGGATTGAAAATACTTGGGACAGTACGGAATTGGAAGACATTTATCTTCCCTATAAGCCTAAAAAACAAACCCGTGCCGAAATTGCGCGTAAGAAAGGCTTGGAACCTTTGGCAAAAATCCTGATGATGCAAAATGAGCAGGATATTTACAGTAAAGCTGAACGGTTTGTCAAGCAAGAAGTAAACAATGTGGAAGAAGCTTTGCAAGGCGCTCGCGACATCATTGCCGAATGGGTCAATGAAAACGAATCCGCCCGGAACAACATCCGGAATATTTTCCGGCGGGACGCAATGATTGTTTCCAAATTGGTAAAAGGAAAGGAAGAAGATGGCGCAAAGTTTCGGGATTATTTTGATTTCAAAGAGCCGTTGTTCCGTTGCTCTTCCCATCGGCTGTTGGCTATGCGGCGAGGCGAAGCGGAAGGTATTCTGCGAGTGAGCATTTCGCCGGAAGACGAACAATGTTTAGAAACGCTTGACCGGCGATTCGTGAAAGGAAATACTCCTTCATCCGAACAAGTGGCAATCGCAGTGAAAGACAGTTACAAACGCTTGTTGAAACCGGCGATTGAAACGGAATTTGCCGCATCATCCAAAGAGAAGGCTGATATACAAGCAATCAAAGTTTTTGCTGAGAATTTACGGCAATTGCTGCTGGCGCCTCCACTTGGACAAAGGCGCGTACTTGGAATTGATCCGGGATTTCGCACCGGCTGCAAAGTGGTTTGTCTTGATGCACAAGGTAATCTGTTGCATAACGAAACGATTTATCCGCATCCTCCACAAAATGAAAAATACAAAGCGGCTATGAAAATCACTTCTTTGGTAAGCGCTTATGCCATCGAGGCGATTGCCATCGGCAACGGAACTGCCGGCAGAGAAACCGAACAATTCATAACCAACTTACAATATGACAGGAAATTACAGGTTTTCTCCGTTAGCGAAGACGGAGCTTCGGTTTATTCGGCATCACCTATTGCGCGGGAAGAATTTCCGGAATACGATGTGACGGTTCGCGGCGCGGTTAGCATCGGAAGACGATTGTTGGATCCATTGGCAGAATTGGTGAAAATCGATCCTAAATCCATTGGAGTCGGGCAGTATCAGCATGATGTAGATCAAAGCGAATTGAGAAAATCACTGGATCAAACGGTTGAAAATTGCGTTAATCAAGTCGGAGTAAATCTGAATACTGCAAGCAAGCATCTGCTGACATACGTTTCCGGTTTGGGTCCTTCGCTGGCGCAAAATATTGTGAATTATCGCACGAAAAACGGCGCTTTCAAGTCTCGGAAAGAATTGCTGAAAGTATCGCGCTTGGGAGAAAAAGCGTTTGAACAGGCGGCAGGATTTCTTCGTATTCCGGATGCTGAAAATCCTTTAGACAATTCAGCGGTACATCCTGAGAGCTATCCTGTGGTTGAAGCAATGGCGAAAGATTTGAATTGCAATATCCGTGATTTAATTAAGGAGAAAACCATAAGAGATACTATTCAATTAAATAAGTACCAATCCGAAAAAACAGGAATGCCAACGCTTTTGGATATTATGCATGAGTTGGACAAACCCGGACGCGATCCGAGGGCTGCTATTCAAGTCTTTGAATTTGATCCAAATGTAAAAACACTCGCTGATTTGCGGGAAGGTCAGATACTTCAGGGCATCATTACTAACATCACCCGTTTTGGTTGTTTCGTCGATATAGGAATTAAAGAAAACGGATTGATTCACATTTCCAATTTAGCCGACCGGTATGTTTCGGATCCGGCGGAAGTGGTTTCACTCCATCAACACGTACAAGTGAAAGTGCTTAATATTGATTCGGAAAGAAAACGTATTCAATTGAGTTTGAAATTAAACGGTTAAAATAAGAGAGGACGCCAATTTTGACGCCCTCTCTGCTTTTTCAATCTTCTGTTAGAGATTATTTATTCTACAAACATTACAACACGATTCTTTTCATTGATTGCAAACGGTTGTACTGTATCGCCTTTCCAATCCAATATTAACCGCTTACTTTCAATACCGTATTTCGTAACCAATCGATTAGCTACTGCTTTTGCACGTCTTTGAGACAATGCCATATTGTATTTGGGGTACGCTGTTTGTACGTCTGCATATCCTACAACATTAAGTTTCTTGCCCGGATTTGATTTCAAAAACTCAGCAGCTTTTTGAACTTTGATTTCCTGTTCGGGATCAATAATTGATTTGTCAATACGGAAGAATACAGGTTCAAGAACTGTCTTTGCAGGGGGTGGTGGCGGAGGCGTCGGAATTGCTTCATAATTAGCCACAAGATTACGATCTTTGTTCAGTGCGAACGAATAGTTTGGACTCGTTGAAACAGAGGTTCCATTCTCAGTCCAGTTCACGAAACGACAACCGCTTCGCGGCGTTGCTACTGCTGTAACATTTGTTCCTGCATTAAACGTTCCGGCTCCACTTACTGTTCCACAATTCGTATCGTTTGAGCGTAAAGCTAAAGTGTACTGCGTCGGCTGCTCTTGTTGTACAACAACAGGAGGAGTAATGATTTCTTTTTTAGCAGCTTTGCCAAAATTATAAATAAGTCCGACAGACGCCGATGCTATTCCATCAAGCTTATTGGGAGATGACAGAAAGCCCAAATACTGTTGAGGATTTGCTCCAGTAATAGTAGGACTATCTTTAGATTTCCATCCATCAAAATTAGCATCAGCAATATTTAGGCCCAAATTAATGTAAGCAGCCCAATTATGCGACAATCTAAAAGTGTTCAATAATCCTACGCCGCCCAAAAGAGAAGAGAATGAGCTAACGTTATCCGGTCGATTTTTAGCATTAAAATCATATCCGCCGCCAATTCCTAAATAGGGAATAAGATTATAAAACCGGTCAAAAGAATAGGAGCGGAAAAGATTAGTTAAATTAAGCATTAAATCCACACGGCCTGCGAGATATTTCTCATGCTCCATCCATCCCATTGATACTCCCTTTTTGTTAAAGAAAGGATGTAATGAACCGCCCTCAACAAGGAGACGAGCTCCCACTTTGTGACTAAACCATTTACCCAAAAATACATTTCCGTCCAAAGAAGGCTTTTGCCATACCTTGGCATCTCTTCTGGTGTTGTCATTAACGTACACATTTCCTTGAGCACCGGCGCCAAGAAACCAATTCTTACCGTTGTTTTCTTCTTGATTAGTGTCTGAGGATACCACTCTTGAATTTTCCTGAGCCATGACAGAAAAAAGAAAAGCAAAACTAAAAACTAATAGTAAATTAAATTTTTTCATAAATCATTATAATTATAATTAGACATTTTTTTCGAATTTATTGATGTTTATTTTATATTCCCAATATTTCAACGCAAATTTTATGCCACAAAGATAAATGAAATTTATTATATTCCAAAAAAAATTCATGTTTTTTTATTGAAATAAATAAAATTGCCATAAATTAATATTATTATACAGGATTTTTTTTTGAATTTTCATTGATTTCCCAAAAAATGGATACATTTGTATTCAAAAAATATTATTAATATGTGCAACCAATTTTTATTTTTGTTATTGTTGCTTCCGGCATCAATCGTATGTGGTTAATGATTAATGGTAAATATATGAAGAAAATTGTATTGATATTTTTATTAGTTGGTTGTATTGCCACATTGTACGGACAGAATGACGCCCTAATAGACAGCGTTGTAAATAACTTTACTAAACAACTTTCTGTCTTTCCACAGGAAAAAATCTATCTGCATACCGACAAACCTTATTATATTACCGGAGAGAAAATATTTTTCCGAGCTTTCCTGTTAGATGCTTTTTATAACAGGCTGGAAATACAAAGTCGTTATGTTTATGTCGAATTAATCAATCCGGCGGATTCGGTAGCGCAACGGTTGAAAATAAGACCGGACTCTATCGGACTGTTTTATGGGGCAATTTCACTTCCTGAAGACTTACCGCAAGGTAATTACAAAATACGGGCTTATACGCAATATATGCGTAATCAGGGGGAAAGTTCGTTTTTTTCTAAACGGGTCAAGATAAGCGATCCGCAAATCTTATCGGTACAAACCGAGCGTGATTTTCAGTTTACCGAAGATGGAAAAATAAATGTCAGCCTGCGCTTTATTGATGTGAAAACAAATAAATCTATTATTCCACAGTCGATTAGCCTCCGATTGAATCAAGATCCGACTTTTACAAAACGACCGGACAAAGAAGGCTGGGTTCGCGTTAAATTAACCGTTTCGCCCAATGCGCCAACACGGGTATTGTACGCTGAATTTACCAACAATCGAAACGTATTCAAGCAATATATTCCAATTCCTTATCTTGAAGGTGATTTTGACGTTTCATTTTATCCCGAGGGCGGACGCTTAATTGCCAGACAATCGTCGAATGTAGCATTCAAAGCGCTCAGTTCCACAGGAACAGCATTAGATATAAACGGAGAAATCATTGATTCTAAAGGCAACATCATTACCGGATTTAAAACCCTTCACGACGGGATGGGTGATTTTTATATGAATCCCATGCTTGACGAACATTATCAGGCGGTTTGTCATTACGGCGATCGCACGCTCCGGTTCGATTTGCCGCAAGCTCAAAAAAATGGGCTTGCATTAAAAGCCATGATTCGGGACAATAAATTGTGGATATCAGTTAATAAACAGGAATCGGTTTCCTGTCCCGAACTTTACCTGTTAATCCATTCCCGTGGTCTGGTTGCTTATGCAAAAGCATGGGATTCCTCAAAAGATTTTATCACTATTGATAAATCTGTATTTCCTTCGGGAATCATTCATATTCTGTTGTTAACAAAAGATTTACAAATAATAAGCGAACGTTTGGTTTTTCTATTGAATAATGATCAAGGACTTGCCGAATTAAAAACACAAAAAGAAACTTATCGAAAAAGAGAATCGGTACAAACGGAGATTCATCTGAAAGACGCAGAACAGCAACCCTTAACAGGAAATTTTTCGATTGCTGTTACCAATGATAAAGAAGTGATTGCAGATACTACTTTAAGCATCTTGTCCGGCATTTTATTACGGTCGGAATTGAAAGGGACAATTGATAATCCTGAATATTATTTTCAAAAAGGAAATAAAGCGGCAGAATTGGCAGCCGATTTGCTGATGAAAACACACGGTTGGACGCGCTATGCCATTCCGGATATAATTCAAGGAAAATTAAACTATCCGAAGATTCCGTTCGAAATGAGTCAGGAATTTTCCGGCATGGTGAAAAGCGGTTTACTCTCAAAACCTGCCAAAGGCTTTAAAGTGTCGTTAATATCCCTAAGTCAAGGATTCTTTGATATGGCTGAAACAGACGAAACCGGACGATATGTATTTCAGCGTTTTGAATTTCCGGACAGCACAAAGTATGTTATTCAGGCTTTGAACAGTAAGGGAAAAGGTAAGCAGATGACGGAACTGTATGTGGACGAAGAAACTTTCCCTGAAATACCAGCGGCAAAGGTTGAACCGGTTATCTGGGAAGAAAAAAAAGATTCGGTTTTCATGGATTATGTGACAAAAGCAGATTTATACTACACTTACGAAAATGGAACAAGAATCGTCAATTTACCTGAACTACAAGTAAAAGGAACTTATAAAAAGAAGGATAGCGATATGTATAAATCCTCGTACTATTCAGATCCCGACTTTTCCCTTTCTTCCGAAGATATAGAGAAATTCGGTACTTCTGACGTTAAAAATTTGCTATATCGTTTTCCCGGACTTTTCGTCAGTGGAAACAGTGTCAGGGTACGAAGCGCTCAAGGACCTCCCTTGCTCGTAATCGACGATATGCCGATGGAATCTTCAAGTGATCAAGAGTTTATTGATAATCTCTATATGCTGACTACCAGCGATATAGCAAAAATAGACTTGCTGAAAAACGTAAACAACTTAGTTATGTACGGTTCGCGCGGGGCAAACGGCGTCATTGTAGTTTATACTAAAAGAGGCGAAATTAATACCTCCCGCCCGTCTTTCAATATCAAACAGCTAACCCCGCTTGGTTATCAGATGCCGGTTGAATTTTATTCTCCAAAGTATGATACGCAAGAGAGCATCAATAACTCAAAACCGGATTTAAGAACGACCATCTATTGGAAACCGGATGTTGTAACGGATGACAAAGGCAATGCAAAATTGGATTTTTATACAGCAGACGATCCGGCAACTTATTCCATTATTATTGAAGGCGTCAGCGATGATGGAAGGTTGATTCATTATCGCGGCAATGCTTTAATAACAGTGAAGTGATTTGATATGTCGAAAGTAAAAGAAATTTATATTGACGATTTTGATTATAAACTTCCGGATGAACGGATTGCCAAATATCCTTTGCCGCAACGTGATAAATCCAAATTATTGGTTTGGAAAAACGGACGGATTACCGAAAATATATTTCAAAATCTGAGCGAATATATTCCCGAAAATGCCTTACTTGTTTTTAATAATACCAAAGTCATTCAGGCGCGATTGGTTTTCAGGAAAGAAACCGGAGCGCTTATCGAAATTTTCTGCTTGGAACCGCAAGAGTCGTCGGATTATGCTCAAGCATTTGCTCAAACCCAATCTTGTATCTGGTCGTGCCTGATTGGAAATTCCAAACGGTGGAAAAATGGGAAATTGGGGTGCATGGTGAAAGGTACAATGTTAATGGTGGAAAAAATTGAAAGCTGTGGCGAAACGCATTTGATTCGTTTTGAGTGGGATAATCCGGATTGGACGTTTGCCGATATATTGGAAAAATATGGAGAATTACCCATTCCCCCTTATTTAAATAGAAAGACAGAAACAAGCGATAAGGAAACTTATCAAACAATTTATTCCAAAATCAAAGGGTCGGTAGCGGCTCCTACTGCCGGACTGCATTTCACGGAAACTGTCTTTCAATCTTTGCAGGAAAAGAAAATCGAACGGGAAGAACTTACTTTGCATGTTGGCGCAGGCACATTCAAACCGGTGAAATCAAAAACGCTGTCCGGTCATGAAATGCACTCAGAATGGTTTTCGGTGAAAAAATCGACTATCAAACAACTGATAAAAAAAGAAGGACAGATTTTTGCCGTAGGAACTACTTCGGTTCGCACTTTGGAAAGTTTGTATTATCTTGGACTGATTTTGGAAAAGAATCCTGCCGCAAATCCTGAAGAATTAACAGTAAGGCAGTGGATGCCTTATCCGGAAACCGAAGACCGTCTTGTCTTACCCGCTTCTGTTGCTTTGCATAATTTATTGAATTATATGAATCGCAACAACTTGGAATCACTGACAACTCACACGCAAATTTTGATTGCTCCCGGCTATTCATTTAAAATAGTCAACGGAATGATCACCAATTTTCATCAACCGAAAAGTACGCTGCTGCTTTTGATTTCCGCATTTGTCGGAGAGCGGTGGCGGGAAATCTACGACTACGCTTTAGCAAACGATTTTCGCTTTTTAAGCTATGGCGACAGTTCGCTGCTGATGGCTTAAAATTCCGAACTGAAATGAAAACGAATCTCTTTGAAATCCTGTTGCGCCATTTGTAATACGTAGGCGGAATCGGCAAGAAAAACGTCGCGGCCTTCTTTATCGGCAGCAATGTATTGAAATTTCCGCTTCTTGAAATTTTCTAAAGCCTCCGGCGAATCGCTTTCAATCCAGCAGGCTTTGTAAAGCGAAAGCGGCTCCCAGCGGCATTGAGCGCCATATTCGTGCAACAAGCGATATTGAATCACTTCAAACTGCAATTGACCGACCGTACCGATAATTTTCCTTCCGTTGTATTGATTGATAAAAAGCTGAGCAACGCCTTCATCCATCAATTGGTCAATACCTTTATTCAGTTGCTTGGTTTTCATCGGATCGGCATTTTCAATGTATTTGAACATTTCCGGCGAAAAACTTGGCAGCCCTTTGAAATGTAAATTCTCTCCGGAAGTAACCGTATCGCCGATTTTGAAATTTCCCGTATCCGGCAAGCCGATAATATCGCCGGCAAAAGCTTCATCGACCGTTTCCTTTTTTTGCGCCATAAAAGCGGTAGCCGAAGTCAACTTCATCCACTTATCAAATCGGACATGTTTATAATTGGCATTTCGCTCAAACCGTCCGGAACAGATTTTCAGGAAAGCGATGCAACTCCGGTGATTGGGATCCATGTTGGCATGAATCTTAAAGATAAAGCCGGAAAAAGGGTCTGTTTCAGGATGAACCAACCGTTCTTCCGCCTGCACCGGACGCGGCGAAGGAGCTATCCGGATAAAACACTCAAGCAATTCTCTCACTCCGAAATTATTCAAAGCCGAGCCAAAAAATACAGGCGCCAAATCACCTTTTAAGTAAGTATATACATCGAAAGCCGGATAAACGCCTTCAATCAATTCCAGATCGGCGCGTAATTGGCTGGCTTCTTTGCTTCCGATGTATTTTTCTAAATCGGGATTATTTAAGTCTTTGAACTGAATAGACTCCGTAATGGTTTGTTTACTTGGAGTATATAAATCTAATTTTTCTTCATAAATTGTGTAAACGCCTTTGAATTTCGGTCCCATTTCGATAGGCCAACTCAGTGGACGAACCGGAATGTGCAGTTCCTGCTCTAAATCATCCAATAAATCGAATGGCGCAATACCGTCTCGGTCCATCTTATTAACAAAAATCATCACCGGCGTTTTACGCATCCGGCAGACTTCCATCAATTTGCGGGTTTGCGCTTCAACGCCTTTGGCAATATCCACCACGATAATCACGCTATCGACTGCAGTCAGCGTCCGGTAAGTATCTTCGGCAAAATCCTTGTGTCCGGGCGTATCAAGAATGTTAATTTTATAGCCTTCATATTCAAAGCCCATCACAGAAGTAGCTACTGAGATACCGCGCTGTTTTTCAATTTCCATCCAGTCGGAAGTAGCGGTTTTCCGGATTTTGTTGGACTTAACGGCTCCGGCTACATGAATCGCACCCCCGAAAAGCAGGAGTTTTTCGGTCAATGTAGTTTTTCCCGCATCGGGGTGGGAGATGATTGCAAAAGTTCTGCGGCGTTGTATCTGGTTCGCTTCCGGCGTTGTATTACTTGTCGAATCGCTCATTCTTTTTATAATTTTGCGCAAAAGTACAAATAATTTTGTTTCATCCTTCTACAAAACAATTATTTGATTCGCCAATGAAATTCATGACCTTAACGACAGCGCTGCAATAGAGATACCAAATACGGGTTGTAAATCAATTTATAAAAATATCAAAATGTCAATTTGGAAAAACTCGATTTTTGAACAAAAATGGTGCGAATCCATATCGAACGAATATCGAACAAAGTACGGAGCAAGTACGGAGCAAGTACGGAGCAAGTATAGAGCAAGTACGGAAAATGCCCTATAAAAGTCTGAATATCATATTATTACAACATACTATTTTACGATAAAATACGATATTTTACTGTATTTTATGCATAAATTTACAAAATCAAAAAGAAAGAAACTATCAGCTTTTTATTACAAAATGAAAGATTTTTTATATGTTCCATTGCTATTTGACAATCCGGAGTAAATTCAAACTCTCTAATTCTTTCAAAAATAATAATGTTTTTCGATAATTTAATTCATGTGAAAGGGTAAAAGGTCGTTTATTTACCTTTTACCCTTCACCTTTCACCCTTCACCTTTCACCCTGTATCTTTTACCTTTTCACTACCTTTATCACTCCGCTCACGCTTCCTTTAATAATATATACGGAACCGGACAGCGATGAAACCGGAATCTCAATTTCGCCTGCATTCTTCTTTACGGAATAGAGTTGAACGCCGGTAACCGAATATATACTTATTAACTCTGCATGCGAACTTTCCACTTTAAGCAGATTGTTGGCGCAATAAGCATGGAAAGATGTATTATCAACAGTATTAATTGCTGTTACCGAACGTTCTACGTTAATGGGTACGGTCAGCAAATCTTCCTCGATGGGAGTGCCGTCGCTCATTGTGAAATCAAGATTCATAATGGCAGCTTCGTAAGTTCCCTGAGGGACGCTGTCCGCTACCGTATAGGCAATATCCATGATTTTTTGATATTCAACCGCTTTCGAACTTCTTAACGCATTCGATCGGATGGTTATCAACCAAGTATTATTTCCCAAGTAGCTGAATGTCAAATTGAAATCGCCGGACAGATCGACAGACAAAGCGGTCAGTTCTTCATCCAAAGTCATGCCTTCAGGGAATTGGATTTCAAACGAGCCGGTCACTGTGGCTCCGGTCGGGAAAGACAGGCTCAAGTCGATCTTTCCTTTTCCGTCCTTGCCTACCGGTTTGTTTTCGTTGGGAATCACCACAGGCGTCTCTTTTTTGGCAGCCTGCGTCACATTGATGGTTTGCGTTGCAACGCCCGTTCCGCTGATGGTAATCGTTGCCGTCCGTTGATTTGCAGCTTTGTTAGCATCGACCGTAACCGTAACCGTGCCGTCGTTACTGCCGGAAGCCGGAGAAAACGCAAGCCACGACTTGCTGCCATTACTGCCTGTAACTGTCCATGTCACATTAGACGAAATCGAGAACGACTGCTCTCCGCCTTCTGCCGTAAAACCTAAGGCATTAAGCGATGTCGTCAAAAATGGAGTTACAACCGGTATTTTCTTGAAAGTTGCCGTTACGGTTACATCGAAAGCAGGCATAGTCAGCGTGCGTGAATTTCCTGAGCCTGTGAGTGTGACGGCGGTTGTTGCGTCGCTTGTTTTATAGGCGGAAATACTTTCCAATTGATAACCGGAATCGGGCGTAACGTAAGCAATCGGAGAACTACACCCCCTCAGGAGATTTCACCCAACAACCGGGCAGCAACAGTTGCAGGTCGTTCATTTTACAGTCGGGTATCCGGTTGAAG